>ERZ791865.2090-NODE-2090-length-15762-cov-5.735341_pt1 | contig 15762 bp, 19 predicted proteins | sample MGYA00509942_ERZ791865 | MGnify/ENA primary metagenome ERZ791865 (study PRJEB30046, sample SAMN00792098) | human gut metagenome | study: EMG produced TPA metagenomics assembly of the A metagenome-wide association study of gut microbiota in type 2...
GGGCATGCCCCTTTATCCCAATTCCTTAATTCCAGTTTCATTTTACAATTGAGGGGTGTGATATTCTTTGCTGTAATGATTGTCCTTACGGCATTATTAGGCTATATGGGCATTCTTCTTGCACAATGTATCAGTGATATCATTACACTTATTATAGGTTTATTACTCGTCAAAAAAATGAGGCTCGACTAATCGAGTCTCATTTTTATTAGTCTTCATAGCTTAAGGCTTCAGGACCTTGTTCACCAGAAGAGATTCTTACGACATTCTCTACATTATAGATAAAGATCTTACCATCACCCATCTGACCAGTGTATAGAACACTTCTTGCTGCATCTACAACTGTCTGTACAGGAATACTAGATACAACAATCTCAGCCTTTACCTTAGGCAATAACTGGATATCAACCTTAGCGCCTCTATAATAAGCAGTCTGTCCTTTTTGAACACCACAGCCTGATACTCTTGTCACTGTCATACCAGCAACGCCAATATCGTTCATAGCAACTTTTAAAGCATCCATCTTTTCTGCTTTCGCAATAATAACAATCTTACTGATCTTACCTTCCCCGTTGACTGCAACAGTAGGAACAGCTTCTGTAACACTTAATTCAGGAGCTGAAACAGTTGCAGCTGTAGCACCAGTATAAGTTTCTGTTTCTAATGCGAAACCTGCATAAGCACTCTCTAAACCATGTTCAAGCTTATCAAGACCAGTAATTTCTTCTTCTTCAGTCACTCTAAGACCAACAGTATGCTTAATAACTACGAATGTAATAGTCATTAATACAGCAGTCCAAACACCAATACATAATAAGCCAAGTAACTGAGTACCTAATAACTTAAAGCCTCCTCCATAGAATAGACCTTGAGCCTTAGGCATTGTATCAGTACCGCAGGCAAATAATCCAACACAGATAGTACCAAGTAAACCATTACCAAAATGAACAGCGACAGCACCAACTGGATCATCGATATGTAATTTATAATCTAATAACCAAGTAAAGAAACAAACAGTAAATCCAGATAAAATACCAATAATACAAGCACCCATTACATTGACTGCATCACATCCAGCAGTAATTGCAACTAAACCTGCAAGTGAACCGTTTAAGCTCATAGCTACATCAGGTTTACCATATTTTAACCAAGTAAAGATCATTACAGTACATGTTGCAAGTGCTGGTGCAACAGTAGTAGTTGCGAAGATAGTTGCTAACTGAGTACCATTCTTAGCAGCAGCACCGTTGAATCCATACCAGCCAAACCAAAGAATAAATACACCTAAAGCACCAATAGTTAAACTATGACCAGGAATACCATTTGGTGTTCCATCTTTATTAAACTTACCAATACGAGGGCCAAGAAGTTTAGCCCCAATTAAAGCAGTTAGACCACCAACGAAGTGAATAACTGCACTACCAGCGAAATCATGGAATCCCATTGCTGTTAACCAGCCATCAGGTCCCCAAACCCAATGAGCTTCAATAGGATAAACAATTAAAGAAATAACGAATGAATAAATACAATAACTTAAGAACTTAGTTCTTTCTGCCATTGCTCCAGATACGATAGTTGCAGCAGTTGCACAGAATACTAAGTTGAATACGAAACTAGACCAATCAGTTGATGCAAAGTTAGTTAATGGACCATTTCCAAAACCAACCCATCCAATAAATCCGTTAGCTACATCACTCCCACATAAGAAGCTATAACCTACAATAAGAAAAGCAACAGTTCCTAAACAGAAATCCATCAAGTTCTTCATGATGATATTTCCGGCGTTCTTAGCACGGGTGAACCCTGCCTCAACCATTGCGAAGCCTGCCTGCATAAAGAATACAAACGCGGCACCAATTAAATACCATATACCAAAAACTTCAGTTAAAACCTTTGCCATAAGCACTCCCCCTTTATCATGTTTATGTTTTCTTTTTACCTTTCTGGTATGACTGCATTATACGAATAGAAAATAGTCAAGTCAATAAGAAATTATCATCATAACGTTAATTTATCATACACATATATCGGAATAAACGAAAAAATAGACCATATATTCATGATAAAATGAATTATCAAAAGATAATAAAAAATATTATAAAGTGATAAAAAATGCGATAAAAAAGAAAATCATGGTATACTTTTTTTAAGGGTAATTATAAAAGAGGGGAAAGTTTTTTATTCCATCCAGAAGAAGATATGGCTGCACTTATGAATAAAGCACATCATTCTCAGGTTGTGACTATTGATAAAACATATCATCTTTTTAGTGCTTTTACACTAGAAGATGTTGTGAAAGCTTTAGAACAAGCGAAACATGTTTATTTATTTTTGTCTGTGATGATTTTAGACATAAACTTATGAGGATAGGGAAGTCTTCTAGTGATTGTCCTAATATTCATTTACAGATGAGTTTTGTATCTGTTATGACACAAGAAGATTTAGCTATCTTTGTTTCATATTGTGGAGAAACAAAAGGTATAGTCACTGCTGCTAAATGGGCAAAGGAAATGAACATCTCATCTGTCGCAATTACACAATCTGCTTATAATAAGCCTGGTAAGTTAGTAGATCATGTATTAACTATTCCTTCACAGGAACAGCCATTACGTATCGGAGCGATGAGTTCTCGTTGTTCTTCACTTATTGTTGTTGATCTTCTTTACTATGGATTAGTGAAACGTAATAAAGAAGAATATGCACAAAAGATTATTAATACAAGACGTGTTATTCAAGAAATGGAAAAGTAGGTGTAAGTTATGGAAAAGATAGAAAAATGGATATCAAACAACAAAGATATTGAACAGGAATTAATACGACTGAGAAGACATTTTCATGAACATCCAGAAGTAGGTCATCCTCTTCCTCAGACACAGGAATATATAGTGAAGCTGCTTGAAATGTATGGTTATGAAAATATTATTGTGAATCCAGGAGGAAGTATTGAAATACTTGTAGGACCTCATGATAAGAAGATACTTTTACTTAGAAGTGATATGGATGCATTACCTTTAGTAGAACATACAAACTTACCTTTTAAATCTATTAATGGATCTATGCATGCCTGTGGACATGATATGCATGCCTCTATGATGTTGATGTGTGCCAAACTATTAAAACAGAATGAAAAGAAACTAAAAGGGCAGATCAAGATTGTTTTCCAGCCTCATGAAGAAGGACTAGTGGGTTGTAAGATGATGATTGAAGATGGGGTATTAAAGTATCCTCGTGTTGATGCTGCAGTAGGGTTACATGTTATGCCTGCCACAGAAGATAAGACAGGAACTATACGTACAATCCGTAAAGCGATGACAACAGCGTCTACAATCTTTGAAATCAATATTACAGGTAAGAGTTCACATGGTTCTATGCCAGAAAAAGGTATTGATGCACTCCGTGTGGCTGTTCATATATATCAGCAATTACAGGAAATCATTCCTAAAGAAATCAGTATGAGTCATGATGATGTACTTACAATTGGTATTATGAATGCAGGTAAAGCACATAATATTATTCCAGAAAAAGCCTATATGAAATGTTCTTTAAGAAGTTATCGTCCAGATGATCAGGAATATATTATGGGTAGAGTGAATGAATTAGTTCAAAGTATTGCCTCTATGTATCATGCCCAGGCAGGGATCACAATTTTACAGCAGGCACCAAGTGTCTATAATGATCCTGCATTACTTAAATCTATTATGGATGTAGAAAAAGATGTATTTGGTGGTTATATCAAGAAGTTAGAACTTCCTCTTACTATCTCAGAAGACTTTGGCCATATTACTGCCAATGTACCTTCACTCTTTGTTACTCTTGCTGCAGGATGTAAACAGGATGGTTATATTTATGGTCTTCATAACAAAGCCACTATCTTTGATGAAGGTTGCCTAATGTATGGCCTGTATTTCTTATATAATGCTGCAATGAATTGGAATGTGAAGTACTAAATATCTTGCATTCACAAAAAGAGAAAAGGTATAATATTTAACAATGATGAATGGGAGAAAACAGAAAAAATGAACAAGATTGATCAAAAAACAGTATATACGATTAAAGCACTTTGTGCAGATATGATTCAGAAAGCAAATTCAGGACATCCAGGACTTCCTTTAGGGGCTGCTGGATTCACTCATGTATTATGGTCACAGGTATTAAACCATAGTGCAAAGCATCCTGAATGGATTAACAGAGACCGTTTTATTTTATCAGCAGGACATGGTTCAAGCATGCTTTATAGCTTATTACATCTATATGGTTATGGCTTAACTATGGATGATTTAAAGCAGTTTAGACAGTTAGGTTCACTTACACCAGGACATCCAGAATATGGACATACAGTAGGTGTAGATGCCACTACAGGTCCACTAGGACAGGGCTTAGGCATGGCTGTTGGTATGGCAATGGGTCAGGCTCATTTAGCCACTGTATTTAATAAACCAGGTTATGATCTATTTGATCATTATGTTTATGCATTAGCTGGTGATGGATGTATGATGGAAGGAATCTCTTCAGAAGCATTATCACTCGCTGGTACACTTAAGTTAGAAAAGCTCATCATCTTATATGATTCAAACAACATTTCTATCGAAGGTAACACAAACATCACATTTACAGAAAATGTATCAGACAGAGTCAAGGCATTTGGTTTTGAAACATTGACTGTAGAAGATGGAGATAACTTAGATGAAGTACTTGCTGCATTAGAAAAAGCAAAAACTATTAAAGGTAAACCTAAGTTCATTGAAATCAAGACTACAATCGGTAAAGATAGTCCAAATGAAGGTTCAGAAAGTACTCATGGTGCACCATTAGGTGCTGATAACATCAAAGCACTTAAAGAAAAACTTGGTCTTCCACTGGAAGAATTCTATGTACCAGAAGACGTATATGACTATCTAGCTTCTACACAAAAACGTGTAGATGATTTATATGATGCATGGACTTCTATGCAGGATAAATATTTTGAAGAATATCCAGAAATGAAGATTGTATGGGAACAGTATTTTAACCCTGACTTTGCAAGAATCTTTAAGGATAACCCATTATTCTGGGCTAATAAACATCACAATATTGCAACACGTGCTGCAAGTGGTGAAACAATGAACCTTATTAAGAACTTTGCCCCTAACTTCATTGGTGGTTCAGCTGACTTAGGACCTTCTAATAAGACAGTTTTAAATGGTGAAGGTGAATTCAGTGCAGACAACTATGGTGGACGTAATATTCACTTTGGTGTAAGAGAACAGGCTATGGCTGCAGTAGGTAATGGTTTAATGTTGTATGGTGGATTAAAAGCATATGTGGCTACATTCTTTGTATTTAGTGACTATGTAAAACCTATGGCTCGTTTATCTTCATTAATGAAGCTTCCACTTACTTATGTATTTACTCATGACAGTATTGGTGTAGGGGAAGATGGACCAACACATGAACCAGTAGAACAGTTGACTATGCTTCGTGCAATGCCTAACATGTATGTATTTAGACCATGTGATGAGTTTGAAACAAAAGCAGGCTGGTATGTCGCAATGAGTTCAAAAGAAACACCTACATCTCTCATCCTTTCTAGACAGGACTTACCTAAGATGGTAGGAAGTAACAGAGGTGCCTTAAGAGGTGGTTATATTATTGATGATTGTATGAGTAAGCCAGATATCATCATCATTGCATCAGGTTCAGAAGTAGACTTAGCAGTCAAAGCCAAAGAACAATTAAAAGACTCTAACTTAAATATCAGAATCGTTTCTATGCCTTGTCAGGAATTATTCAGAGAACAGTCTGAAGAATACAAGGAATCTATTTTACCATCATGTGTAGAAAATAGAATTGTTGTAGAAGCAGGAAGCCGTTTATCTTGGGGTGAATTTGTAGGACTCAAGGGCAAATATGTCACTATGGATACATTTGGTGCTTCAGGTAAGCCAGCAGACTTATTCAAGGAATTCCATTTAACTGTAGAAGATGTAATCAAAGCTATCAAAGAATTCTAAACAAATTTGTTTTAGCCTCCTATAATAGTATTATAAGGAGGCTTTTTTATGTGGATTCTTTATGCATTAGGTTCTGCCTTTTTTGCAGGACTTACAGCAGTTCTCGCAAAATGTGGTATTGAACATACAAACTCTCACTTAGCGACTGCATTACGTACAATTGTGGTACTTGTCTTCTCATGGATTATGGTAGGAATAGTTGGATCATTCTCTTCTATTAGTACAATCACGCATAAGACATTCCTATTCTTAATTCTTTCTGGAATATCTACTGGAGCGAGCTGGTTATGTTACTTTAAGGCATTACAGCTAGGTAATATTAATAAAGTCACAGCTGTAGATAAGACAAGTGTTGTATTGACGATTATTCTTTCTCTTATATTCTTTAAAGAAAGTGTCACAGTCTATAAGATCATAGGTATGATCATTCTTACAACAGGTACATATTTAATGGTAGAAAAAAAGGAAGATAATAAACAGACAAATAATGCCTGGTTACTTTATGCCGTGTTTTCAGTTATTTTTGCAAGTTTAACGACTATACTTGGTAAGATGGGTATTACAAATATTGAAAGTAATCTAGGAACAGCCATTCGTACAAGTGTTGTACTTGTTATGAGCTGGATTGTGGTCCTTGTGACACATAGTCAAATGAATATAAATAGTATTCCTAAGAAAGAATATCTCTTTATTGTGTTGTCAGGATTTGCTACAGGAGGTTCATGGCTATGCTTCTATCATGCCCTGCAAAGTGGACCAGCAAGTCTAGTCACTCCTATAGATAAGCTTAGTATTCTATTTACTGTATTATTCTCTTATCTTATTTTTCACGAGAAACTCTCTAAGAAATCATTATTTGGATTAATACTAATAGTATCTGGCACCTTGGTTATGCTTCTCTAACAAAAGTTATACTACTCTAACTTTTTTGTTCACAAACTTCCTCTGTAGTGCTATTATAATTTTGTTAGTTAGGACTAACAGAGGAGGAAAAGAATATGAAAGACTTATTCAAAAACAAATTATTATGGTCATTTGTAGGTGGTGTAGCCGCTACAGTGGCAGGTAGTAAGTTCGTAAAGAGCGATTGCGCAAGAAATGCAGCTGTGAAATCAGTTGCGACTGGTATGCAGATTAAAGATGAAGCTCTTGCTACTTATGATACAATTGTAGAAGATGCAAAAGATATCTATGCTGAAGCTAAAAGCAAGAAAGAAGCAAAATAGGAAATAGTCATTTCCTATTTTTTAGGTGATAAGAGAATGTTAGAGTATCGTATAGTACATGACATCCCAGGACGTATGAGAATACGTTATGGCTGTTATCGCTTTTCTAGAAATAAGGCACTAGCCTTACATTTCGCATTATGTAAATGGGATATGGTTGAATCAGCTGATGTCAATGAAAGAACAGGTTCTATTTTATTCACTTACAGTGCTGATAAAAGAGCTGCTTTGATTGACAAAATCAACTCTTTAGATATACCTCACTTTGATGAAACACTCTATGAAAAACTCATTAAAGAAAACAAATATCTTATAGATCACCGTGATATCAACGATCAATACATTGGAAAATTTACTGGTATTATTGTTAGAAGATATGCCTCTAAATGGTTTTTACCATTACCAGTAAGAAACGTATTAACTATTTATCATACAATCAAGTATGTGAAAGAAGGACTTAATTCTCTTGTACATAAACGTATTGATGTACCAGTGCTTGATGCCACTAGTATTTCTGTTTCATTATTATCAGGACAATGGAATACAGCACGTAATATCATGTTCCTATTGAATATCTCTTCATTACTTGAAGACTATACAAAGAAAACAACATCATTACAGCTTAAAGAAACATTGTCTGTTAATATTGATAAAGTATGGGTATTAGAAGAAGGAAAAGAAAAACAGATTCCTACAACTCATTTACAGAAAGAAGATATTGTCGTTGTACAGACAGGTTCTATGGTACCAGTAGATGGTGAAGTGATGAATGGTGAAGCCATGATCAATGAATCAAGCTTTACTGGTGAACCTTTAAGTAAGATGGTTAGACAAGGAAGTTCTGTTTTTGCAGGTACTGTTGTAGAAGAAGGAAAGATTTATATCAAGGTAAGAAATCTACAATTAGAAAGCCGTATTAATAAGATTGTAGATATGATTGATACAAACGAACCACTTAAAGCTGGTATTCAATCTGGTGCTGGACATTTAGCTGATGCGATTGTACCTTATAGTTTTGTAGCTTTCTTTGGATTACTTCTTGCGACAAGAAATCTTACACGTGCTTCATCAGTATTACTTGTAGACTATTCATGTGCGATTAAGCTTTCTACATCTATTTCTGTTATTAGTGCAATGCAGGAAGCAGGTCGTCATTCTGTTATGGTTAAGGGTGGTAAATACCTAGAAGCAATGGATCAGGCAGATACGATTGTCTTTGATAAAACAGGTACCCTTACAAATGCGCAGCCATTTGTCCAGAAAGTAACACCATTAGGAAACTATACACGTGAAGAAGTATTACGTATTGCAGCTTGTTTAGAAGAACACTTCCCACATAGTGTAGCAAATGCGATAGTAAAACAGGCATCACTCGAACAATTACATCATGAAGAAGAACATGCTGAAGTGAAGTATATTATTGCGCATGGTATTGCGACTATTTATCGTGATCAACGCGCTGTCATTGGTAGTGATCACTTTGTATTTGCATATTACTAAAACAGAAGAAATAGAAACACTTATTAATAACTTACAAAGTGAAGGAGCAAGCTCTTTAATATTCTTAGCGATAGGTGGAGAACTTGCAGGTATTATTTCTATTTATGATCCACTTAAACCAGAAGCAAAAGAAACAATCATGGATCTTAGACGCAGTGGTTTTAAGAATATTCTTATGTTGACAGGAGATAGTGAGAATGCAGTTAAGCATATTGCGGAAGAACTTAATATTGATGGTTACTTAGCAGGTGTATTACCAGAAGACAAAGCTAATTATGTCAAGAAACTTAAAGATGAAGGACATACCGTTGTTATGGTAGGAGATGGTGTTAATGATACCCCAGCCTTATCTTGTGCAGATGTATCTATTTCCTTACAGGATAGTTCAGATATTGCGAGAGAACTTGCAGATGTTACATTAACATCTTCTTCACTAGAAGAAATTGTCGTATTTAAACAATTATCTGCACTATTAATGAAACGTATTAAACGTAACTATACAAGAATAGTCACTTTAAATACTGGTTTAATATTATTAGGTATGTTTGGTATTTTACCAGCAAGTACAACATCACTTATTCATAATGGTTCTACATTTATATTTGCGATGTCATCTTCTACATCATTATTAGAAAATTGATGTATAGCCCCATTTTGGGGCTTTTTTATTTCCTAGGAAAAATACAAATGTCAACTTAAGTTTACATGATAGTTGGTGGAGGTAACTGTATTTTAGGCCTACACTTGTAGAGGCACTATTCATAGAAAAGAATTGTACTAGGCTATATATCCCCCTTTCCTTATGAACCGGCATCTGAACAAGGAAATATATATGGCATAGTAGAGGGGAACAACTCTTACCCTATAAAATAGACAAGCATCTTAGAAACTTTACGATTACTATCTGATGAAAGATATTAAGAAAGTAGAATATGCCCTAATGATATCGTGGCTTCTCACACGATCCTGCACAAAATGGACATCAGTTATTCTCCTGCCTAATGTACCAATAAATATCTTTTATAAGATATGCTCTCTAGTTATTATATTAACCACTTGTCACGCACCGCTTAGGGTGAATAGTTATGCCAATATGAGATATTGGGGTTATAGGTTATTTTAATTATTCAATTTTACAAGAATTAGACATTTCTCGACTTCTTTCCACTCATAATAGGATTAAATGAAAAATACGGATACTCTCAATTTCCTAGAAAACAGAAGATAAAAACCGGATAATGTAATAAAGCTTTCAATATGTAGTCAACATGTTCTTCTGTCACATCCTGCTTAATACCTTTAACCCATCTCATATAAGACTTCCTGCTCATCGGAAGTCTTATTTTCTTTCTATTATTCAATAAAAAATGATTGGAGGGGTTTTATGAAAAAGAAAGGCATATCGGTTGTATTTATCATTTTAATCAGTATAGTTACAATTACAGCAGTGAGATACTTAAGTACTGACCACACTGTATCTGACTGCTACTATACACAGATTCCTTGTAGTAATGTGAATAGAGAATCATGGCTCATCGATGATTATGGTCATAAACAACCTATTGGAAAAGAATATGTTCTTGTATCTTTTAATGCATTAGGAGAAAGAAAGCGTGTTACATTTATCAACACCTACTGTCCAGGAACTTACATTAAGTTAAAAACAAAAAAGAATGTAGTCATTGACCAAAGGATTGTATCAAGATCAGAAGTTCCTCAACGTGCTTTAAATCAAATAAAATGCTATGGAACAACATAGAAAGGAAAAGAGATATGTATTATGAAGTGATTAGTTATATTATTGCCATTCTTTACATTGCATTTATGATTTTCTTCCTTTGCGCATCCATCTATCTCTTCATATTAATAGTGAAAGCTCTAAAGAAATATATTAACTCTAAGGATATAAGAGAAGAGAAGAAAATCAACGCGGAATCTTTAGGAGAAGCTCTTAAAGAAAAACGTTTGCGTTGTAATATGACTCAGGAATTTGTCGCAGAAACATTAGGTGTAAGTAGACAAGCTGTTTCTAAATGGGAGAATGGAACAAGTGAACCTAATACAACCAATCTAATTGCTTTGTCAAAATTATATAAAGATTGAAGCTGTAGATTTACTTGAATGTATACAAGAAAAAGAGCCTGTCTAATAACAGACAGGCCAGACAAAAAGGAAAATATATTATGAAAAAAACATTCTATAAGTATACTAATAAATTCCTGATATCAATGCAAATGAATACAAAAAAACAAATAAAAAACTTAAATTAAAACCCTTTATAAATATTATGTTATACAAACTAAAAAAGCCTGGCGAGATGAGCATCTCAATAGGCTTTTTTATTTAAGGAGTACACTTAATATCAATTAAGTTCCTCTATGATTATTGTAGAAAACTCTATTACTAAATTCAATAAAATTCAAAAACTAGAAAAAATTATAGTTTCATTGATAGGTAGAACTTATCTACATAGTTGTTCATAATCGCAATATTAAGTTCTTCCTTGTATTTACTATTATTGATAGTTTCAATAAGAGCTTTGTTTCTTTGGTTCAACTGTTCAATGACTTCTTTACTAGGAATATGATTTGATTTAGAAGAATTATGACTCTTAGAAGTGAGTACAAGATTCCAGATATCATCACTATACATGAATGACCAAGGAATCACATGATCTACACTAATATCATCCATATCTAATTCATCACCTGTATAGAAATCAATCGGTTTATTCATATTCTCTAGTAATATGTTTTTATATTTTGTAAGATTATTTCTTCTAATCTGATTGTCAGAGATACCCTTTACTTTAGATGTAATACGTGGCGCATTATTGAACTTCTCTAATAACTGTGCCCATTTATAATTGAGTAATTGTGATAAGACAAAACCATACTCTTTCAGCAACAATACCTGCTCTTTATTGATGGAGATGTAGAGATAATCCTTATTGAGTACATAAAGATCCTTTTTCTCTTTATTCACATTCATAAAACGCCAGGATACATCATCTTTTAACTTTCTTGCACACTTCTTCAATACACTCTTATAGAAGTCTTGTTCTTTATTAAGCTCTTCTTCAGCTTTATCAAACCAGATAGGAATAGAAGACCCTGTTAATTCTTTATACTTGTCAATTAGTAAATCAACCTGTTGAACAATGACAGGTTTCTTTTTAATGTTAGATCCTTGTCTTAAGTTAAAAAAGAATGACTGATTCCAGTAATACTTCACCATCTTATGCGCTATTGCATCAAAAGTAATTACATTGTTTTCTTCAATGTGATTAAGTGTATAAACATTCTCAAGAATAGCACGGCCCCAGGCTAACTTATATGTATTATCATTATTCATATACTCAATTACGTCAAGCCAATCCTGTATATACTTATTCATAGGAATCCTCTACATATTCTAGATAGATTTTCTTATCAAAGGCACCGTTACTACGTGCCTTCTTTTCTTTGATAGAAAGTACTTCTTGATGATCAATATGAAGTGTATTCTCTAATGCTTCTAATACTTCTAATACATCAGCTATCTCTTTCTTAATATCTTCACCTTCAGCATCTATTACTTCATTACATTCCTCTAATAACTTGCTTTTTAAACATTTGAGATACTCTTCATCATTGAGTATTCTTGTTGCACAAGTCTTATGATCATTTTCTATGATTTCAGGAATACGATCTCTAATTAGCTTGTTGTAGATATGCTTCATTTGAATCACCTCTTCATTAATCATACAACGAATAAAACAGATATAAAAGCATTGGTGATGATACGATCATCATCTTTTTAAATACGCGAAATTTACATCTTCTCTGAAGGAAAGGAGATTCGTAGTGTGGGTATTGCTATCACGTTAACGTGATAGCGTATCCTCAAGTTACGAGGAAGTAAATAACGTGTGGAAGATTGATGAAGTGAGTAAGTTATCAGGAGTCAGTAAGCGTGCATTACAATATTATGATGATGAAGGTATATTGCCTGTAAAGCGCTCAAAGAATAATTATAGACTCTATGATGATGAGACAATGGAAAGATTATGGAAAATCTTATGGTATAAGGAAATGGGGTTTGATTTAAAGGAAATTAAACTGATTTCAGAAGGAGTGAAACAGGAAACAGTAATAGAAGAGAAAGTAAATAAAATCAATAATACGATTAGAGTATTAGAGGAACAAAAGAAAGTGATAGAATATATACAGAGATATTCTATTCCAGTAAAGAGTGAAGAGAATAATAAGACATATAAAGATCAGATAAAACTAATAAGAAAAGAACAAGGTATGTAGGAGGGAAGAACTTATGAAAATTAGTAAAATGATTGATGGTGTTAAAGATGGTATTGATGAAGCAAGAGAGAAAGTAGTTAAAGCAGTTGATGATGCAGAGTTAGATAAGCGTGCAAAAGAAATTGGGGATGCTGCAGGAGGTAAGGCAAAAGAACTTGTAGATGCTGCATCAGAAAAAGCTCATGATGTTGCAGTAAAGATGGATGAAATGAAACGTCAATGGGATTTGAAAAGACTGAAACCAATCTTCTCTGAAGATTTAAATGGTATGCAATATTCACGACTTGTGAGAATTGTAGAAAGAGATAAGAAGTTTGATATAGAAGTATGTAGAGGATCAATTGGATATTGGGCTACCTGTAAGGGTGAGAGATGGCTGAATATCTTTAAAGATTCAGTCAATAAGTTTGGGCTGAATTTCTATCCTTACGAAGATGTTAATTTCTATTATGTAGATCCTACTGATAAAGATAACTATATTGTGCTAGATGAATACTTTGATCGTTTAAAGCAGGCTCGTGTGAATGAATTACAGAAGATTGCGCAGGATTTAGGTGCAAAAAAATTCAGAGTTACATATATGAGAGAAAAATCTTCACTTATTAAGAAGAAGTGGAATGGAAAAGCAGACGGAAAAGCTAAAGATGGAGATGGTACAGTGTCAGTTGATGTTGATAAACTATCAAAACAATACGATAAAGTAGAGATTGAAGCTGAAAATAGTTTCTCAGGACATGATCCAGCTGAACCTCATGTAAGATATCTGAAGTATGATCAGAATGTTCAAAACTTAATAGATATGCGTATGGATACTAAGGGACCTATAAACCATCAGACACTAAGTATCAAATTAAGCAGTACATCAGGTTTAAAAGAAAATGATGCTGCAAAGCTTGATATGATATTGAAAAGTTTGAAGATGGCTGGGAATACAACTGTATTAAGTGAAGTACAAAATGAAGAGAAAAGTATTTTAAAGTATGAAATAGAGTTTTAAGGTAAAGGACCTAGGTTGATTCTAGGTCCTTTACCTATGGTATTTCCATATTCAAAACAACTATTTCTATATGTTATAATATGGTTAATCGGTGGTAGTACTATGAATGCATACTTAAAAATAGATAGTTATACTGTTACAGAAAAGCTAATAACTAGTTATATATTACAAAATTTTACAGCAGCTAATATCCGTTTCTCAAAGAAAACAGGCTTTAAAGTGTTTATTAATCTAAAGATGAATCTACTAAAGAAGAAAAACAAGAAGCAGATTAAATACGAATACAGTATTAACATAGATACACTATTGGAGGAATATCAATGAAGATAGCAGTCGTACAAGCAAGTTCGCAAGTATCAAAAAATGAGATGCTTTATAAATATACAAAGAAATATGCTAAAGATGCAGAAGTTATTAATCTTGGATGTTTTGTAGATGAAGATGAAAACTATACTTATGTTGAGATTGTGTTGTTGATTGGAATACTCATAAACAGTCATATAGTTGATTTTGTTGTGACTGGATGTTCTTCAGGACAAGGGATGATGCTTGCTTGTAATAGTATGCCCGGTGTTTTATGCGGGTATGTTCCAACTGCGAAAGATGCCTATTTATTTGCACAGATCAATAATGGAAATGTAGTATCTTTACCTCTTGGAGAAGAATATACATATACAGGTGAAAAGAATTTAGAGGAAACAATCAAAGCATTATTTTTAGAACCATTTGGTGGTGGATATCCTAAAAGTGAAGCAAAAAGAAAGATTTCGGATGCTAAAAAACTAAAAGAAATTAAAGCAAAATCACAAATTGATTTTGAAATGTTTTTGAATAAGTTAGATTCGGATATGGTTAAGAAAGTAAAACATAAAATGTACAATAGTTCTTATTTGATAGATGACAAGTGATGTAATTAAGATTCTTTAAAATAGTTTCCAAGCCCCTCTTCAGGGGATATTTTCATATTCAAAGCAATTCTTTTTATATGTTATAATATAGTTAATCGGTGGTAGTCCTATGAATGCATACTTAAGATAGTTATACTGCTACAGAAAAGCTAATAGCTAGTTATATACTCCAAGATTCTGCAATAGCTAATATCAGTATCTTAAAGAAAACAGGTTTAGTGATCTAAAGATGAACCTTGCTCAATCTACTAAAGAAGAAAAACAACAAGAAGTAGAGTGGAGCAGTTTTTGCTTTTATTATGTTTGTTTCTTTTATTGATTTTAGAGAAGAAGAAATTCTTATTACATTTATATTGGTTGCATATTGGACAGCAGGTATATGAGGGTATTGCAGTTCAGAACAATATTTCAAATATAACACATATTGTCGGTGGTATAGTTGGTGCAATAATTGGATATGGGTTAAATGTGAAATCAAAATACGGATTTAACAAATAGGAATGCTTAGTGTAAATGTGAAATGAATAAGACAAACTATTAGATGTCAATAAATGATTTATTTTTTAAGAATTTATTGATTTTATAGGCATTTGTCTTGATTTAGAGGTGATCCTCTATAAAAATCCTCTTTCTTTTCTAAAAAAGAGTACACTGAAAAGAACTTTTCAACGCAAAAACATTGAAAGCTCTTACATTAGATTTCTATATACTATTAAATAATCATCGTCTCTTCTAATTTGGTGTATACAAACTTATGTACTTCACCATTGATATCAGAATACTGATAGATCTGTTTTCTAGTATTTTTAGGAAAGTCTAATGATATTGAATTGAAGAACGTAT
>ERZ791865.2093-NODE-2093-length-15722-cov-3.427331_pt1 | contig 15722 bp, 12 predicted proteins | sample MGYA00509942_ERZ791865 | MGnify/ENA primary metagenome ERZ791865 (study PRJEB30046, sample SAMN00792098) | human gut metagenome | study: EMG produced TPA metagenomics assembly of the A metagenome-wide association study of gut microbiota in type 2...
GCTCGGGGGCTCGTCCGCGCCTCACCTGCGTCTGGCTTCACGGCATGGGGGTTGACAACAGTGACTTTGCGCCTTTTGCCGACGAAATCGAGCATGTCGGCGGTCCTGCCTGCCGCTTTGTACTCCCCAATGCTCCGATGCGCACGCTCTCTCGCAGTCCTGACTATCCGCCGCTGCGTGCCTGGTACGACATTCCCGGCCGAAACATCGACGATGCCGAGGATGAGTTCGGCATTCGAGCGTCCTCCGCTCGTGTTGCCCAATTGATTGACGAACTGGAGGCGGAAGGTGTGCCTCGCCATACTATTGTGCTCGGCGGCTTCTCCCAAGGCGCAGCGATCTCACTCTTTACGGGACTGCGGCTGACCAGACCCATCGGCGGCATTTGTGCGCTCTCGGGTTACCTGCCGCTTGCCGGCCGGCTCTTCTCCGAAGCTGCCCCGGCAGCTCGCCGCACGCCGATCTTCATTGCGCACGGCGACTTCGACTCCGTGGTGCCGGCCGTCATGGCTGAACGCAGTGCTGAAGTCATTGCGCAAATCGACCCCACGCTCATAACGCGCACTTATCCCATGGATCATGAAGTCTGTGCGAATGAAATGCGCGATATCGCGGCATTCCTTAATTCGATTGCGCAGCACGCATAAAGCATCGCCGAACAAACGAAAGCCCGAAGGAGTGTGCATACCTTCGGGCTTTCGCCTTTTATACGGCAATCGAACGAACTACTGGCGAGCGTAGTAAGCGTTGTATTCCTCGAGTACCTCACCCGAAGCAACGGGCACTTTGAGCGACTGCAGCTCATCGGCATTCAAGGCACGAAGCTCGGCAAAAATCGGCGATAACGCGGGCAGCTTCACCTGCGTGTAGAAGAAGCCGACGACTTCAATATCAACGATCTCACCGCCAGAACCGCACCAGACATGAAGTTCCCGCTTTACCGTCGGCGTACAGAGAGCTGCAAAGCGGCGCGAGGGATGGAAAGATTATCTTTGTCTGCGAGAAAACTCGGACGAACGCCAACCCACTCCCAGACAAATCCCTTTTGCGACGGGCGAGTATTGCTCTTCATCGTGCGTTCGGGATCGCCATAAACCTGAATGGCTTCTCGAGCGGTTCGGCACTTTGCCAAATACCGTCTGGCACCCTCGGGCGTAAAAGCTTCGGCGGGCATATCCGTGTCCGCCCATGTCTGTGCTGCACAGCCGGCGAGCGAAAGTACTGCCGTCGCCAAAGCAGCCGTCATGAATGTACGTCGCTGCATGAGTTATTCCTTGTCAGCGGCAGCTTCTTCCGTCGGATCCGCAAGACCGTCGAGCTCTTCCTGTGTGAGCGGGCGCATGCTGTGCGTGGAATTCGAACCGATCAGCGGCTTGCGGTAAACATAAAAGACGCCTGAATATTCATGCTTCACAACGCGATCGTTGTCATCGATCCAAACGCGCAGGCTTTTCTTGGTCGTCGGGAATTCATCAATCGGATTAAGCGGAATGAAGTTCTTGGCCGAAGGACGCGAACGAACCCAAGTGTATTCAAGCACTTTGGTGCCGTCGGCTTCCTGCTGCGTGGTATTCGGTTCACCAAGCAGTGCCACGACATCCTGACGATTCGTCTGAGTATCCACAATTTGCTCAGCAATCTGCTGAGAGTTCAAATTGCGAAGTCGATCATTCCCGGCGGCGCAGCCAGCAAGAATGGCCACAGCAGCAACGGCCGCAAAAATTACGCGAATTTGCATGAGAAAGTCCCTTTGGTTTGATTTTTTGCCTGTTGACACGTCAACAGTCCGCCAATCATAGGTGAAAACACACTTTATTTCGGCAAATCGAGATTTCTCGTATTCCGCCAATAACTAAAAATCGACGATTTTTACTGTGCGTCAGTCAAAGAGCGGTAATCTTCAAATAAAAGGGCTATATGGAATCATGTTGTATACGTACAACAATTCATTCCTCCCGGCATTTAGCTCTTGACTGCACCGCCTTCGGGCGTCGGTCTTAGCCATGCGCCAGCGGTCGCAAAGAGCGTCTGGTTCTGCATTCTTTCCAGTTTTTTAGTACCTCACGGAATGAAATAAGCACATATCAACAAAAAAGGACTCATGAGCGTACTCACCAAGAGCGCAAGCAGGCGAACTCATACGAACTCCCGTAAACGAAGTTCTCGTCTAAATCCTTGAAATGTAAAAAATCCCGAGCCGTCAAAAACAGCTCGGGATCATCATTTGGTCCCCAGGGCGAGACTCGAACTCGCACGGTTTTACCCGGCGGATTTTGAATCCGCTGCGTCTACCATTCCGCCACCCGGGGAGGAGAGAAAGTATGCCACAAGTTAGGAAATTTTGCGGATGTGTTGAGTGGAATCTTTACGGATGACCCGCTCAATAAGTTCTGCAATGGGAAGGCCGGCAGGACTCCGCCAGTTTGGTTCAATTTCAGCGAGCGGCACCAGCACAAAGAGCCGCTCATTCATCCGGGGATGCGGAAGCGTGAGCCCGTCAGTCGATCGTACCTCACCCTCATAGGCGAGCAGATCCAAATCGAGCGTTCGTGGTGCATTGCGTACGCCCGCAGGCCGAACGCGACCATGAGCATATTCAATGCGCTGCAAAAGTTTCAGAAGTGCCTCGGGCGAACAATTCGTGTCCACTGCTGCCGCGGCATTCACGTAGTCCGGTCCGGAGGAATCCACCGGGGAAGTGCTGTAAAAGCTCGAGAGCCTCAGATGAGCAATGCCTTCGCTCTGCTCAAGTGCTTTGGCCGCAGCGGTCAGTGTTGCTTGGGGGCGACCGAGATTCGCGCCAAGACTGATCCAGGCACGAGGCATTATTCAGAACTCCCGCTGCCGACATGGTCCACAGGACGACGGCTTCGCGAACGACGAGGACGACGACGCGGTCGACGGCGTTCTCGCTCCTCACCTGCCGGGGCATCACTGCCGGCCTGCAGCGCGGCACGGCGGCCGCGGCGAGCATCCTCTCCGGTCTGACGAGCTTCAATCTGGGCGGCCTTTACCATTTCAGCGCGTTCGTCGCTGTCGGCCTGCACAAAATGATCCCACCACGCCGGAAGCGCCTCAGGCACCTCTCCCATCTGCGCGCGCAAAAGCAGAAAATCGTAGCCCGCGCGGTAGCGCGGATGATTGATAACAGAATAGGGAGACTTGCCTGTACGTCTTTCAAGACGCGCCTGCAGAACCCACAGGTCATGCATGTCGCTCTGAAAACGACGCTGAATCGCGAGCGAATGAGATTCCGTTTCGAGCACTTCGACGGCTGCGTCGTGGAGTGCAGCCAGCCGAGGCAGTCCCCGCACCTCTTCGTTATGCTGCCAGCGCAGTCGTACCTGAGGCCAGAGCAGCGTCGCGAAAAGGAAAAAAGGTGAAATCCGCTTTCCAATGGCCAGACGCTCGTCGGTACGACGAAGCGCGAGCATCAGGAAAGCCTCTCCGTCCGGCGTCGCTAAAAGTCGGTTGAGCGTCGGCAGCACGGCTTCGGCGAGTCCTTCCTTACGCAAGCGCGACACGCATTCAACAGCATGTCCGCAGGTCAGAAGCTTAAGCGCCTCATCGACCAGTCTCGCTGAAGGCACATTTGAAAGAAGCTTTGCCATCCGAGCAATGGGACGTTCAGTAGCCGGTTCAATGGCAAAGCCCAGTTTTGCCGAAATACGCACGGCGCGAATCATACGAACGGGATCTTCGCGGTAGCGTTCTTCGGGATTGCCGATCATACGGAGCCGCTTCTTGCCGAGATCCTCAAAACCATGGTGGTAGTCATAGATCTCTTCGGTGGCAGGATCATAGTAAAGCGCATTAATCGTGAAGTCGCGGCGAGCCGCATCCTCCCACATTTCGCCGAAGACGTTGTCGGAAATCACTCTGCCGCTGCTGTCTTTGCGCACCCCGGCGCCTTCGAGCGCTCGAAAGGTCGAGCACTCAATGATTTCCTGCCCGAAAATCACATGCACGAGACGAAAGCGTCGGCCGATGATAATGGCGCGCTTTTGCGCACGTTTAACTTCTTCCGGGGTGGCATCGGTGGCCACATCAAAGTCTTTCGGCGCCACGCCGAGAAGCAAGTCACGCACTGCTCCGCCCACAATGTAGGCGCGGTAACCGCGCCGCTGCAGTGCTTCACAGCAGCGTTTGGCCTGCCAGGCAACGAGTTCCGGATCAATCCCATGAACTTCCTTAGGGATGATGCGCGGTTCGCGCTGCGGCTCCACGTTGGCCGAAGTACCTAAAAAAGAGCGGACGCGGCTAACGATTGAATCAAACATGGGGATTCCTTTTTTCTTATTTTCGAAACACCGAAGCCACCTCCCATCCGCGCTCCAGCGCCAAACGCGCGAGCTGCGGATCAGGATTTGCGGCAACGGCCCGGCCGTGCGGCTGAAAGCCCGCGGCGAATTCTAAAAGAGGCTTGTCGTTGATGGAATCACTCCATCCTTCAAATGCCTCAAAACCGCCCCTTGGCGCATGGCTCGCCATCCAGTTTTTGATCAGCGCAAGTTTGCCTTCGCCATAGCTGTCGAGCCCCACGAGTTCACTCGTGAATTCACCGTCAGAGCCAATCTCCGGTGTTGCGGCAATAAGATGCTGAATGCCAAAGAGCGCTGCAATAGGCGCCGTAACGAAACGATGTGTTCCGGTAGCGAGCACCACCTCGTATCCTGCCAGTCGCCGCTGAGCAACAAGTTGCAACGCTTCCGGACGCACCGCGGGACGAATCACTTCGTCAATAAAGGATGCCCGCCAGGCTTCCAAATCTTGGCGCTTTTGAGCGGCGAGCAGTCCAAACTGAAAGCGAATGAAGCTCAGCGGAACAAAATGACCCGTTCGATACGCTTGCGCATAAGCCTCAATCTGAGCACCGATCTTCTCTTCATCCAGACCGGCCTTCCGCACCAGCCAATGCGACCAGGCATCGCCGGAATCAATCGGCAAAAGCGTATGGTCCAAATCAAAAACAGCGAGCTTCATTACGTCATCAATGACCTGTACCGAGGAGCGCAGTCGGCGCTTCACCCTGCTGCACAATGCTTTCATCCTCAGCCATACCGGCCGCACGGGCAGCTTCCCGGATCACCTGCAGCGTCACCTTGCGCTGTGCATGCAGTGCAATCTGATTGGCAACATCCATTACCCGGGTGAGTGAACGCATATCGCGCGGCAGATGCGCAGAAATCCACTGCCCGATGTCGGGCGTGAGCAGTATGCCGCGAAGCGCCGCTTGTCGAGCCAGCTCCCGAATGCGATCTTCCTCATTGAGCGGCTCTACCGAATAGCAGAGACCGCCCAAAAGGCGGTTGATGACGCCGGCAGGAAGCTTAAGCTCCTTCGGGGGCAGCCTGCCGGCACAAACCAGACGTGCGTCAGGATCAACATAGACAGCATTTTGCAGCTGCAGCAGCTGCCGCGCATACCCTTCGTCTAAGGCGTCAATGTCGTCCACTGCATAACGTTTTACGCCCGGCTGGTAAATCGGCACGGGATAGAGCGCCGCGGCCGTTCCCGGCAGATAGGCCTCCAGGAGATGCGAAAGTCCTGCGCCGCGAGGGCCGTACAGATACAGGAACTTCGGTCCCTCATCAGCCGCCATGCGTGCGAGCGCAGCAGCAGCTTCGCTGTTGCTGCCGACCACGAAGTTTTCGAAGGTCGGCCGATCCCGTCCCTGCAGTTCCGGCAGATCGAGAAGGTATTGATCGGGATTTTGAGCGATCGGTTGCACGAGTGAAGAAAACGCGTCAGCTGATGAGTAAAGGGGTGGAGGGAAATTCGGGGCGGATGGAAGTTTAATGTTTTTCGTCAGCATTCTCGAGCCGTTCGCCGGTTTCAATGCATCCATATCTTTGTGCGTCAGCGCAACTTCATAAGGCTTCTGATAGGTATTCAAGAAGGCGCTTGTCTTATACTCACGCCCAACGTTTTTCACCTGCTCCTGCGCCCTTCGTTTCCCCGGAGCCTGCAGTGCTTTTCGGCCTCCCGGCCGACCTGCTTTGCGCACGAGCGTTTTTCCTTTTGGATGAGCCCTCATGAGCCAACTCTCCTACGCGGCTGCCGGCGTTTCAATCGACGCTGGCGATGAACTCGTTGAACGCATCAAGCCCGCTGCCAAACGCACGCTGATCCCCGGCGTGCTCGGATCGATCGGCGGCTTCGGCGCCCTTTTCGAAGTAAGCCGTGACTACCGCAACCCGGTTCTCGTCACCGGCACCGACGGCGTCGGCACGAAGCTCATGCTCGCCTTTCAACTTGGCCGTCACGACACTGTCGGTCAGGACCTCGTAGCAATGAGCGTGAACGACATTCTCGTGCAGGGTGCCAAGAGCCTCTTCTTCCTCGACTACTATGCCTGCGGCAAGCTCGACGTGGATGTCGCCGAACGAGTCGTCAAAGGTGTAGCCAAGGGCTGCGAACTCGCGGGATGCGCACTGATCGGCGGCGAAACTGCCGAAATGCCGGGCATGTATCCCGAAGGCGAATACGATCTCGCCGGCTTTGCAGTGGGCGTTGTTGAAAAGGACGAAATCATCGACGGCACGACGATTAAACCGGGCGACGTTGTGCTCGGTCTTGCTTCAAGCGGTCCGCACAGCAACGGCTTCTCGCTGCTGCGCAAGGTCGTGGAAGTTGCCGGAGCCGACTGGTCGATGCCCTTTGACGGCGCGACCCTTGCCGACCGTGCGATGGAACCCACCCGCATCTACGTCAAGCAAGTGCTCTCTGTCATGAAGAAGGTGCAAATTAAGGGCATGGCCCACATCACCGGCGGCGGCCTGATTGAAAACGTGCCCCGTGTGCTTCCTGAAGGCGTTCAGTGCCGCATTGACGGCAGCTCTTGGACTCGCCCGGCGATCTTCGAGTGGCTTGAAGAAAAAGGTCAGATTGACAGTCACGAGATGTACCGCGTCTTCAATAACGGCATCGGTCTCGTCGTCATCGTTTCCGCTGAAGACGCTGACCGCGCTATGGAAGCCTTCAAAGCCGAAGGTGAAAAGGTATTCCGCATCGGTGAAATCTCGACGCTTCCGGCGGGCGAAGCCCCCTGCGTCGTGCTCTGATCGGCCGCACCTCTGACCGGCATTCGTTTGCAAAAGCGCTCCGACCTTTACAGTCGGAGCGCTTTTTGTTTGATGAGCGGTCAGCCTGTCGGCACCAGCGGTTGCGCGAGCTTTAGGAGCGTCTCAAAAGCGTCCGGTGCAAAGGGTTCAATTTTGATGACGTCGGGCATTGAACGCAGCCAAGTCAGCTGGCGCTTAGCCAGCTGACGCGTAGCGGCGATGCCGGCCAAACGAAATGCCGCATAGTTCGTGCGGCCTTCCAAAAACTCAACAGCCTGTCGGTACCCCACAGCCCGCATGGCAGGGGAATTGGCATCAAACCCCGGCTCCGCCATCAGCTGCCTGACTTCATCGAGCAGTCCTGCGGCGAGCATTGCGTCAAACCGCTCTTCAATGCGCTCATGCAGCGCAGCCCGATCTTCAGGCACCAATGCCGCAGTAAGCATCGGGAATGCGGGATGCGGCGCTTTGCGATGAAAGTGTGAAAGGGGCTTCCCTGTCATGCGAAAGACTTCCAAAGCGCGGCCGATCCGCTGTTTATCATTTGGAGCCAATCGTTCTGCAGCGGCCGGATCAATCTTGGCGAGCTCCGCGTGCATCGCAGGCCACCCCTTGGCAGCACCTTCTGCAGCGACGGCGCTACGAACCTCTGGAGAGGTAGACGGCATTTCGTCAATACCCTCACGAATGGCCTTGGCGTAGAGCATTGTGCCGCCCACAATCAGCGGCAATCGGCCGCGAGCACGAATTTCACGAACAAGCCGGGAAGCATCCGCCACAAAATCTGCGGCGCTGTAAGGTTCGTTGATTGCGCGAATATCGATCAAATGGTGCGGCGCGGCTTGAAGCTCTGCGGATGTCGGCTTTGCACTCCCAATATCCATGCCCCGATAAACCAGCGCAGAATCGATTGAAATGATTTCCACCGGGAGCAAACGGGCAAGTTGAAGTGCGAGCGCGGACTTCCCCGAAGCCGTCGGCCCCAAAAGCAAGAGTGCCTGGGGCGCAGCTGCTTGACCCATGTTCATTGGCTGATCAGTCATCAGCGGCCCCGCATAAACAGTCGATCGAGATCCGTCATGGAAAGCGTTGTCCATGTCGGCCTGCCGTGATTGCATTGATCTGCGCGCTCCGTTTTTTCCATGTCGCGCAAAAGCGCGTCCATTTCCGGCAGCGAAAGTTTGCGGTTGGCCCGGAAAGCATTGTGACAAGCCATGGTGGAGAGAATGCGGTTTTTCAGTACATCCATCGCTTCTGAAGCGCCAAATTCTGCGAGATCGTCGAGTACCTCTCGAAGGAGTGCTTCCAGTTCGCCCAACGGTGCCTCAGCGATCATGGCCGGCACGCCGCGAAGCGCCACAGCACCTTCATCTGCGCCCGTGCAGATAAGGCCCAGAGCCGGAAAAACTTCTCCCTTTTCAAATTCCTCAAATGCCGCGTACTGTGCCGGCGTCACCCGCACAACCAGCGGCATCAGCAGCTCCTGTACCGCCAGCTTTGACTCCGCCATGGCCCGCTTCATTCGTTCATAAAGCACGCGTTCGGCAGCCGCATGCATGTCCACGATGACAAGACCAGAAGCGTTTTCGGCCAAGATATAAATACCGGCTACCTGCGCCAATGCGCGCCCAAGGAATCCCCTGCCGTCAGACTGTACCTGAAGCGGCGTAAAAAGCGCTGGATGCTCCTCCTGCTCCATTTGCGGCAGTTTCCGGGGCGCCAAAGATTTCGGTTCGCCCGCTTCCCCTGAAGACGAATTGGGGTCATAAAACTTCATCGCTGCCGCTACGGCAACGGGCGAAGGGGCTTTGGGACGCTCTCCATAAGCGGCGGGAAAGCGCTGCAGCACTGGTTTGCCGGAAGCGGCCGACGCCGGACGCTCAGAATCAGCACGCTCAAATCCCGTGCCGGCTGGCGGAGCACCCCAAAGCGCATTCGGATGGTCCGCAGGTACTTTTGCCGCAATGGCTTCTTGCGGTTCGGCGAGTGAGGAACGGCCAAAAAGCGCTGCTTCACGGCGCGCCGGAACTGAGCCCAGAGACGCATCGGCGATCGGGACAACGGCTGCCCCGCCGGCCGCCTGTGCGAGGGGCGGCGCAAGCGCCGCCTCAACCGCATGCAAAATGAAGCTGTGCACGCGGCTTGAATCCCGAAAGCGCACCTCTGTCTTCGTCGGATGCACGTTTGAATCCACCTCTTCGGGCGGAAGGGTCAGAAAAAGGCAGTAAAGCGGCTGAGCCTGACCATGAAGCACATCAGCATAGGCTGCCCGCACCGCATGGTTCATCACTCGATCGCGAATGAAGCGGCCGTTGACAAATAGGTATTGACCGTCCGCGCGCGTACGAGAAATGGTGGGAAGCCCCACCAATCCCGTGAGCTTCCAACCGTCCGACTCAGCCGATACCGGACGACAGGCCTCTTTGAAATCCTTGGGCATCAGCGCCTTGATGCGGTCTTCCGCAGACTCGGCCTCAAGCTGCATGGCTCGCCGCCCATTGGCATAAAGCGAAAAAGCGGCCTGCGGATTGGCTAGCGCGATGCGCTCCATCTGCGCCGTCACGTGCGCCGTTTCCGTACTTTCGGACTTCATGAATTTGCGCCGCGCAGGGGTCTTGTAAAAAAGATCCGTCACTTCTACCCGCGTTCCGCCGGTCATCCCGCCGGCCGGCTCGACGGCTCCGCGCTCAATGCGCCAGGCTTCGCCCGCACCCGCGGCTTTGGACTCAATGATGAGTTCCGCAACGGAGTCGACCGATGCCAGTGCTTCCCCGCGAAAACCCAGCGTTGTTGCTGCTTCCAGATCAGCGAGTGTGGCCACTTTGCTCGTCGCGTGGCGTTTCACCGCCAGCGGCAATTCCGCTTTAGGAATACCGCAGCCGTTGTCGCTCACCAGAATCCGTGAAAGCCCGCCCCCGTCAATGCGCACTTCAATGCGGTCTGCTCCGGCGTCTACTGCATTTTCAACAAGTTCCTTGACGACGGACGCCGGCCGTTCAATCACCTCACCCGCGGCGATTTGACTGATGAGCTGACTCGAAAGTTCTGCAATTGGACGATGAGGCTGCATGAGAAAAACGTATGCAAGTATTGCCGTCTTGGTCAGAACGGCAGAAGTCTGCGATATTCAAAGAGACGTCAGCCTATCAGAGTTAGCTGAAGCAAACGGCTATCATTGTCTGCCTGCTTCTGATCTGCTCGAATCGCTGCGGTTCAACCCCTTTAAGCCGCCTCCGCAGACAGCATCGAGTCCCTTCGACTCTTTCGCATAAAACAAAATTGTACTTTCAAGATCATGGACCTCTTCGGACTCATCGTCGAGCTCTTTACCAACGCCGACCACTTTCTAGTGTCAATCGCCACTGACTACGGCACGCTTATCTACATTGCAATGTTCGTGATCTTTTTTCTGGAGACCGGCATCGTTGTCATGTCGTTTCTGCCGGGAGATTCGCTTCTTTTTGTGGCAGGCACCGTTGCGGCAGCCGGCACAGCCAGCCCATGGCTCATCATGCTGGCAGTGATTCTGGGAGCAATTTTCGGGAATTCCTTGGGTTATGCGACCGGCAAATGGCTCGGCAACCGAATTTATGACGGCAGTATTCACTGGATTGATGCCAAGAAGCTCGAGCACGCCCACAGCTTCTATCTCTCACACGGCGGGAAAACAGTCGTTCTTGCCCGATTCGTACCCATCGTGCGCGCTTTCGCGCCGCTCGTGGCCGGCGCAGCCCGCATGGATGGTCTGCGCTTTGAACTCTTCAGCGGCTTCGGCGCCATTCTCTGGGCGGTATCGATCGTTGGCGCAGGCTACCTTTTCGGCAACATCCCTTTCATTCAGCAGAATCTTTCAAAAATCCTCATTCTCGGAGTCGTTGCTGCCGCTATGGGCCCCATTCTTGTGGGCTACGTCTGGAAGACGTATCAGAAGATGCACGAAAAGCGCGAACAAAAATTCTGAGACACTGACCTCACCGATCTTCAAAAGCCGTCATGGGAGCGCTCTTAGCGCTCCCATGTGCTTATTAGGCAAAGCGTTTTAGGACGCCTTTCATCCCTCTCGAACGCACAGCCCGGTCTTCTCAGGATGTGTCAGAGACTGCAGGTTCATCGTTTTGAAATGGTGCGCGCTTAGAATAGATGAGACCTGCTTTCATTTTCGGTGAAAACATTCGATGTCAGACAAACCAACCCTTAGCCGCAAAGCCGCTTCCGCACTCCAGACCGAGGGTGCAGAAACCGCAGTCAAAGAGTCGACCGCAAAGACCGACAAGCCCGCAGCTGTCCAGCCCGCAGGAATAGACGCCAAGCCTGCTGAAGCTGAAGTGAAAAGCGAACTCGCTGCAGTCAAAAAAACCGCAGTCCGCCGCAGCACGGCGTCTAAAAAGACGATCACGAAGACGGTCAAAAGCGCCAAAAGCGTAAAAACAGTCAAAGCGGTCAAAGTTTCCGCTTCCAGTACGGCTTCGCTCGAATCTGCGCCGCCGCCGCTCCCGCCCGTAGAAGGCGTGCCAGACCTCTCCGATCCGCTGCTCTACATTAACCGTGAGCTCAATTGGATTGAATTCGACCGCAAGGTGCTCGAAGAAGCCTGCGATCTGAGCGTGCCGCTGCTCGAACAGCTCAAGTTCCTCGCCATTTTCCACAACAATCTCGACGAATTCTTCATGGTCCGCGTGGCCAACATTATTCGTCAGTACAAGATGGGAGCGGCGTCGACTTCGGCTGACGGCCTGCCGCCCGTGAAGCAGCTCGCCGAAATTCGGCGCCGCGTGCTCGGAATGCTCGCGAGAGCGCAGAACCACTGGAAAAACAAGCTTGCGCCAGAGCTTGCTAAAAAAGACATCGCCATCCGGCGGTGGAAGAATCTCTCGGCAAAGCAGAAGACCTTCCTTGAAGGGTACTTTGACAACGAGATTTATCCCATTCTCACGCCGCAGGCCATCGATGCGGGGCACCCCTTCCCGACCATTTCCAATCTGTCGCTCAACTTTATTGTTGAGCTCGAAGCCGCTGACGGCAGCATGCGTTATGCGCGCCTCAAGTGCCCCAACAACATGCCGCGCTTCATCTTCGTGCCCCGCACGAAAGAATCTGCCTATGCTGAACTGGGCTTCAATTCCTCCGGGCGCGATGACGACATCATCCTGCTCGAAGATTTAATTCGCGAACATCTCGGCAAGCTCTTCCCCGGGCACAAAGTCGTCAAGTCGGGCGTTTTCCGCATCACCCGCAATACCGACATCGAAATTGAAGAGGATGAGGCTGACGACCTCTTAGCCGCCGTCAAAGACTTCGTTGACCAACGCCGCTTCGGCGATGTGATCCGTCTTGAAATTGAAGCCGGCACCGATGCTGCGCTGACCAACTTCCTGATGGATAAGCTCGAACTTCTGCCTTTCCAGCTCTTTCGCATCAAAGGCCCAATGGCCATGTCGGAATTCATGGCTTTGAGCGGCCTCGATCGCCCCGCCCTGAAGGATGCGCCGTATAAGGGACTTGAACCGCTGCTCTTTTCCGAGGGCGACATCTTCGGCACCATCAAAACCCGAGACGTGTTCCTCTACCATCCCTATGAAAGCTTCAGCGGCGTACTCGACTTTATTCGTCGCGCCGCTGCGGATCCTCAGGTGGTCGCCATCAAGCAGACGCTGTATCGATGCGGCAGCAACAGTCCGATTGTCGCCGCACTGATCGATGCACGACGCCGCGGCAAACAAGTGACGGCCGTCGTTGAACTCAAAGCCCGCTTTGACGAAGAACGCAACATCAACTGGGCCGAGGAAATGGAAAAGGCCGGCGTCAACATCGTCTACGGCTTTGCCGGCCTCAAGATTCACGCCAAACTCTGCCTTGTCGTGCGCCGCGAGGCCGACGGCATGACTCGGTACGTTCACATCTCAACGGGCAACTACAACCCTTCCACCGCGAAGATTTATACAGACTATGCGCTCTTTACGGCCAATGCGGCCATCTGTGCTGACGTCTCCGACCTCTTCAACGTAATGACGGGCTACTCGGATCAGACGACATACCGCCGTCTAGTCGTTTCACCCCACAGTACCCGCAGCTCCATTATTGCTGCGATTGAGCGCGAGGCGGCAGAACACCAGAAAACCGGCAAGGGCGAAATCATCTTTAAGTGCAATCAGCTCGTTGACCGCGCCGTCATTCAGGCGCTCTATGCAGCAAGTCAAGCCGGCGTGAAGATTTCTCTGATCGTCCGCGGCATCTGCTGCCTGCGCCCCAATATTCCGGGCATCAGCGACAATATTCAAGTCGTCAGCATCGTCGGGCGCTTCTTGGAGCATGCTCGAGCCTACTGGTTCCGCAACAACGATGATCCGTTCCTGCTCATCGGCTCAGCCGACCTGATGCCGCGCAATCTCGACGGCCGCATTGAAGTGCTCGTACCGGTGCTCGATCCCGCCATCCGCAGCCGCATCAAGGCCACACTTGACCTGCAGCTTGCCGACAATGTGCAGAGCTGGAAGCTCCAGAGTGACGGCACCTATGTGCGGCTCGCTCCGCCCAGACACGGAAAAGCTGTGGACTCGCAGGAAGTGCTTGCCAAGCACTACGGACGAGTGGAATAGCGCGTCATAAAAAACACAGCGGGCGGCCTGAGCAAATCAAGCCGCCCGTTCTTTTGAAGCGAAACGGTCAATTACTTCGTCACGCCAGCGGCGAGTTCAACAAGCCTCAGTGTCACCGCAAGGCTCTTCAGCCACGAAGACATGGGCATGAACTCACAGGCACTGTGGAAATTGTGTGCGCCCGTGAAGTAATTCGGCGTCGGAATACCCTGCGTGGAAATGAAGGAACCATCCGTGCCTCCGCGCATGGCAATGTCCTTTACCGTCACATGTTCAATTTCCATCGCGCGGCGCAGCATGTCAATGCATGCACTATTCTCGGGTTTGATAGCGTCGGCAATGTTACCGTAGACATCCTCGATCGTCAGATTGATCTTCGCGCGCGGATAGCGCACGCGCAGGCAGTCGACGATGGCGCGGATAAGCGTCTTTTTTTCTTCATAGCGCTTGAGGCTGTGATCTCGGAGCTTAAGCGACACGCGGCATTTGGCGGGACCGCCCTGAATGCCGTTCACCCATACAAACCCTTCAGTTTTCTCAGTAAATTCCGGCGTTTGACCGCGGTCAAGCATGCCGATGAAGTCGTGCGCGACCAGAATCGGATTCAAAAGCTGTCCCTTTGAAGACATCGGATGTGCGGTAATGCCCTGAATATCCACCCAGGCACTGCCGGCATTGAAGGTCTGCCAAACGATTTCACCGAGTTCGCAGCTGTCAATCGTGTAGGCAAAATCGACCGGGAACTTTGAAAAGTCAATTTTCTTCGCGCCGCAAAGACCAATTTCTTCATCCGGCACGAAAGCAACATAAATATCACCGTGAGGACGACCTTCCTCAACGATGATGTGCAGTGCCGTCATGATGTTGGCAATGGCGGACTTATTGTCTGCGCCGAGCACTGACGTGCCGTCGGAAAGAAGCAGATCGTCGCCTACGTAGCGTTCCACTTCAGGATGTTCAGCCACGCGAAGCCAAAGGTTCTTCTCTGCATTAAGGCAGATGTCGCCCCCTTGATAGTTCTTCACAACCTGCGGATGAATGTCCGGGGAAAGTCCGGCGTCGACCGTATCCAGATGTGCGCACCAACCCACCTTAGGCGCTTGGGCCCCTGCGGGAAGGTTGGAGGGCAGCCGGCCGGTGACGACAGCATATTCGGAAACTTCGACATCCGAGAGCCCGAGCGCTTTAAGTTCTTCGGCAAGCATCTGTGCTAGCACGCGCTGTCCCGCCGTGCTCGGCACAGTTTTTGCACCCGCTTCGCTCTGGGTTGTAACGGCTGCGTAGCGCATAAAGCGCTCGAGCAATTCATTTGCACGATTAATCATAGGGTCCTCACTTCTGCTGTTGGTCCTGCACATTTTTTCTGCCGCATCAACAACTCGCTTCTCAGCTCCGGAGCCTCGTCAAACCCGCCAATGGTTTGTCTTGGCATCAAGGGGAGTCGGAGCTGAGCTGCGGAGCGTCCAGCGAATTATTGGTCTGCTCGTTCTTCGAGAACGGCGATGGCCGGGAGCGTCTTGCCTTCCAGGAACTCGAGGAAAGCACCGCCGCCCGTGGAAATATAGGAAATGCGGTCTTCCACACCGAAGGCGTTGACGGCCGAGACCGTATCACCGCCGCCAGCGATGGAGAAGGCTCCCTTATCGGTCGCCTCGGCAATCGCATAGGCCAGCGCTTCCGTTCCCTTGGCAAAGGGCTTCATCTCAAAGACACCCACCGGACCATTCCAAACGATCGTTCCGGCAGAGCGCAGTTCGTGTGCGAGATGTTCTGCGGTCTTCGGACCCACATCCAGAATCATCTCGTCATCGGCCACTTCATCAACACTGCAAACGCGGTACGGAGCATCAGCCGCAAAAGCCTTGGCCGCCACGACATCGACGGGCATCGGCAGCTTTGCACCCTTCTTTTCAAGAATCTCGAGCACCTTGCGGCATTCGTCCACCAGATCCGGTTCAGCGAGCGACTTGCCGATCGGACGGCCAGCTGCGAGCAAGAACGTATTGAGGATGCCGCCGCCCACGATAAGCTTGTCCACGCGCTTGGAAAGATTGTTCAGGAC
>ERZ791865.2097-NODE-2097-length-15664-cov-5.753668_pt1 | contig 15664 bp, 15 predicted proteins | sample MGYA00509942_ERZ791865 | MGnify/ENA primary metagenome ERZ791865 (study PRJEB30046, sample SAMN00792098) | human gut metagenome | study: EMG produced TPA metagenomics assembly of the A metagenome-wide association study of gut microbiota in type 2...
CCAATGTTGTGCCGAGCCTTGCAAACGTTTTTCAAAAAGCCTCGCAGAGTTCGCGTCCGCAGACGCGAAAAGTTTAAATTATTTTTCACCGCGACATGTGCGTGGGGAAAAATTCCTCTCGGGCTGCAAGTGTGGAATTTCGGCGCTTTGCGGCGAAATTATGCGCGCAGCAGACTGCAATCTTTTTGGCAGAAAATTCCGCAGGAATTTTCGCCAGCTTACTTCACATCGTCGAAGCTCTCGGCGGTGACGATGGACTGGACCTTGGTGCACAGGGGGGCGAAGGTCTTGGCCAGCTCATCATAGTTCAGGCCCAGCTCCTGGCAGACATCGGTGTTGATGGTGGCGGTGCCGTTGTCGAAGGTCAGCACAGCGGTGGTGGCGGGCTTGTTGCCGTCCAGGAGGATGCCGGCGACCATGTTGGCGGTCTCCACGCCCAGGTTGGCGTAGTCCACGCCGTAGCCAAGGAAGGCGCCGTTCAGGGCGAAGGAGTCAGCGCCGGTGTAGTGGGGGATGCCGGCCTTGGCCAGGGTCTCGTAGATAGCCAGCTCGGCGGTCATTACGGTGTTGTCGGTGGGGGTGAACACGGCATCCGCCTTGTCGGCCACGATGCTGCTGACGGCCAGGCTGATCTCATCGGTGGTGGTGCCGTTGTACTCCTTGTAGGACACGCCCTTCTTATCCAGGTACGCCTTGGCGTTCTTGATGGGGGTGGTGGAGGAGTCCTGGCCCTGGTCATACAGCAGGGCGATGTTCTTGGCATCGGGGTTGGCGGCGAAGATCAGATCCAGCACGGAATCGGTGTCCAGGTAGTCGGAGGTGCCGGTGATGTTGGCGCCGGGGGCCTCCAGGCTCTCCACCAGGCCGGCGCTGACGGGATCGGACACGGCGGCGAAGACCACGGGGATGTCGGTGCCCTCGGTAGCGGTCTGCATGGCCACGGCCACGGGGGTGGCCACGCCGATCATCAGATCCACCTTGTCGGCCATGAAGTTGGCGATGATCTGATTCAGCACGGCGGAATCGGCGTTGCAGTTGTCATAGGTGACATCGAAGGTGACGCCCTTCTCCTGGCCGATGGCCTTGAGCTGGGACTCGATATTGGAAACGATCTGATTCAGGGATGCGTCATCCACATAGTTGCAGATGCCGACTTTATAGGTCGTGGCACCGGATGTGCTGCCGGAATTGTTATCCGTCTTTTTGCCGCAGGCGAACAGGGACAGGGCCAGCAGGGCGGCCAGGGCCAGGGTCAGCATACGCTTTACGATGTTCTTTTTCATTTTTTGTTACCTCCAAAATTTAATATAGGTTTTTGGGCGGCGGATGGAGGGGCCGTTGCCGGCGGCCTGGATTTTAAAAACAAAAAAGACCCTTGCCCCACATGGGACAAAAGCCTTTGCTTCTGCGATACCACCCAAATTGACATCTTGCGATGCCCACTCGCTTTTACGCACCACCATGCGTACCCCACGGATAACGGGAGGGTTCCCGTCGGACCCTACTTAGGAAAAACTTCCTGTTCAAGCCGCCCTCGGAAGGCCATTCACACTGCCGCGCACCGCTCCGATCTCACCACCCGGAACTCTCTTGGGATGCCCTGTGCCGTGCTACTTTTCTTCCTCACAGGTTTAACTTTTAAAATTAACGGCATTATAACTGCATTTGCGGCGCTTGTCAAGGGCTGCCCGGGAAAAATATTGACGAAAAAGCGCGGGGGCTTTGACTTGCGTTCTGTGGAGTGTTACAATAGCACCAGCTTGATGACCGGGAGGAAAACGCCGTGATCTACTACACCGCCGACCTGCACTTTCACTATGCCCCGCTGCTGCCGGGCCGTCCCTTTGCCAGCGTGGAGGAGATGGACGCGGCTCTTATCCGCGGCTGGAACGAGACCGTGACGGAGGAGGACACGGTGTATGTGGTGGGGGACGTGGGCTATAACGGCGGCTATGTGCCCCTGGACGCCCTCAGGCAGCTCCGGGGCCGCAAGCATCTCATCCGCGGCAACCACGACACGGGCTTTGAGGACGCCGGGCGGCTGTACGACTGCTTTGAGACCGTCACGGACTTCAGCGAGATCGACGACGGCGACAGCCACATTATTCTATGCCACTATCCCATTATATACCGCAAGCGGGGGTACATGATCCACGGCCACCTGCACCACGGCCGGGGGGAGGAGTTTCAGATGCTCCGTCAGCTTCCCAAGGTGCTCAACGCCGGGGTGGATGTGAATTTTTACCGGCCGGTGACCCTCCCGCAGCTCATCGAAAACAACCGGGCCTACTACGCCGGGGAGCTGGACGAGCGGATCCCGCCTCCACCGCGCATAAAGCGGGGCACCGAGGGCTGGCTGCCGCCCAGGCCCGATTTCCGGCCCATTCCGCCGAAGCCGTGAGGAGCGGCGAAAAATCTTTCGGATTTTTCTGGAATAAAATATAGAGCGCCGCCCCGGGCCTGGCCCGGAGCGGCGCTTGGCTTTTGGCTTTATTATTTATTCGGCCGATTTTTTCTTCTTACCCAGGGACAGGCCGCCCTCCATGGCCACCAGCGAGAGCATCATCAGCGCCGCGCCTATATAGCCCCGGACTGTGAGCCGCTCCCCGGCGAAGAAGAAGGCCACAATGGCGGAAAACAGCGGCTCCAGGGTGAAGATCAGCCCCACATGGACGGCAGAGGTGTGCTTTTGCTGCACGGCGGTGATGGCGAAGGCGATGCCCGTGCAGAAGATGGACAGGAACAGGGCGCTGGCCCAGCCGGTGGCCGACTGGGGCAGGCAGGGCGTCTCGAACAATACGGACAGCAGCAGCATGGCCAGGCCTGTGACCAGCTGCTGAAACACGCCCAGGTGCAGGGCGTCCACCTCCGGCAGGCGCACTGCGTGCTCCACCACCAGCAGGTTAATGCCGTAGCCCAGGGCACACAGCAGGCAGATGAGGTCCCCCGGCGCGGGGCGGAAATCGTTGCCCAGGGTCAGCAGCGCCAGGCCCACCGCGCACAGCAGCAGGCACAGCAGCATCCGCCGCTCCGGCTTTTTCCGGTAGACCAAAAAGCTCAGAATAGGCGTGGTGACCACCGGCAGCGAGCAGATGAACCCGGCGTTGGAGATGGAGGTATACAGCAGGCCCACGGTGGCGCCGATATAGGTAAGCGTCAGCGACAGGCCCGCCGGAATGGCCCACAGCAGGGTCTTGCGGCTTACATGCCGCAGCTGGGGAAACAGCACGACCCCCAGCAGCACGAAGGCCAGCAGAAACCGGAACGCGCACAGGGCGAAGGGCGGCATTTCCGCCAGGGCCAGGTCGGACAGATAATACGAGCAGCCCCAAAAACCGGTGACCAGCACCAGCAGCAGATCGGCTTTTCTTTGCGGCGTCATGGGGTGGACCCTCCTATAATCATAGTAAAAGGGAAGGCAGGGGCATCCGCCTTCCCGTCTATCTTATACCATTCCCGTTTCGGGCGCAAGGGGGATGTCGGTTTTTGCCGGCCCCAGGCAGGCCAGGGGGCCCGCGCCGAAACAAACGCCCGGGTGAAAAGATTTTCTGCCTAAATTCGAGAATTATATTGTGTTTACCCGGGCGCGATGCTATAATGACCACAAAACGGAAGTTAGCCGGCTCTAACTGGGTTCTTGAACGAAAAATTTTGACGATTTTGCCTGGGCACAGCCCGGCGGACATAAAGGAGGAAAACCATGAGACTGTATTCGGAGAAAGTGAAAGCGTTTGCGGCGGCGCATCCGTGCCGGACTGTGAGTGTCGGCGGCGCACAGTTTCGCTATGTTCTCGGGGGAAAAGAGGGCGGAAAGACCCTGGTATTCCTGAACGGCGGCATGAACACGCTGGAAATGTGGATGGACTATGTGGACGGGCTGGCCGGGGAGTGCCGGGTGCTGCTGTTTGACTATCCCCAGCAGCTGCGCACCAACCAGGCCCTTGCGGCGGGGATGCACGCATTTTTTCAGGAGCTGGGCATTCAGAAGCCCATCTTTGTGGGCGCCAGCGACGGCGGCATGGTGGCGCAGATCTATGTGCAGAAATACCCGGGGGAAGTGGGCGGGCTGATCCTCATTTCCACCGGCGGCATGGACGCCGACACCCTGAAAAGCCTGAAGAAGAAATATTTCCTGGCGCCGGTCATGCTCTGGTACATGAAGCGCTGCAACTACGAAAAGCTGAAGCCGAAGCTGATAAAGGCAAGTCTGAGCCATATCCGCAACGAAAGCGCGGAGGAGATCGCCTACGCGCGGGATATGTTTGAAACCATCTTCCGGGACTATAAGCAGGAAAAGGATGTGCATATCTCCGGTCTGCTGGCAGATCTCATGAACCAAAAGCCCGTGACCGAGGCGGATTTCGCGGCGCTGGCCGGGCGGATCCTGCTGATCCTGCCGGACCAGGACTTCTTCTCGGGAAAGATGCAGGAGGACCTGATCCGGCTCATGCATGACCCGCAGATCTGCTATGTTTCGGGCGGGCATCTGTCAACGGTGCTGAAAACGGAGGACTATATCCAGGCCATCCGGGCGTTTTTGAGCCGATAAATGGGGAGATGCCCATGAAAAAATTCAACTACACCATGAATCACAGGGCCGATGAGGCCTATATGGCAGAAATGTGCCATGAGGGCTGGGCGGCCACGAGTCTTGTGGAGGGCGTGTGGACATTTGAGCCGTGTAAACCGGATCAGTACACCTTCCGCGTAGGCTATCTGCGGGGCATGAGCGGCGGACAGGTGGAGGATCTGAAGCGCCGCCTGGCGGGGGAGGGCATCGAATTTGTGTCCCGGTACTCCTTCTGGGCCATTTTCCGCAGCCGACACGATTTCCGGCTCTATACGCCGGAGGAGGAGCTGGCCATCTGCGAGAAGATCCGCCGGCCCATGCCCTGGGGCAGCGCCGCCGGCTGGCTGGCGGCTGTGGGGGCTCTGTGGCTGGGGGTCAAGGTCAGCGGGTGGTTTGGCATTTTGTGCGCGCTGCTTACCCTATATGCGGCCATGTGCACCTGCCTGGGGATCTCCTATACCCGGCTGATAGGAAGGATGAAAAGGGAGCGGGTATGACCGTCCCACCTGACGCCTGGGCAGCGGAATGTGCACTGAAAAAGGGAGACACGCAAAAGCGTGTCTCCCTTTTTGGTGCCGGTGGCCGGACTCGAACCGGCACGCTGTCGCCAGCGGTGGATTTTGAGTCCACTACGTCTACCAATTCCATCACACCGGCAGGTGCCTGCTTATTATAGCGCACTTTCCACCGCATTTCAAGAGGAAAATTTCCGCCGTGCCCCGCTTTTGCGCCGGAGAAAATGAAAAACAGGGACTACCCAAGGCGGGAGAAATGTGGTATAATATACTCTGAATAATAATCGAAACCGGGGAGGGAAAGGCCGTGAAATGTTCTATGAGGAAAATACTGATCGTGCTGGCATATCTGGCTCTGGCGCTGGGGCTGTGCGGCTGCTCACTGGAGACCTCGGCGGAGAATCTGTTCACCCTGCCCCAGGTGCCGGTGGAATACACGGGCCTGGCCAACACCCTCAACTCCTATCTGGACAGCGGCTATGAGTACATCACGCCCTCCAGCGGCAATAATATCCAGTCCCTGCAGATGATCGACATGGACGGCGACGGGGAGAAAGAGGCGGTGGCCTTTTTCCGCCGCACTGCGGATGACAATCCCCTGAAGATCCTGTTTTTCCGGGAGGAAAACGGAACCTTCTCCCTGTACAGCACCATTGAGTCCGGCGGTACATCCATCGACTCCGTATCCTTCCGGGATTTTAACGGAGACGGACGGCTGGAGGTGGCCGTGGGCTGGCGGGTCAGCACCGAGGTGCAGACTGTGGCCGTATACGACCTGCAGCCGAACCAGGCCAACATGCTGATGCAGAGCGGCTATCTGCGCTATGTGGTGGACGACCTGGACAGCGACGGTCGGTTTGACCTGCTGCTCATCCGGTCGGAGACGGAGGGGGGCTGCCTGGCCGAGCACTACACCTGGCAGGAGGGCGAGATGCGCGTGGGCGGCACCTGCCAGCTGCGCTGCACGCCGGCGGAGCTGAGCCGGGGCAGCATTGTGTGCGGCAAGCTGGACAGCCAGAAGACGGCGGCCTTTGTCACCGCTGTGAACGGGGGAAATACCGCCATGACGAATATCCTGCTCTGCCGCGGCGGGCAGTTGGTGAATACGGGCGCAGACAGACAGACCGGTATTACGGAGGTGCAATATCCCTTCAGCCAGCTCCGACCCCAGGATATCAATAACGACGGCATCATCGAAATACCGTATCCCGAGAAAAGCGGCACACGGCAGGCCGGCGCCTTCTTCGCCTGGTACCGGTTTGACGACCGGGGCAACAGTATATGGGTCATGGACACCTATCACGACCTGACGGACGGCTGGTACCTGGTGCTCAACGTCGACTGGCACGGCAACATGAACGGCACCCGCCTGGATACCATGGAAAACGGCACCTGCGTGACGCTGCAGGTGGGCGGCAAGCCGGCGCTGTACCTGTACAGCCTCAGTGGCGAGGAACGGGAGCGGGACGCCCAAACGGGCGGCCGGACGCTGGTGATGCAGCGGGCCAACGTGGCCTACGCCATGCGCATTACGGACGACGGCGCGGCGCTGGGCATCAGCAGTGCCTGGGTCAGCAGCCATTTCAATCTGATCTCCACGGCATGGTCTGCCGGGAACTGAGAGGGGAGACAACCATGAAAAAGGTATTGGTATTAGAGGACGAGAGCAGCATCCGCAGCTTTATCGTCATCAATCTGCGCCGGGCCGGCTACGACGTCATCGAGGCCGAGAGCGGCGAGGAGGCGCTGGAAAAGCTCCAGGCAAACCCGGACACCCGGGTGGCGCTGCTGGACATCATGCTGCCGGGTATCGACGGCTTTGAGGTCTGCCGCCGCATCCGGGCCACCAACCTGCGCATCGGCATCATCATGCTCACGGCCCGGTCCCAGGAGATGGACAAGGTCACGGGCCTTATGACCGGGGCGGACGACTATGTGACCAAGCCCTTCTCCCCGGCGGAGCTCACCGCCCGGGTGGATGCCCTTATGCGCCGCAGCGGCGTGGCGGACGAGGTGGCCGACCAAATCGACCAGCCGCCCTTCCTGCTCAACACCCGCAACCGCACCCTGGAAAAGGACGGCCGGCGCATCAAGCTCACCCAGATGGAGTACGCCATCATGAAGATGTTCATGGAGAACCCGGGCAAGGCTCTGTCCCGGGAGGAGATACTGGACCTTGTATGGGGGAGGGACTATTTCGGCGAGCTGAAGATCGTGGATGTGAATATCCGCCGCCTGCGGCTGAAGATCGAGGACAACGCCACCAACCCCGCCTATATCACCACGGTTTGGGGGTACGGATATAAGTGGGAAGCATAATGCTGGACAAGGCAGAGGAGATGGGGAAGCCCACCCCGAAAAGAAAACGCCGGCTGGTGGGTATGCGTCGGCGGTGGATCATGGGAAGCGTGCTGCCCGTCATCTCCATCCTGCTGCTCATCGCCGCGCTGACGTCGGTGATCCTGGTGGCCAACTTTTACAGCAACGCCCGCTCCGCCCTGGAGAGCAAGGCCCGCTCCGGCGTGAGCTATTTCAACACCTATGTCATGGTCAGCTACAATGAATATTACCGCAACGCCGTGCTCTACGCCAAGGACTTTGAGGACGCGGACACCATCGAGCTGCAGTTTCTGGATAAAAACGGACGCATCGACATCTCCAGCCGGGGCCAGACCATCGGCCTGACGCCGGAGACCGCGGAGGTCCGCCGGGCGCTGGACGGCGGGAGGATGGAGAGCTTTTCCGGCAAGGACCCCCTTACCGGGGAGAACATCCTGGCGGTGTCGGCGCCGCTGGAATTTGACGGCAGCGTGGTGGGCGTTCTGCGCCTGGTCACGGCCACGAGAGAGCTGGATAAGCAGGTGGCCCTGCTGACCCTGGCCTTTATGGGCATCGCCGTGGTCATCAGCGGCGTGGTGCTGGCGGTGAACTTGGCCTTCATGCGGAAGATCGCCCTTCCCGTGGCCGAGGTGACAGAGGCTGCCAAGCGCATTTCCGACGGCAGCTACGGCATTCAGATCCCCAATAAATTCGACGACGAAATGGGCCAGCTGGTGGATAACATCAACCAGATGTCCCTGCAGATCAGCCAGAGCGAAAAGATGCAGACGGAGTTCATCTCCTCCGTGTCCCACGAGCTGCGCACCCCCCTCACGGCCATCACCGGCTGGGGCGAGACGCTGCTGGCCGACGACAGCGGCGACATCGGGCAGCTGCGCCGGGGCGTGCGGATCATCCTGCGGGAATCCCGCAGGCTCACCAACATGGTGGAGGAGCTGCTGGAGTTCTCCAAGATCGAGGACGGCCGCTTTACCCTTCGGGTGGAGCAGATGGACCTGCAGGCCGAGGTGGAGGATGCCATCTATACCTATCGGGAGCTGTTTCACCAGGACGGCATCGACCTGGAGTATCTGAGCGCCGGGGAGATGTTTGAGCGGCCCATTGTCGGCGACCCGGAGCGGCTGAAGCAGGTGCTGTGCAACGTGCTGGACAACGCCGCCAAGCACGGCGGCTCCGGCAAGCGCATCACGGTGTCCATGGAGCAGGACGGGGACTTCTATGTGGTCCGGGTCCGGGACTACGGCCCCGGCATCCCGGAGGCGGAGCTGCCCTATGTGAAGCAGAAATTCTACAAAGGCAGCTCCAAGGCCCGGGGCAGCGGCATAGGCCTGGCGGTGTGCGACGAGATCGTCCGCCGGCACGAGGGCACCTTTGACATCGGCAATGCCGAGGGCGGCGGCGCCGTGGTGACCATCCGGCTGCCCATCTCCCGGGAGAGTGAAAAATAATAGAACAAGTGTTGTATTTTCTCCGCCGGCGTGCTATACTGGCGGGGAAGCAGAGAGGACAATGGATTCATGGCTAATCAAGAGAAAAAACAAACATTCCGCACTTCCATCGGCGGCCAGGCGCTCATTGAGGGCATCCTCATGCGGGGGCCGGAAAAGCAGGCCATTGTGGTCCGGGCCCCGGAGGGCCTGGTGACCAAGGTGGAGGAGCTGAAGCTGGTGCGGGACAAATATCCGGTGCTGGGCCTGCCCATCATCCGGGGCGTGGTGACTTTTCTGGACTCCATGGTCAAGGGCATCAAGGCACTGATGTTCTCGGCAGATTATTTTCCCGATGACGAGGCCGCCCAGCCTTCCAAATTCGACCAGTGGCTGGAAAAGCATGTCCCGGCGGAGAAGCTCCAGGGCGTTCTGGTAACATTTTCCCTGCTGCTGTCTTTGGCGCTGTGCCTGGGCCTGTTCATGCTGCTGCCTACGTTTGTGGCAGGGCTGTTCCACGCGCAGAGCGCCCTGGTACATAATCTTATCGAGGGCGCCATCAAGATCCTGATCTTTATCGGCTACCTGTTCCTCTGCTCCAAGCAGAAGGATGTACACAGGGTGTTTCAGTACCACGGCGCGGAGCATAAGACCATCTTCTGCTATGAGGCGGGGCTGCCCCTGACGGTGGAAAACGCCCGCATCCAGCCCCGGCACCATCCCCGCTGCGGCACCAGCTTTCTGTTCGTGGTGATCGTGGTGTCCATTCTGTTCTCCTCCGTGGCTTTTACCTATGTGGAGTGGCAGAACCTGTGGGTGCGCATCGGCATGCATCTGCTGCTGCTGGTGCCGGTGGTGGGCCTGACCTATGAGTTCAACCGCTTCGTGGGACGCCACGACAACGCCCTTACCCGGGCGCTGTCCGCGCCGGGCATGTGGCTGCAGAATTTCACCACTTTCGAGCCTGACGATTCCATGCTGGAGGTGGCTATCGAGGCGCTGACACTGGTTTTGCCCGAGGAAAAAGGCAAGGACGCCTGGTAAAAATTGCGGGCGAAAATTCCTGCGAAATTTTCCACTAAAAACCTAAAATCCCACAGAAAGTGACAACAAATCGTATTATGGCCATTACATATAACAATTTGTATATGGATATTCGACAGCAGCTGCGCCTGGCCGGGGTGGAGTCATCCACCCTGGAGGCCCGGGAGCTGGTGTGCTTTGCCGCCGGCAAGACCCGCCAGCAGCTTGTGCGGGACGGGCAGCTCTATGTGCCGCCCCAGGTGGAGGAGCAGGCCCGGGCGCTGGTGCGGCGGCATCTGGCCGGGGAGCCGGTGGCCTATCTCATCGGGGAGTGGGAGTTTTACGGCCTGCCACTGGACATTGACCGCCAGGTGCTCATACCCCGGGCGGACACGGAGACCCTGGTGGACTGCGCTCTGCCGTTTCTGCGGCAGAATCCGGGCAGCCGGGTGCTGGATCTGTGCGCCGGGTCCGGGTGCATCGGGCTGGCGGTGGCCAGCCAGGTGGGGGACTGCCGGGTGACGTTGGGGGACCTATCCGAGGGGGCCCTGCGCATCTGCCGGCAGAACATCCGCCGCAACGGCCTGTCTGACCGGGCGGCGCCCATGCAGGTGGACGCCATGAAAGCCCCGACCCGGCAGCTGGGAACCTACGACTGCATTCTCTGCAACCCGCCCTACATCCCCTCCGGGGATATTCCGGGGCTGGATGTCTCCGTGAAGGACTATGAGCCCCACGGCGCCCTGGACGGCGGCGAGGATGGGCTGGATTTTTACCGCTCCGTCACCACCCTGTGGCGGGAGGCCCTGCGCACAGGCGGTATGCTGTTTTTTGAGGTGGGCATCGGCCAGGCGGACGACGTGCTGCGGCTGATGCGGTCAGTGGGCTTCGGCGACCTGGAGATCACGGCGGACCCGGCGGGCATTCCCCGGGTGGTATACGGCCGGCTGTACGACGAGATATAACTGGCGAAAAATCTTCGATTTTTCTGCCAAAGGGCTTGCAGTCTGCTGCGCGCATAATTTTGAGCCATAGGCTCAAAATTTCACACTGGCAGCCTGAGAGGTATTTTTCCCCACGCACATGTCGCGGGAAAAAATGATTGGAGTTTTCGCGTCTGCGGACGCGAACTCTGTGAGGCTAATTAGCGAAAACTTGTATTTATGATGAAATTATGACGTAGGAGGATTGGATCATGGCAGCAAAGAAAGACACGGCGGCCGCCCCGGCGGCGGGCAATTCCGACAAGAAAAAAGCCATTGAGACCGCCATGCAGCAAATAGAGAAGCTGTACGGCAAGGGCTCTATCATGCGCTACGGCGATAACGCCGAGCCCAATGTGGAGGCGATCCCCACGGGCTCCCTGGCCCTGGATGTGGCGCTGGGCATTGGCGGCGTTCCCAAGGGACGCATTATCGAGATCTACGGCCCGGAATCCTCCGGTAAGACCACCCTGGCCCTGCACATCCTGGCCCAGGCCCAGAAAAAGGGCGGTGAGGTGGCCTTTGTGGACGCCGAGCACGCACTGGATCCCACCTATGCCCGGGCTTTGGGCGTGAAGATCGAGGACATGCTCATCTCCCAGCCGGACACCGGCGAGCAGGCCCTGGAGATCACCGAGGCCCTGGTGCGATCCGGCGCCATCGATGTGGTGGTGGTGGACTCCGTGGCGGCCCTGGTGCCCCGGGCGGAGATCGAGGGCGAGATGGGCGACAGCTTTGTGGGCCTCCACGCCCGGCTCATGAGCCAGGCTCTGCGCAAGCTCACCGGCGTCATCGCCAAGACCAACACCGTGGTCATTTTCATCAACCAGCTGCGGGAAAAGGTGGGCGTTATGTACGGCAATCCTGAGGTCACCACCGGCGGCCGGGCCCTGAAGTTCTACGCCTCCGTGCGCATTGACGTGCGCCGGATCGAGACGCTGAAGGCGGGGGGCGAGATGATCGGCAACCGCACCCGGGCCAAGGTGGTGAAAAACAAGGTGGCGCCCCCCTTCCGCGAGGCGGAGTTTGACATCATGTACGGCGAGGGCATCAGCCGCACCGGCGAAATTCTGGACCTGGGCGTGAAGCTGGACCTCATTCAGAAGAGCGGCTCCTGGTTCAGCCTGGGCGAGGTGCGCATGGGCCAGGGCCGGGACGCTGCCAAGCAGTATCTGCTGGATCACCCTGACCAGTGCGACGCCGTGGAGCAGGAGATCCGCAAGAATTTCCACAAGCTCATGAGCAACCAGTCCAAGGTGGCGGCCCGGGCCGCGGGCCGGGCGGTGGATGTGTCCGCCGACGATTTCGACGATGCGGATTGAGCGCATGGAGCCGTCCAAGCACAAAAAGGACCGGGTGCTGGTCTTTTTGGAGGGCGGCGAACTGCTGAAAATAACCGAAAACGAACTGCTGTGCTATGACCTGCGTCCAGGCGCGGAGCTCTCGGCAGAGCTGGCGGAGGAGCTGAAAAGAGCTGCCGCCCGGTCCGAGATGAAGGCCCGGGGCGCCCAGCTCACCGGCAGCCGGATGTTGTCAAAAAAACAGGTGGTGGAGCATCTTACCCGCCGGGGCGGCGACCGGGATGCTGCCGAGGAGACCGCCCTGTGGCTGGAGGAGCTGGGGGCGGTGGACGAGGCGGCCTATGGCGCGGCCGTCGTCCGGCATTACAGCGCCGCCGGCTACGGTCCCGGCCGCATCCGCCAGGAGCTGCAGCGCCGGGGCGTGCCCCGGGAGCTGTGGGAGGAACTGCTTTCCCAGATGCCCCCGGCGGAGGAGGCTGCAGAGCGGTTCATACAAAGCAAGTGTAAAGGAAAACAACTTGACAGAGAAATGCTGCGTAAGCTCTCCGCTGCCCTGCAGCGACGGGGCTTTTCGTGGCAGGACATCGGGCCGGTGCTGCGCCGGCTGGAGGACGAGATTCAGGAATAAAGGAAGATAAAACCGTGATCGTATCATTTATATCCCTGGGATGTGACAAAAACCGGGTGAACACCGAGCAGATGATGGCCCTGTGCCTGCAGGGCGGCATGACGGTGCAGGAGGACTGCGCCGGCAGCGACGTGGTGGTGGTGAACACCTGCGGCTTCATCGACAGCGCCAAGCTGGAGGCCATTGAGACCATTCTCTCCGTGGCGGAGCTGAAGGCGGCGGGCCAGGTGGGCAAGATCCTGGTCACCGGATGCCTGAGCCAGCGCTATCAGGCGGAGCTTTTGGAGGAGCTGCCGGAGGTGGACGGCATCATGGGCACCGGCAGCTACGGCGACATCGTTTCCGCTGTGGAGCAGGTGGCCGCCGGGCAGAAATTCAGCCATTTCGCCGACATCAGCGGCCCCGTGGAGGAGCTGCCCCGGGTCATTTCCACCCCCATGCACTACGCCTATCTGCGCATTGCCGAGGGGTGCAGCAACCGCTGTGCCTACTGCATCATTCCAGCCCTGCGGGGGAAATACCGCAGCCGCCGGATGGAGGACATCCTCACCGAGGCCAAGGCCCTGGCGGATGGCGGCGTGCAGGAGTGCATCGTCATCGCCCAGGACATCACCCGCTACGGCATTGACCTGTATCAGGAGAAAAAGCTGCCGGAGCTGCTGCGGGAGCTGTGTAGGTTAAACTTCCACTGGATCCGCCTGCACTACCTCTACCCCGACAGCATCACCGATGAGCTCATCGACACCATCGCCTCTGAGCCGAAGATCTGCAAGTACATGGACATTCCCATCCAGCACTGTAACGACACCATCCTCCAGGCCATGCGCCGCAGGGAGACCAAGGCGGGGCTGCACGAGCTATTCACAAAGCTCCGCAGCCGCATCCCCGGCCTGGTGCTGCGCACCAGCATCATCACGGGCCTGCCCTATGAGGACGAGGCCGCCTTCGAGGAGCTGTGTGACTTTTTGCAGGAGGAGAAAATCCAGCGGGCCGGCGCCTTCCCCTATTCACCGGAGGAGGGGACCCCGGCGGCCAAGATGCTCAACCGGGTGGATAGTGATGAAGCCCAGAGCCGGGCGGAGCTTATCATGCAGCTGCAGAGCCAGGTGATGGATCAGTTCAACGAAAGCCGCCTGGGTACGACGGTGGAAGTGCTGTGCGACGGGTTCGACAGCCAGGCCATGGCCTACACCGGCCGCAGCTGGGCCGAGAGCCCCGGCATTGACGGGAACATATATTTTACGGCGGAGAACGATGTGCAGCCGGGCGAATTTGTGCCGGTGCGCATCACGGGCATTATGGACGGCGATCTCACCGGCGAAGTGACAGAGGAGGTATAAGGTCATGAAAATGAACACAGCCAACAAATTGACCCTGCTGCGGGTGTTTCTGATCCCGGTGTTCCTGGTGGTATACTACTGGGGCTTTGCCGGGAGCCGATATGTGGCCCTGGGCATCTATGCCGTGGCCTGCCTGACGGACCTGCTGGACGGCTACATCGCCCGGCACTATAACCAGGTGTCCGACTTCGGCAAGTTCGCCGACCCCCTGGCGGACAAGTGCCTGGTCATGGCGGCCCTGTGCTGCTTCGTGGAGGGCGGCGAGTTTTTCGGCTGGGTCCTGGCCGTGGTGCTGCTGCGGGAGTTCGCCGTCAGCGGTATGCGCCTGGTGGCCGTGGAGAAGGGCCGGGTCATCGCCGCCGGGTGGTCCGGCAAGGTCAAGACCGCCAGCACCATGGTGTGCATCTGCCTGATCCTGTTCGGCATCCCCCAGTGGCTGAACTATGTCTGCCAGGGCGTGATCCTGGTGACCACGGTATATTCCGGCGTGGAATATTTCGCCAAGAACTGGGACGTGTTCAAGGAAAACTGAGAAAAAATACCCCCTGCAACGCTCCGTTGCGCAAATGCAACGCCCCGGCGGTTGCGTGCAACGGGGAGATCTGCTACTCTCTATGAAAGAATACCGTTTTCGGTGGCGAATTCGGACAATAGGGAGGTATATATGAATATGAACGGAACTTTTGGAGATAATCTATCCAAGTCGCGCAAGAAGGCGGGGCTATCTCAGGAGGAGCTGGCGGAGAAGATGGGCCTTACCCGGCAGACTATCTCCAAGTGGGAGACGGGAGCCTCCGTGCCGGATGTGGAGGAATTACAGCGGCTGTGCATGGCTCTGTCGGCCAGTGCGGAGGAGCTGATCTGCGGGGAAGCGGGCCGGAAACCCAAACGGGAGCACCTGGACTTATTTCAATGCTTTTTCTATGGCTTCCTGGTGGTGATGTTTATTACGGGCGCATGTGTCCGCATGGCGAATCAGATCAGCATAGATACATACTATACCGGTATTACTACCGCGGCGCGGGTGATGATGCTGATCCCGGTGGTGATGTTTTTCTCCATCGCCCTGTTCCGCTTGTTTCGCAAGAAAAAGCCGGAGGAGAACTGACCGGATACCTCTTTCCTCCGCGCCTTGACAAGGGACGGGAAAACTGCTATGATAATGATAATTTCATAGCGCGACGATCGGAAAGAGTACGCGCCACAGCTTTGCCAAGAGAGGGGCGGCCACCGGCTGCAAGCCGCCCTGCGGAGCAGCGCGGAAAGTGCGTCCGGGAGCGCGGGGGATGCAGATGCCCTCCGCCCGGCCTTGCGCAGTAGGCCCCATTGAGTGACAAACGAGAGTGGAACCGCGAATTTTTTCGCCTCTCATGCCTGCGGGCATGAGAGGCTTTTTTTGTTAAATCCGCAGGTGCGGTATGGCTCCGCGCCGCCGCAGGCGCGGCGCGGACCCGGGCGGCGGGCTGAGGGCAGCCCGCCCTACAACTCGTTCTGTAGGGGCAACCCTTGCGGTCGCCTGCGGGCGGGGCAGAGCCCC
>ERZ791865.2101-NODE-2101-length-15624-cov-66.957094_pt1 | contig 15624 bp, 16 predicted proteins | sample MGYA00509942_ERZ791865 | MGnify/ENA primary metagenome ERZ791865 (study PRJEB30046, sample SAMN00792098) | human gut metagenome | study: EMG produced TPA metagenomics assembly of the A metagenome-wide association study of gut microbiota in type 2...
AAGCTATGCTTAAATAAAATCGCCGTCCCTCAATGTTCCCACACGCTCTGAAATTGTCGTACCAAATCGAACACATATTCGTTGACATATTGCACAATAAACTAGGTACATTGTTGTTAAATATTTTTGGAACATAATTGTTGACAAAATCGAAACATCTGTGTTATAATATAGATAGTAAAAGAGGGAACGCAACACCTACAAGATTGCAGAAAGAAAAAAGAGGTATTAAAATGAAATATGAGTATAAAGTTATTAGAAAAATGTCACTATACGAGTTACAAGCGATTTGCATTGAAAAAGGTTGGTACAAGAGTGGCAACAATACAGAATATGAAAAAATGCTTGAGGTGACAAGAAAAGAAGATATTACAAGCGATGATGTTGTAGAAACCGCAATTGATATTATTGCGCATACCGATGAATTAAGTATGAACGATTTCACATATGTGTGTAATAAGATATTAGACGGTACGCATTCTCTTATGATTGAGCAATAAAAAAAGGAGAAAAAAATTATGAAAATCAGAACATTCAACGATTTCAAAAATCTTAGAGTGGGAACATGGATTAGCGATTACAATGGCACATATGAAGTTGTTCGTGCTTTTCGTGAATTTAATTCATGCATTGGGCTTTCAGAAGTAATATACAAAGACGATGAAAGCGATGAATACACACTCGGAACAGAAAATCCGAATGTAACTTTTAATGACATAAAGGACGCAGAAATCATTTAATAACAATAAAGGAGCAGAAAAAATTCTGCTCCTTTTGATTTTAGCAAAAAATTATCAATAATCAATAGTGTAAGCAATTGTTGGCAATTCGCGCATATAATCTTCATTTTCGCCCGAGCCTTTAAGAATCGGATAAATGCCGCCGTTCTCAAAAATCGGAATCACATTTCCATTGTCAATTACTGGGGAATCGCAACCGTCGTCATAGTTTGCTCTGAATGATGTTAAAATAGCCGGTTCGTCATTCGTGTTTATTTTGCTCCTAAGTTTCAGCGTAAAACTATCGCCATCAAATCTATTAATAGCAAAAGTCGCATCGTTCGGGTCTCCGCTTAAAATATATAATGGCGTTGTAACATCGCCATTGGTTTTATTAAGGTAGAACGAAAAATTATTCTTGTAATCGGTCATGTAAACGCTGAAAAATGCGAACATTGCATTGTTAAATTGCACTGTACACCAGTTTTCAAAGTACAAATTCGGTTCGGGCGGATTTACTATTGTGGATTTGTGACACCAAATCATGGGCTTGCCCTCTGCTGTATAGCGAACTGTATAGAAATCAGAAAGAGCGTCATAATTTTTCGCTGACTGATTAACAGTTGGATTTTTTCCAAATTCTAACGGTATAGGGGTAGAGATGAAAGAAATATCACTTCTAACTGGAACTGTAACAGACTGCATCGCTCCGCCGATAAAATCAGTAACACGCTTGAAATATGCTCCCGTGTTTTCAAGAAAATAACGGGGAATGTTTGTAATGTCATAACAGCGAATATCAGTAATTGAAATATTACCAGCTTTTGAACCGTCATCCACGCCAACCGTCCAGCGCAATGAATTTGAATAATCGAACATGTTCCACCACAAATGTTCAGCGTCGTCACTAATCAATTTAGTAGTTGGATAAATAACATCGTTCGCATTCGTAAACATTACGCCGTTTTCATTTGTAGTCTTATATTTTAGACTGATTAAATATTTATGACCGTTCACTAATGTGAATTTATTCGGACTTGCTGAATGAATGAACATATATGCGCTTTTTGTTGGGTCTTTTGCTGACCCCATTTTTAGCCACGCCTCAGAATTTTCAAAAGTGCATTCAAATGAACAGTTTCCGCCATATACAGTGTTATTTGATTGACCGGCATTTGTAGTACCAGCAGTAAAAAGCGAATTATTACATTTTTCATCTAACTTTATTGTATCAGTGCTACTTCTGATTCTGCCGTAAGTGTCAACTTTTACATTTGAAATGTTGTTAGTAGTGCCGTTCTGTTTATTGCGTGAATCAATATGAGGGATATAATTCAGAACATTTTTTCCGTGCGTATTAATGTCATGAATGCAATTATATGTCACATTACACCAATTCAAATTTAATTTTAAACCTGTTGTATTAATATTGCCCTTAACGCTTGTATTTTCCGCATAAATAACGCCGCCGTTTGAGCGAATCGCATAATCAGGGTTAATATACCAACAATAAGTGTCAAAATCACCGTTAAAATCTGCGGTTGGTTGATTTGTAAAAAGGGTGTTGCTGAAAAAGTTCGGAATGTTGTACAAGCAATAAACGCCGATGTAAAAACGGTCACAAGTCAAATTGGAAAAATAGTTGTTGCCTGTGGTGAGAACACAACAGCTATGCTTTAACTGCTTAACACATGCGGCATTCCACGGGTGAAAACCTGTAATCTTGTTGTCCCCCTGTGTAATTCTTGTGCCAACGATGCAGTCAACAGAAATGCAATCATTAATAAAGCTATCGCTCACACGCATTTCAAAGCCTACGCACTGCGTTTTGACTAAATCAATTTTTCCGTCAACCATTGATTCACCACGGTTATGCTCGGGGAAAACATCTTTCACTGGGTCATTCCAGTTATCATCAGTTACACCGTCATCGTTCGGGTCCATTTTTGCAACGATGTCATCATCGCCGTTTCGGCGTACAAAGCAATGAGTAATTGTGCTTTCAAAACCTCCAGCAAGCAAAATTCCACGCCTACAACCGAAAACATTAATGTTTGAAAATAATGTTCCAGCACTATACGGAATATACAAACCTGTATGCGCTTTTTCATGATTACACTCAATCACAACATTTGTCAAAGTCGTTTTTGCGTGGTGAATATAACTAGCGTTTTCCGTGCCTGTTGTTTTATACGAAAGAACATACTGCATTTTATCAGCGATAGCGGTAATTTTAGCGCCGTTGAAGTCCACAAGGCCGTCACTATTCGGAACTTTTGACATGTCAATGTCAATCGGTGTAGCTACGCCATAGTTTTTATATCTTGTGCCCTTAAAAATAAAATTTGTAGGATTTTTAAAACAGCAGTCAAGCGCTTTTTGTAATGCCACGCTGTCGTCTGTTACGCCGTCACCCTTTGCGCCGTAAATTTCAGGCGTAATAACTTCATTTACATTTGTCGGCATTAAATATAATCCGTTTACGGTTTCAATGCCTGAAATTGGCGCACTTTTCATAATCTGAAATGTACACGCTCCGCCGTCCCCAGGCGAATAATAACCGTTTGTGTGAACCGTTTGACCGACTGAAAAATGATAGGCAAGTGCATTTTGTGTTGTGTCAAAGTTAAGCGAAAAATAAGGTGTGATATACTTTGAAAGAATATTATCAAAAAAGCCATTGCTTGCCATTTCATCAAGTTTCTTGTTGACGGAATCCTGTACGCCACGGTTGAAATATTCATCAAGCAACTTTGCAAGTTCATTGTAAAGTTTGTTGAGTTCTGAAACATCTTCGCCCAGTTTGATAACATCATCACGCAAGCCGTTAACATATGTTACAAGTTTGCAAAGCACTTCATAATAAGAAAGCGAATCGTCATATACAAGCGGTAATACGTTTTGACACCAGAACATGAACGGCGCTGAGGTCTGAGGAATAGGCAAATTGATTGACATAAAAAATCACTCCTTTAATAAATTGTCATAAATAGGTCAGATAATTCATCAAGAATCATTGCATCAATGTTCAAGAATGTTCTTCTAAATTCATTTAACATTGCGGAATAGGTCTGCGCTCCTCTTTTGCCGAGGATATTTTCAACATAATCTTGTGTATTTGTTGTGTTTGTGTTTGAACTTAAATCACCCGTTGCAGTTCCTTTTCTTGATGAATCAGCGTTATCTGTTGAATTAAAAGTTTTATCATTCGTTGAAGTTTCCTGTCCTGATGTTGTTTCTTTGTTTGTAGCTGTATTTTTAGCTGTGCTTTTTGTTGTGTCAGTTGACGATGAAGTCAGTTCACCCGATGAAGTTCCTTTTGCGGTTGTTGTGTCCTCTGAATTTCCGTGCTTATGTCTTGCGTCAGTAAGGTAAGTAAGATTGTTCAAATTTCCGACTGAACCTTGCGGGGTGTCTGAATAATCATCATTATCGTTGTAAGTCTTTGAAGAAGTCGAGCTGTCAGAGGTCGAACCCGAATTAGAAGAAGATGAAGAATTTGTCAGAGTTCCGTCATTTTTATCTTCTGAGGTTGATTCTCCTGATGCCGTTCCCGATTTCGTCAGTTCAAATGCTGAATGTTCTGCGCTTGAAAAAGTATCTTTTTTAGTTTCTGTTTCGGTTGTGTTTTTTGTGTCTGACTGTGAAAAATCCGTGTTGCCTGTGCCTGCCGTGTTTGAAGTAGTTTTAACATCAACATCAATTAATGGATTGAATTTCAGCAGTTCACTTTTATAAAGCTGATTGAAATATGGCATTATTTCATTTAGCTTAGCATTAAGTTTTAATTTCCACACGCCGAGAGTTTCAAAGCCAATTTCCCTTAAATAATAATGACGGAGAATTTTCTTTTCAAGAGGAATTTTATAATCTTCGTCAAAAATTGGAAAATCAAAATCAAAAATCAACGGCGCAGATTTTGCGATTATTTCTTCGACTTTTGAAAGGCCTTGCGAATCTGTGCAACCGCATAGATTTTCGCATATAAAGCGCAATTCCGTTGTGTATTTACTCATCTTCTGCGTCTCCTTCGCTTAAATCTGAGCTACGATATTCGCAATTCACATTCAGACCAAACATAGCATTTATTTTTTCGCATGCCTGTTTTCGCATTTGCAATCTTGAATATCTGCTTGCGATAACTCCGCCCATGTTGTTTATAACCTCAGAAGATATCAGGCGTTCTTTTTTATTATAGGTTATATTTGAAATACCTAAATAAGTTAGAGCCTCGTTCCATATTTTCTCTTTAAGTTCATAAAGTAGCGGTGCATTAAAGGGCGCATCAGTCTTTAGCACTGACAAGGCTTGCTGGTCGAATTTGTCGTTTGCGAAAATAAACGGGGTGTTTCCCTCATATTGCATGTACATGTTTTGCATTGTCAAACGCTGATTATCATTGCATTTAATCAAAACGGGTGTTTTCTGTGCGTTTACATTAACATCAATTGTTCTGTCGATATTATACAAGCGCTTTGCAAAAATTGTAACATCATCGACTGAATTAGTTCGCAACATGTTGTTAAAAATCGGAACACTGTTTTCAAGTGTTAAATGCATATTATATCCGTTTGATGCATATGCCGTAATATCTGTTGGTATATCATACACATTAAAATTTCCGCCGAGCATACAACGCAGGCACAAGAACCCGACAACATCATCTTTGAAAAACACGGCTGAACCGTTTCCGAATAAAGCAAGTTCAAGAAATCTTTCATCAACTGTGTCAGGCAGTCCCGTCCATTTAAACATTGAGATTGAAAGCTCGGTTAATCGGCGAACATACTGAATGTAACTGAGGTTATTATCAAACATTGATTCACCTGTTAATGTTTTTTTCTTCTTTCGCAATTTGTTTCACTTCCTTATACTGAATTGTCAAGAGAATAGTTGCCAACCTCTGAACCGTTTTTCCAAAAAGTTATGCCGTTGTTATAAATAGAACAAATCTTTTTTGCATCGTCAGCTGGAACACTGCCCTTTATCGTGCAAGCAACCGTTTTAGTAAAAGTCCAGTGCGGTCGTACATTTCTGTTAGGGGTTTTCACTCTATGTGTAGCATAGCCAAACTTGTCGAAATAATCATCAATTGTATGCGCAATTTGTGGCGTTATGCATTTTGTAGTAACAACAAAATTGAGAAGTCCGAGCCAGTACGCAATCACGCCACTTGTCTGTCCGCTTGTTTGCGAACCCTGTAACTTTGCAGCTTCGCCTTCATTCATTAAATTAGCAATTGAGCCAAGCGTACTAAGGCCGGCACTTGCAACGGCGCCGGCAACATTTCCGGTTAATGCTCCGGTTGCTGCGCTCATTGCCATTCCATTGATTAAGTTCGGTAAAGTCTGGGTTTGGGTGCGAGCCAACCACTGGTCGTAGTAATTTGATGAAAATGAAATCGCGGGAAATGACGACATTGTGATTGCCTCGTCAGTATTTTCACCAAGATTTTTATAGTTTGACGGATAAAGAATTGCTGGTGAACCGCCCGACTTATCGCCGCACACATAAAATGTTGGTGTTGAATCTAAAAAATATTCAAATTTATAAACGGCTGAACCGCCCTGATTATTTGAAACATAAATAAATGTGTATGGATATTGAAGAAGTTTCTTATTTCGTGGAGCATATCCCGAAATCATCGCACCTGAATGAGTTATCAATTTTTTAATCGTAGTCGGAGCTATGTTGATAGCGACTGTCGAATTTGCGACTTTCGTTTGATGTTCTGCTTGATGGTCTGAATGCTGTCCGTCAAGTCCGATTCCGTATAAATAATTAACAAGACTGTCTGCATCGGTTTCAAATGTGTAAGTACCCGAAACAATTTTCTTGTCAAGCATTGTATAAACTGAACCGAGTATATCTTCATAAGTGTTCGGGTCGCATGTTGTCTGAACGACATAGTTAAGAGTTAAGTCGCTTGTTGTGCGGTTACCGAACACATATTCACCCACATTCACTGTTTCGGGGACAAGATTTTCGCCTATTTCATCAGATGCAGAATGTTCACGCTCGATAAAACATTCGCCTACTGAATAATTAAAAAACCATGTTTGCATCACATCAATTTCAAATGTGATTTCTGTTACGGCATTATTAACATACTCAACGCTTTTTATGAATGCGTAAAACCATTTAGAGCCAAAGCCCGAATTTTGAAACATTAAATAATTACAATCATAACATGCATCAGCCGATAGACCGACACGCATAGTTCCTTTATTCACTCTTTGGTATGTTTGAGCAGTCAAACTGTGCTTTGCAAGACCTGAAAAATAAGCAGATTGCGCTGAACTTGATGAAAAATAAATCGTATGCTCATATGACGGGTCAAGCGGAACATTTGAAAGCAGTTTGATGTTTGTTGAGGGTTCAACATACATTCTCATCACCTCGTTTGATAGTAATGTGTGCCAAGTTAAAAACCTGACACACATTATAAAAATTTAAGCTGTAATCGTAACAGTGCATGTTCCTGATTTTGTGTTGTCAAAAGTTGATGTTGCCGTGATAGTAGCGCTTGTGTCGGTAACAGATGCCGCAACAGTTACATGACCGTTAATGTCAACAGTTACACCGTCCGTGTCAGATTTCCAAGTTACAGTCTTTGGCGCATAGTTTTTTGTTGCAACCTCGACGGAAAGCTGAACGCTCTGACCTTTTTTGCATGTGATTGCTGTCGGCGAAACAGTAACAGATGTAACGCTCGGGACGGCTGGAACAAAAACAAGAGCGTTTGCAAATGGTGACATTGAAAATGTTTTCCAAGTGTGATAGAAATAGTTCCAGTACAACCCCTGGCCGTTGTAATTCTCCGTGAACTCGTACATATTATCAAAAATCATAAAGAAATTCTTGTCAACAAGAACGGCAGGGATTGCATTAAGCGCTGTGAGCGTGTCCTGTGACGGCTCCTCATAATTCGGGTCGTCTTTGAAAAGGGCATTCAGTCTTGCAACATCGAGCGTACCGAAACCGTCAATCAAAATTCTGTGTCCCATGAACTCAGCTTTTGACATGTTGAAAGCTGATGCCAAAACTTCAACATCAATTTCGCTGTCAAACTGTGAATTTACAAGTAAATACTGGTCGTCCTTGTCCGTGAAAGTCTGAACGCCAGCAGCATTATAGTTGTTTGACATGAATGTTAAAGCATTTGACACGCCTTTGATTTTTGTGACTGCACCTTTTGCATCGTTTGCATCAACTGTAATAGCTGAAAGTCTGCCGTCAAGAATTGCCTTTGCGAGCATGTACTTTGTTGTAACAAATTCGTCATAATTCGCCGCCGTGTACATAGCATTCACGATTTTTGAAATTAAATCAGTGATACCGTCCCATGACAAGAAAGCCTGATTCAAGTCCTTGTTCTGAATTGTTTGCTTGTAGAATTTCTTGTAATTCAGTGTGTGGAACGCCGCTCTGACATCGGGAATTTCTCTTGCGAAAACTTTGTTTTCGCTTTCTTCAACATCGTACTGGTGAGGGTTCGCAATGTTCACGAAAATTTCTTCAATTGTTTCGCCAAAGTCGATGAGACCTTTTTTGAACATTGAAAGTGGATTACTGTACATTTTTGATGTAATAATCACCCGTGCGATACGATTTACAAGGGCGTTCAAAAATTCGTTCTGCAACGGGGTGTACTGCATGATAATTTCGCCAATTCTGCGAATGCTTTCGGGTGTACTCTTTGCTGTAGGAACAAAATCACGGTAATTTGTGCTTGCTGAATTTCTGATAGCATTCAAAATGTCAACGCTTGATGCGTTAAGTGTTTGTGTTTTTGGAATTGTAGGCATTATTCTTCCTCCTTTTCATCGAATAAATCTTCTGTTGTGATTTTTTCGGCAGTTGTTTCATGAGTTTCATCATCATCTGCATCGTTAGTGTCAAAATTTACATCGCCGTTGAAAAAACGATGCATGTATTTCTTGCGCCATGATTCATTTAATTCATCATATTTCTTGTGCCAGTCCTCGTTATCCGAAGAGCTACTACTCACTGCCGAATTAAATCCGTTTGTTACATCGTCAACAAATTTAAGCGCTCTTTCTGAGGTGTCGTCGCCGATGAAGTCGTGAACAATTTCAATAAATTCTTCAAGTGTCATATTATCAACCTTTCATTATATTATTTACCAACATTTGAGCATAGGTATAATCAAAGTTGGCATTTTTTAAATTAGTAAAGCGTTTTTCGCCATTACCATATTTACCTCTTATAATATCGTTTGCAATTTTGTTATATTTTGTTTTTGCTGTTGCTTTTGCTGTTTTAGCTGATTTATTAATCATTTCATTGACAATAGATTGACAATAATTATAATCAATATTAAGTGAAACAAGTTTGTTTTTGCGCTCTGTTCCATTTCCGTATTTTCCGCTAATTACATCGCTTGCATATCGTTTATACACGTTATAATATTTATCGTGAATATTATCAATTGTTAATGTTTTGTTGTTAGTGTTTGTAGCTGATTTAAAATCAACATAGCATTCATTAATGTCAACATTTCCATTGATTCCGTTAACTCTTCCCGTTGATGATTTTTGCCAGATGCAAAATTCAGAGCCAACACCTGTAGGCTTATAGGAATAAGATGCAACCCATTTATATATAGCAGGATTCAAATATCCTGTATCTATGCGGTCAACAAATCCGCTAACAGCTGATGCATACACTCCCGACTTATAGCCCTTTTTGCGTAAATAACAACAAAAAATATTGATGCCGATTGTAACCGTTGTTCTTTCGCTTGTTGGAGTTGTTTCCACATCAATAAACAAAGGCAAATCAAAAGTTTTATTTTTTACAATATTATAAAAAACCTCTGCAAGTTTTTGCGCATTTTTTGCAGAAAAATCACGGTTAACGAAATAATAAGCGCCGATTTTTAAACCCGATTTTTTTGCACTTTCGTAATTTTCTGCAAATCGTGAATCGGTGTAAAAACCGCAATCATTTCCGCCAGCTTTAATAATGACAAATTCATAACCTGATTTTTTAACTTTGTTAAAGTCAATTTTTCCTTGCCACGCTGAAACATCAATCCCGTGTGTCATTTTCTTTGTCCTCCGTTTCATTTTTTAACTTTTGCAAGTATGGAGCAAAAAAGTTATTTAATGCTGGGTTTACTTCGCACAAATTTTCAAAACAGCTTATAATTTCCATAATGCAGATATAAATTGCAACTGACGGGAGAATCGGCAAATCAAACGGCAAATTTACAAAATTAACGCCGTAGTCAATTCCACCACAAGCAATTAGCGCAAGCAATTCCGCAAGTTTATGAAATAGTCCTTTGCGTAAAATAGTGCTGTCAAGTTTTTTGTTATAAATCGCTTTAATAAATCCCGTAAGAAAATCAAAGCAGATTAAAACAAATGGCACAATGTATAAAAAAATCAATTCACTCACCACCTTTTATTTATATTATAAAAGGGTATTGACTTTTTTGCAATACCCTTTATAATTAAATTATAGATTAAATAAATCGAGGTGAAAAACAGCACAATTGAGTACCTTTTATGACGGAACAAAACTACTTTCAATGCGTGACATTAACGGCAATAAACCTGAAATTTATTTGTGTACCTCTAACCGTAGCGCTGGTAAAACTACCTTTTTTAATAGATATTTTGTAAAACGCTTTTTAAACTATGGTGAAAAATTTGTGTTAATTTACCGATTTAAATATGAATTGGATTCCATTGCTGAGAAATTTTTTAACGGCGTAAAATCTTTGTTTTTTACTGACTATAATATGACTGCTAAATCCAAAGCTGGCGGAATGTACTACGATTTATTATTGTCAAAAAACGGTGATTCAAAAAGCGAAGTGTGTGGATATGCAATAGCGTTAAACTGTGCAGACCAAATCAAAAAATATTCGCATTTGATGAATGACGCACAAAGAATGTTATTTGATGAGTTTCAATCCGAAACAAATCACTACGCCACAAATGAATTGAATAAATTAATCAGCGTACATACTTCACTTGCTCGTGGAGAGGGCAAGCAATGCCGTTATTTGCCAATTTTCATGTTATCGAATAATGTTAGCTTGTTGAATCCGTACTTTGTAGCGCTGGGCGTGTCAACCCGATTGCGTGAAAACACTAATTTTTTAAGAGGGAACGGCTTTGTGCTGGAACAAGGTTACAATGCATCGGCATCTAAGGCGCTTGAAACTTCTGCATTTAATCAAGCTTTCCAACAGGCTGATTATGTAAAATATGCATCGCAAAAATCATACCTAAATGATAACACGGCTTTTATTGATTCGCCAAAAGGTAAGTCAAAATATTTATGCACTATTCGATTTAAAAATAAAAATTTCGGGGTTTTTGAGTTTGCAGAAGAAGGAATTATTTTTTGTTCCGATAATGCCGATGTTTCGTATCCGCTTAAACTTGCGGTTACAACTGAGGATTTAAGAATAAATTATGTAATGATTAAGAAAAATGATTTATTCATTTCAAATTTACGCTATTATTTTGACAACGGGTGTTTTCGTTTCAAAAATTTGTTGTGCAAAGAATGTATTTTATCAACTCTATCTTATTGATTATCACATTTTTATAAAATTAATGTGAAAGACGGGTTGTACTGATTGATTTCAGCCGTTTCTCTGTCGGCTTTACACACTGCTTTAATTTTTAAAAATGATTCGATAATACAAAAAAGCACTTGCAATTTGCAAGTGCTTTTTAATTTTCATGTCATTGTGTAAAATGTTTCGGTTAGCAAAACACCTCCATTAATTTGCACTGGGCGCAATTTAAGAGGAACACTCAACCCAGCTTTAAAATCCTTTATTGTGCGTTTTTTCTTTAAAAATTCTTTTGCATCATCATTCATATTAAGGTCAGAAATGTCAACATCTGCGCCGATTGATTTTAAAAATAATGTCTTGCATTGTTCCGGCATACCAGCGCATTTGACATTATAGAAAGGCTTGTCAATCGGTTTCAAATTTTCTGCCGTAATGTGTTCTATATAGGTTTTCTGGCGAACAAATAAACCTTTGTCCCAACAGCTTTCAAGTTTCCAGCAAAGAAAATTTTTATCGTCAACCGTTATTCCTTTAATTTCATTAGGACTGCAATTACAGTGTATGCTATCAGTGTCGGCATATATGAAATTGTTATAATTTTTTTGCGCCGCACGGATAGTGAAATTTCTTGCATATGAAGTAATCGCAGAACCCACGGGAATATAAAAGGGTTTTTTGTCACAAGCGTAAACGCCATAAAACCCAAGCGACAAATCATCTTTAATGTATGCAACTTTAAATGAACTATCGGTATTTGTTGCTGTTTTGCCGTACAAATTATTTAAGTATAGTTTTGCTAATGTTTTTTTAGCTCCTTTACTGCTTAATTTTATTTTTTTATATTTATTTATATAGCTGTCAAATATTCCTATTGCTTTATTAAAATAACACCCGTCAAGTATTTCAAAATCTATCAAATTGTAATGCTCTTTGATTAATTCAAAATCGGTCATAGTTAATGTTAATATAACTTGCGTATTTTGTTCATTTCCGTTTATGTCTAAATATTTTTTATAATATTTGTTTGTTTTTTTATCGTAAAAATCAGATGTTTCAAGCCATTCAGTACTCTTATAGCGAAAAGTATTTTTAATCTGAATGCAAGGTAAAAAGCCTTTTTTTAAATAAAACCGTGTTTTAATACGAATAAAATAATATTTTTCCTTTGCAATTTCAGGAATATAATTCCCACTCCAAAATGTTGGTAATCCTACTGGATAATAATTTCCGCTTTCGCTATGCATGACAGACGGATATAAACTGTTGACATCTGCTGTTGTCCCATTGTTGTAGATTTTATTTTCGCAGCCTTTTTTTAAATAACACCAACCGCCTTTATACGATTTTCGTACATATTCATCTGCATTTTTAAACTCTAATGGAACATTCACACTATATTCAGCAATGTTAGGATATAAATGCTCAATTAAGGGTTTAGTCATTAAGTTTTTATATTCATTAAGACAACAACTTCCAATCGTCAAACTGTCATGTTTTTCATCGAACATAATTTCGAGTGCCTCTTTAAGTACAAGAACATCGTTTTTTATGTATTCTTGTTCTTCGGGGGTGATTTCACAACCAGCATATCTATAGCCCTCATATTCCATTTTTAATTTTTTATGCTCCGTGTCAAATGATTTACCGATTGATTCAAGACTGAAAGGCAATAATTTCAAGCTATCACGAATTTCAATAATTTTATTATTTTTCTTGATGATTATATAATACCATTGCCCCCGTTCGCTTATGCTGTATTTTATAGTGCTATTTTTCATGTCCTTAGTTTCAAGCCACCGTACAAGAGACCCGTCAGCATTCATTTTTTCATATGCTTGTGAATACTTCAAATCTTTGAGCAAATACGACAAAATAAAACTTCCGTCAAATTTTAAGTTATGAAAATACATTTTAATGTTTTCATTTAAGCCGAAAAAATAATTAAAGAAGTCATGAATGCTGTGCATTATTTTAACATCTTTTTTATACAATTCGCAGAAACAAGCAGACCAAACTTCCGTGAAAGTCTGTCCCTTAAAAACAGTCGTTTCAAAATCACACGCATAGATTTTAAATTTTCTTGCTTTCATAGTTAATCACTTCGCATCATATCTCGTTGACTTGGAATTTCGCCACCGTTGAAAATCAGTGCTAATTTACTATAACTAGCGCTATAATCTTCCACGTCTTCCTGTGAACTTGCATACATTACAACATCTAACGCCTCATTTATAACATCGGCATTTTGTTCTAAATATTTTTCAAAATCACTTAAAGCGTTAGCATTTGAATACGCTTGCTTTGTTCTTTGAAAAATTTCTTTCAGTTTTATTGCTGAGTTTTCGCCGTGTGTACTACGATAATGTAAATAACGCCAATCGTTTTCAACAATAATTTCATCAAGCCTATTTTCAACGCTTTCAATTGCAGAATAGACTGGAACGGGGTCGGGTCTCGGTTGGTTTTGTTCTTTTCTTGCTTTTCGTGTTTGTGCGGCTTTTTTCGCTCTTGCTTTACGCTCAATAGATTGGCCGACTTTACCACTCACAACTTTTCCGCTTTCATCGTCTAAATATGTGCTTCCTTTTTGAGCATAGATATTTAATTTTTTTATGCTTTCGATTCTCTTTTTTGTAATTCGTTTCGGCTTTTCAGACGGCAATATTTCTGATTTATCAAATCTAAACCCTCTTTTTTCAGCCGCTTTAATTCTTCGCTTTAAATTTTTAAGTGCTTTTTCGTATTCAAGTTGATTTAATGTTTTTTTCTTTTTCATCATATCCACCAACCTTTGAAAATTAAAGCCCCGTCAACCTAATGTACGGGGCTTTTTTGTAATTATTTCATCACTTATACTAACGAGCAAGTGATGAAATGCTTTCCGCTGTAGTTCTTGCTTTCTTTCTTGTAAAATTCGATTTCAAACGGCTCTGCTGTGTCAATCATTTCGTCAAAAATATCAACAAATGATGAAATAGCACTGTCGGAACCTGTGTAGTATTTTGTACCCGACTTGTCAACAATGACCATTGTTTTGTAGTCCTGTTCATTTTCGGGAAGTTTTTCGTTGTGTATGCTCAAATAAGCGTAGAAATCGGGAGCAATAACAAGCGGTTTCTCAGGTTCAACCGCCTTGTCAATTGCAATTGCAGAGGTTAAATCTTTCAACTTGATTTTTTCCCTTGTGGTGAGTTCCTTGCTACTTTCAGTAATAGATGTTGTGTAATTTGTCATGTCAATATCTCCTTTATTATTCTTCTTTCATCGTCGCTTTTTCGATAAATTCTTGTTCGGGCATTTCATAACGCCTTTTAATTTCGGTGTACCCTTTCAGTGCAAGATATTTAATGATAGTGTTTCCTATCTTATGTTCTATGCGCTTTTTAAGAGTTTTTTCGTTTGTGAACTTTCCAGCAATTTCAACGAAAATTGTCTGTGTTGTAAAATCTTTCATATTTGCAACAACAACTTCACATCTTGTAACTGAAATAGTTCTGCTAACAACTCTTGCTCGTGGCATTTTAGCATCTCCTTTCATTTTAAATTTGCAATTGTATTATTTGATTTCTTGACTTTGTGAAGAGCAAGAATTATTAATCTATGGAATGATTCCAACATTCAATACATGAACATTTGCAATCATGTTTATCACACAGCCCCAGCATATATGGGCAAATGCTGTCAGGTACTCCAGATTCAGTAAGTTTCGCATTCGGATAATTTTTCAAAAATTCTGACAAGTATGTTTTTGGCGGGTGTTCTGCGCACCACACCTGCACCAAAAATATAGCCTGTTTTGTGTGGAGCATTTCAAAATCTCTACACGATATTTTTTCACCGTTATTAAACCGACTCAATGGACATTCATGACATGATATGTTACATCTCTTTTCACAGGTTGATTTCGTCATCCGATTTTTTTCGGCGAAATAATTATAAGTTTTAGAACAGTCACTCATTTTTTATTCTCCTTTTCGTTATTTTTTCCGCCCTCTGTTTTTTCTAAAATTGAATAAGATTCTACCTTCTTCGGGTGTGGTGTTTACAGTTTTTTGCATTCACGATAGCGTAAAGTCATATCATCAAGTTTCGTAGTCTCAATAACTCTGCTATCCCCAGTTAAACACACTGGGCAATACATGTGTGGTTCACCTCTCTTTCACTATCTATATTATAACACAGATGTTTCGATTTTGTCAACAATTATGTACCAAAAATATTTAACAAGAATGTGCCTATTTTATTGTGCATTATGTCAATGAATATTTGTTCGATTTTGGTACGACGTTTACAAGGCTTGTGGGAACATTGAGGGACGGCGATTTTATTTAAGCATAGCTT
>ERZ791865.2124-NODE-2124-length-15389-cov-6.151037_pt1 | contig 15389 bp, 16 predicted proteins | sample MGYA00509942_ERZ791865 | MGnify/ENA primary metagenome ERZ791865 (study PRJEB30046, sample SAMN00792098) | human gut metagenome | study: EMG produced TPA metagenomics assembly of the A metagenome-wide association study of gut microbiota in type 2...
GCGGTGGGTTATTGAGCGGGCGGGGTAGACCCCCGCCCCTACGCATTGTTTGGGAGTCTGTGCGGTAGGCGGACAGGGGCGTCCGCCCCTACGAAAAGGGTGCAAGCAGTACAGTGGGGCGGGCCGATGGAGACATCGGCCCCTACGGGAGCGCCGCAAGGGGTGCGCTTGGAGACGTTACTGTAAAAAGAGCGCGGGGCTTTTCACTCCGCGCTCTTCCCTGTTGTTTTTTTATTTATATTACAGGCCGGTCATGGTCTCCATGACCGCCAGCTCCTCGGGATCCAGGGTCTTCTGCATGGCCAGGCCCTCGTCAATATCCAGATCCACGATGCGGCCGCTGCGATAACAGATGACGCGGCTGGTGCGGCCCTGGGCCAGCACGCGCACCGCCTCCACGCCCATACGGGTGGCCATGACCCGGTCGTGGGCCGTGGGACTGCCGCCCCGCTGGATATGGCCCAGGATGGTGACCCGGGGATCCAGGCCCAGCTCCTTGCGGATCTGCTCGCCCACGGCCATGCCGCTGGCCGCGCCCTCGGCCACAACGATCATGAAATTCGTCTTGCCGGCCAGGCGGGCCCGGCGGATCTTCTCCACCACCTGGGTGTCAAAATCATACGGCACCTCCGGCACCAGCACCGCCGTGGCGCCCACAGCCATGGCCACATACAGGGCCAGATACCCGGCCCGGCGGCCCATGACCTCCACCACGGCGCAGCGCTCATGGGACTGCATGGTGTCCCGCAGGCGGTCGATGCACTCCACAGCGGTATTGGCCGCGGTATCAAAACCGATGGTATACTCGGTGCAGACGATATCTTCATCAATGGTGCCGGGGATGCCCACCACGGCGATGCCGTGCTTGCTCAACTCCTGGGCACCCCGGAAAGTGCCGTCGCCGCCGATGGCCACGATGCCGTCCAGCCCCAGCAGCTTGCAGGTGTTCACCGCCTTCTGCTGGCCCGCCTCCGTGCGGAACTCCTCGCTGCGGGCGGTATAGAGCATGGTGCCGCCGCGGTTGATAATGCGGCTGACGCTGGTGTTGTCCATCATCATGATGTCCCCGTTGATGAGGCCGCTCCAGCCCCGGCGGATGCCCACGCACTCAATCCCCCGGCCCAGGGCCGCGCGGACCACGGCGCGGATGCAGGCGTTCATGCCCGGTGCATCGCCGCCGCTGGTAAGGATGCCGATCCGCTTTACTGCGTTTTCCATATTCACTACCCCTTTCGGATCTCTATTCTTGGTTTTCCCGATTATAGCATACATTATGACCGTTGTGAATCTTTTTTTATTGCGGCGGCGGCAGGGGCGTGGTATACTTTATTTATTCGGAAGCAAGGAGGAAGCGGTATGCATCCGTATTTTGAGGTTCTGACGCCCCGGTGGTTCAAGCGGGCCTTTGTCTACACCGGCAGCATCGGGGAGTTTCGGTATCGGTTCGCCAATGACAAGGAGAACAATCTGATCCACGCCGCCGTATACACTCATTTCTGCTATGAGGCGGCCAAGGATGTACAGGAAAAGGATTTTTCCTGGGACGACGAGGGCGTGGAGCAGCTGAAGGCGTGGCTGCAGGAGAAGCTGGAGGAGAATAACAGCCAGAGCCAGTGACGCATTGCAAGAAATATAGCGGGAAACAGCGGCGGGGTGCGGGCACTCCGCCGCTATTTTTGGACGATGAGGCAAATTGGGATGAGGATTTTTTTGAATTTTTAACCATTTGAAAATTTTGTTATTATTTTGTAATTTTTATGTAGCCTTTTTGATAAACTTATGTTATACTACTTTCCGTTGAGCCAAATGACCCAGAATCCCAAAAGGAAGAAGGGAGTTTTCCATGTCCAGAAAGCTCTGCTGTATCTGCCTGGCCCTGTCCGTTTTTATCTCAACGGTATCCATCGCCTACGCAGACAGCGCATCTATCACACATCCCACCGCGGAAGATTACCGGCAGGCTGTGACCTATTTGGAATCCACAGGCCTGCAGTCCGGCTTTGACTCCGCCCGGACCAGCACCCAGCGGCTGTATTCCGCCGACCTGCCTGCAGGCGGCCAGGACGCATCCGTCACGCAGCTGCAATTCATGGCGCTGGATGAAATGGAAGCCGAGCTCCAGGCCCAGCAGGCCGCCCGGGAGCAGGTGGCTGACAACCTGGCCCTGCTGGCACAGTATGACGGCGTGATGCTCAGCGGTGACACCACCGTTTACTCCGACGCCGGCGTGACCGCCAGCGACAAGGTGATCGAGGACGGCAAGGTCGCAAAGCTCAAGGATATTGACGAATCCGGCGACTGGTACTTTGTGTCCTTCAGCGACTTTTCCGGCTATGTTTCCGCGGACGCCTGCACACCGGTGGATTACGCCGAATATGACGACACCGATGCCGTGCGCACCCAGGCGGAGATCGACGCCCTGGCCAAGACCTCCTATGCCGTTACCTTCGGCTCCGGCGTGGTGTCCGGCGGCAGCTCGCTGCGCAGCGCCATTGTGGACTATGCCTACTCTTTCCTGGGCACGCCCTATGTATACGGCGGCGCCAGCCGCTCCGGCACGGACTGCTCGGGCCTGACCATGCAGCTGTTCGGCTACTACGGCATTTCCCTGGGTCACGGCTGCGTATCCCAATACTACGCCAGCCAGCCCATTTCTCGCTCCGAGCTGCAGCCCGGCGACCTGGTGTTCTTCTATGAGGGCATCGGCCATGTGGGCATCTATATCGGCGGCGGCCAGTTCATCCACGCCAGCGACTACGGCGTGGTGGTGGCCTCCCTGTACACCAACTATTGGTCCGCCTGCTACTACGGCGCAGGACGGATCCTGGCCGACTGAGGTACATATTTGTTCCGCGCAGATGGCGCCCCACAGTGGGGCGCCATCTTTTCATACGGTATAATTGTATAAATATTCGTATATGCAGAATATGCTTTGTGCGTTTTGCGGTGTATATGCCATATAGCCCCTGTTATCAACAGTTATTTTTCACAAAACAGGCAATTTGTGCGAATTTTTATGCAAAAAGTGGTTGACATTTATGCATGCCGGGTGTATAGTATGCATTGTCAAGGGGGAACACCCCAAACAAACCTCATCTATATACCGCGAGACGGATCATATAGAGCCATTTCAAAAAAATCGAAAGGAAAGATGAAAATGAAAAAGTTCGTATCCCTGCTCCTGGCTCTGCTGATGGTAGCAAGCCTGGCAGCCTGCGGCAAGAAAGCCGATGACAGCAACAACAATAGCAATGAAAGCAAGACTCTGGTGATGGGCACCTCCGCCGACTATGCTCCCTTTGAGTTCATGTATAAGGGCGAGGACGGCACCATGCAGTACGGCGGCATCGATGTCTCCGTGGCACAGTACATCGCCGACAGCATGGGCAAGGAACTGAAGGTGGAGAATATGTCCTTCGAGTACCTGCTGCCCTCCTTGGTCAAGGGTGACTTCGATATCGTGGTCGCCGCCATGGAAGCAGACGGCGAGAGACTGAAGAGCGCCGACTTCTCCGATCCCTACTACACCGACCTGCCTCCCGCCATCCTGGTGAAGGCCTCCGATGCCGCTTCCTATAAGACTTTGGCTGACTTCTCCGGCAAGTCCGTAGCCGCTCAAACCGGCACCACCAAGCTGGACATCGTGAATGAGCAGCTCACTGGCGCTACCGCCGTGCCTCTGGCCCTGGTGACCGACATGATCAATGAGCTGGTGAACGGCAAGGTCGACGCCATCGTGGTGGACGGTGCTGTGGCACAGCAGTATGCCTCTACCAACAGTGATCTGGTCATCGCTGATGCTTCCTCCGAGCTGGGCCAAGCCGCTCCCTACTGTGTGGCCGTGGCCAAGGGCGATCCCAAGGGTCTGCTGCCCGGCATCAACGCCGCCATCGCCAAGATGAACGAGGAAAACAAGCTGGAGAGCTTCATCAGCGCCGCTGACGCTCTGAAGGATGTGTGGCAGGAGGTTTCCGCTCCCACTCCCGAAAATCCCTCCTGAGCAAGCCCTCTCCCCACTCTACTTAAATGTAAGGTGCGTGGTGCAAAGCCGCATAACACGGCTTTGCACTTTCGCACTGTCTGCGAATCCTACTGAAGAAAGGACGACTTGCCCATGTGGTGGACCAAATTATTTGAAAATGTGAGCCGCACCAGCTTTTTCAACTTCTCTTTCCTTCCCGCCTATGGCGGATATTTCCTGCAGGGCATGGCCTACACCCTGCTGCTGGCCGTGGTGTCCGTGGCATTGGCGGTAATCCCCGCCCTGCTGCTGGCCCTGATGCGGCTGAGCAAGAGCAAATTCATAAAGGGCCTTTCCGGCGCGTACATCGCCGTTTTCCGCTCCACGCCCCTGCTGGTGCAGCTGTCCATTATCTACTTTGGACTGTTCGGCGTGATCTCCATTCCCCGGATCACCATTTTGGGGTTTGTGGACCTGAGCCGGTTCATCCCCGGCGTGGTGGCCCTGGCGCTGAACAGCTCGGCCTATGTGGCGGAAATCTTCCGGGCGGGCATCCTGGCCGTGGACAAGGGGCAGACAGAGGCCGCCCGGTCCCTGGGCCTGTCCTCCTGGCAGAGCATGAAGCTGGTGGTGCTGCCCCAGGCCATCAAGAACGTGCTGCCTGCCCTGGCCAACGAGATCGTGACCATGGTGAAGGAGAGCTCCATCTGCTCCATGCTGGGCATGGCGGAGCTGATGTTCGTGGCCAAGACCGTCGGAAACGGCACCCTCATCACCCTGGCGCCCTACACCGTGGCGGCACTGATCTATTTCTGCATCAACTACCCGGCCTCCAAGGCCATCGAAGCGATTGAGAGGAGGATGCGTCGTGGCGACAAGCAATAAGCTGATCTCCGTGCAGCACCTGGTGAAGGAGTACAACAACGGCACCGTGAAGGCGCTGAACGACTGCAATCTGAACATTGCCCAGGGCGAAGTGGTGGCCATCATCGGGCCCTCGGGCTCCGGCAAGTCCACCCTGCTGCGGTCCCTGAATCTGCTGGAGGAGCCTACCAGCGGGCAGATCATTTTTGACGGCGTGAACCTGGCGGACAAGTCCGTGGACATCAACCTGCACCGGCAGAAGATGGGCATGGTATTCCAGCACTTCAACCTCTTCCCCCACAAGACCGTGCTGCAGAACATCACCATGGCCCCCCTGGCCCTGAAGAAAAAGACGCCGGAGGAGGCGGAGAAGCAGGCTATGGGTCTGCTGGAGCGCATTGGCCTGGCGGACAAGGCGAACGAGTACCCCAACATGCTCTCCGGCGGGCAGAAGCAGCGGATCGCCATCGTACGGGCCCTGGCTATGGACCCGGAGGTGATGCTCTTTGACGAGCCCACCAGCGCCCTGGACCCGGAGATGGTGGGCGAGGTGCTGGATTTGATGCGGGACCTGGCCAAGGACGGCATGACCATGGCGGTGGTGACCCACGAAATGGGCTTTGCCCGGGAGGTGGCCGACCGGGTGGTGTTCATGGCCGAGGGCAAGATCCTGGAGGAAGGCAGCCCCTCCGACCTGTTCGACTACCCCAAGGATCCGAGATTGCAGGATTTTCTCAGCAAGGTACTGTGAAAAAAGCCAGAAAGACGCTCTCCGCGGTGGAGAGCGTCTTTTTTCGCAGATTTTTTTCGATAATTATAGACTTTTCTGCGATTTTTGTATATAATAGTATGGATTCTGCGCCGGCAGGCTGCCGGGGCAGAAGATCGTGTGTAACTTAGGAGGAGGAGCCAATGGCCTCACTGAAAGAAGAAATCTCCCGGCGGCGGACATTCGCCATTATTTCCCACCCGGACGCCGGTAAAACTACATTGACGGAGAAATTCCTGCTCTACGGCGGGGCCATCGCCCAGGCCGGCGAGGTCAAGGGCAAGCGCGCCCGGGCCGCCACCTCCGACTGGATGGAGATCGAGAAGCAGCGCGGCATCTCCGTCACCTCGTCGGTGATGCAGTTCCGCCACGACGGCTTCTGCATCAACATCCTGGACACCCCCGGCCACCAGGACTTTTCCGAGGATACCTACCGCACCCTTATGGCCGCCGACAGCGCCGTGATGGTCATCGACGGGGCCAAGGGCGTGGAGCCCCAGACCCGGAAGCTCTTTAAGGTCTGTGCCCTGCGGCACATCCCCATTTTCACCTTTATCAACAAGATGGACCGGGAGACCCGGGATCCGCTGGAGCTGTGCGAGGAGGTGGAGCGGGAGCTGGGCATCGCCACCTATCCCGTGAACTGGCCCATTGGCTGCGGCAGCGAGTTCCAGGGGGTTTACGACCGGGAGAAGAAGCGCATCCTCCACTTTACCGACGCGGGTCACGCCCGGAAGGCCGCCGTCACTGAGGCGGAGCTGGACGATCCCTCCCTGCCGGAGCTCATCGGAGAGAAGCTCACGGGCATCCTCCGGGACGATGTGGAGCTGCTGGGCGCCGGGGCGGAGTTTGACCTGGAGGCCGTGCAGTGCGGCAAGCTCTCCCCCGTGTTCTTCGGTTCGGCCCTGACGAACTTCGGCGTGGAGCCGTTTTTGGAGTCCTTCCTGCGCATGACCACGCCGCCCCTATCCCGGGAGAGCGACGAAGGCGTGGTGGACGCCTTCTCCCCGGATTTCTCCGCCTTTGTCTTCAAGATCCAGGCCAACATGAACAAGGCCCACCGGGATCGGCTGGCCTTTATGCGCATCTGCTCCGGAAAATTCGAGCGGGATGCGGAGTATTATCATGTGCAGTCGGGCAAGAAAATGCGGCTGTCCCAGCCCCAGGCCATGATGGCCGCCGAGCGGGAGATCGTGGACGAGGCCTATGCCGGAGACATTATCGGCGTGTTTGACCCGGGCATCTTCTCCATCGGTGACACCATCACGGTGCCGGGGAAGAAGTTCCGCTATTCCGGCATCCCGTCCTTTGAGCCGGAGCTGTTCCGCTCCGTGTCCCCCAAGGACACCATGAAGCGCAAGCAGTTCATCAAAGGCGTGCAGCAGATCGCCCAGGAGGGCGCCATCCAGATCTTCAAGTTCCCGGGCAGCGGCTACGAGGACATTGTGGTGGGCGTGGTGGGCTCCCTACAGTTCGACGTGTTTGAATACCGCATGCGCAGCGAATACGGCGTGGAGCTGCGGATGGAGGGGCTGCCCTACAGCCACCTGATCCGCATCAAGAGCTACGAGGGCGACTATCAGGATATGACCCTGTGTACCGACTCTCGGGTGCTGCAGGACTTCAAGGACCGCTATTTCATCGCCTACTGCGGCGCGTGGTCCCTGGGCTTCCTCACCAAGCACAACCCCGGGCTGGTGCTGGACGACCAGCTGAGCGTGTGAGAATTTGATAGAAATGCCCCGGCAAATGTTGACATTTGCCGGGGTGATTTTTTTGTGGGCGCATGATGGGGGCGGATTGCCACGGGCGCAAAGCATCCTCGCAATGACAGCTTTTTTGCACGGGGTGCGGTGAGGCGGCGGGACACACGGGTCCCGGCCTACATGCATTTTTATAAGGCAGGGCCCATGTGCCCTGCCGGGGGAGTGCGATGCGTTGTCGGCGGCGGGGTGTGGGCACCCCGCCCTACGCATAACATGAAAATTTGTGCAAGCCAGGTTCGGGCCGTCGGGGACGCCGGCCCCTACGAAAGTAGCAGATGTGCGGTACGGACGGGCCGATGTAGGCATCGGCCCTGCGGAAGGGTGCGGGGTCAGGGCGTTTCCCAAAGGTCGTAGATATCCCCCAGGGATACGGCCCACTTATCCGAAAACACCAGGCGGTTATTGGGACGGTCGATGGCGCGGAGAACTCCGGTACGCTGCAAATACGCGCCGCCGGCCTTCCGGTCATCGGGCTGAAAATAAGTGACGGTGACGGTGGGGCGCTCGGGCAGGCAGCGCTCCAGGTGCTGTAGGATCGCATCCAGGCGCTGCTGCTCCTCCTCGCTGTACTCTATGCGCTCGTCCGTAAGCCGGGCGGTCTCGCCCAGGGCGTCCTCGTACCCCGTCAGAGCCCGGAAGGAGGAGAACTGCGCCGCCCGGTCCCGCATGGACATGGGCGGATGCTTTTCCGACCGGTGGTGGGGCAGGTGCAGGATGTCATCGTATGCGCCCATATGGTCCTCCCTTCTCACGCCTTATGGCCGCCGATCTGCCGGTTACGCTGGGCGGCGGTGGCCCCTTCTTCATAGTTCATGCCCTTCAAAATGGCGTTTTTGCCGTACTTGTTTTTAATGTGCAGCACCGCCTGCTGCAGCTGCTTCTCCCGCGCCAGGGCCTCCTGCTCCGCCGCCTGCTGCTTTTCCCGGGCCGCGTAGTCGGTGAACAGGTCCAGCTGCTCCGACTGGGAGGCGGCGGGGATCAGCTCCTCCGCCGTTACCTGCTCGGCCACCAGGTACATCCGCCGCACCGGCAGGCGCGCGTCCACGATGCGGTCAAAAAGGGCCATGGCAGCGGCGATGATATACCTGGAGGACGCAGTGGGCTGGGGCAGATGCTCCGTGCCGTGGGCGGGCTTGGGGATGCTGCGGCCATAGGGATCGGTGGTCAGGGGGCCGGTATAGCCTTCCGTGCGGCCCGCCCGGTCATAGCCCACGGTGAGGACCAGCTGCCGGGCCACCACCCGCTTTTGCACCAGGTCCAGGGCCAGGGCATCCGCCATTTCCCGGACCACTAGGCGGGCCTTATCCGCCGGATAGGGACAGGAGAGCACCTGCCCCGCGCCCATGGAGCTTTTCTCCGGGCGGTAGGACTTGATGTCCGCCAGGGTCACCGGCTCCCAGCCCCAGGCATGATCGATGAGCAGCTCCGCATTCACGCCGAAAAGGCGGTACAGAAGGTCCTCGTCCGTCAGGGACCGCCGGGCCACGTCCCCCAGGGTGTACATGCCGTTGGCCTCCAGCTTTTTGGCGTAGCCCTTACCCACCCGCCAGAAATCCGTCAGGGGTCGGTGGGACCACAGCTTCTCCCGGAAGCTCATTTCGTCCAGCTCCGCAATGCGGGCGCCGTTTTTATCCGGCTTTATGTGCTTGGCACCCACGTCCATAGCCACCTTGCACAGAAACAGGTTGGGCCCGATGCCTGCCGTGGCGGTGATGCCCGTCTCCCGCAGCACCGCCGCCATGAGCTTTTGGGCAAAGCCACGGGCGTCCAGGCCGTACAGGGGCAGGTAATTGGTGGCGTCTATGAACACCTCATCGATGGAGTAGACATGGATGTCCTCCGGGGCCACATAGCGCAGGTAGATCTGATAGATCCTGGTGGAGATTTCCATATAATAGGCCATGCGGGGCGGGGCCACGATATAGTCCAGGGCCAGGGAAGGATCCGAGCGGATGAGCCGGTCATCGTACTCCCGGACATACAGCCTGTGCTGCGGACAGGCCCGCTGGCGCCGTTCGTTCACGGCGGCCACCTTCTGCACCACCTCAAACAGCCGGGCCCGGCCGGAGATGCCGTAACCCTTCAGAGACGGGGACACGGCCAGGCAGATGGTCTTTTCCGTCCGGGTGGCATCCGCCACCACCAGGTTGGTGTGCAGGGGGTCCAGCCCCCGGGCCACACACTCCGCCGAGGCATAAAACGACTTCAGGTCAATGGCCACATAAACTTTTTCCGGCACAGGCACCCCTCCCCTCTTTGGTCTTTTCTCTATTGTACAGGATAGAACATCTGTTTGCAAGTCCAAATCGTAAAAAAACGGCCCTCACCAAACAGGTGAGAGCCGTCAGTCTGTCCATAATAAGGCCGGTTTCAGCTTTTTCCGTGGATGGAGGTGCCGCACTTGGGGCAGGTGATGATAATCTTGCCCTTGCCCCGGGGCACGCGGCAGACGGTGCGGCAGTTGGGGCAGGTGAAATACTTATGCTCCTTATCCGCGCTGCGGGCCCGGCCATTCTTGATGGGGTTCACGATCTTGTTTAGGAACCAGGCATTCTCCCTGCGCCGCTTGGGCAGGTTCCGGGAGAACATGCGGAACAGGGTCCACACCATCAGAAGGAAAACCACCGTGGATAGAATTGTGTGGACCGTCTCGCTGCTGTATTTTACAAACAGGTTCACGGTGTTGAGCACCAGCAGCAGCACCAGCGACGCCCAGCCCAGCTGGTCGGAGCCGTTGCGCCCGTACATAAAGCGGGAAAGCGCGTTGCCCAGTTTTTGGAAGAAACTCATAGCGTTGCCTCGATTCCTGCGGGGAATTTTTCACCTGAATTATTTTACAGGAAAAGGGCCGCCAGGTAAAGGGCGTTTTTACAAAGTTTACAAATTTGTTACGAATTATTTGCGCCGGGGCGCTTTACTTTCACGAACTAAAATAGTAAAATGAGTAGGAACTATAAAGGAGGGCAAACGCCATGCTGCATCCTGCCAAATCAAAAATCGCCACCAAGCAAAAGAGCGACCTGCTGTATAAGGCCATTTTGAAGCTGGAGACCGAGGAGGAGTGCTACAACTTCTTCCAGGATCTGTGTACCATTTCGGAGATGCGCTCCATGGAGCAGCGCTTTGAGGTGGCCAAGCTGCTCAACGAGGGCATGATCTACAACGACATTTTGGAGCGCACCGGGGCCTCCAGCGCCACCATCAGCCGGGTAAACCGGTCCCTGCTCAACGGGGCCGGGGGCTACGAAAGCATCCTGGAGAAAATGAAGGAGAGCGTCGAGGAATGAACGCTTACCAGGGCCTGGCCGGGGCTTATGACTCCCTCACCGGGGATGTGGGGTACGAAAGGCGGGCGGACTATCTGGAAAAGCTCTTTGCCCGCAGCCGCATCCCGGTGCACACGGTGCTGGACCTGGCCTGCGGCACCGGCACCATGACCTGGCTGCTCACCGGCCGGGGCTACGAAATGATCGGCGCGGACGCCTCCGAGGAGATGCTGGCCGCCGCCATGATGAAAAGCGGCAGCGTGGAAGGCATTGCGCCCATCTTCCTGCACCAGTCCATGCCCAAGCTGGACCTGTACGGCACTGTGGACGCGGCCATCTGCTGCCTGGACAGCCTCAACTACCTCACCTCCCCCGCCGACGTGCAGCGGACCTTTCAGCGGCTGCATCTGTTCATCGCCCCGGGCGGGGAACTGATCTTCGATGTGAACACCTTGGCCAAGTTTCAGAGCCTGGACGGCCAGGTGTTTCTGGATGAGACGGAGGAGAGCTACTGTGTGTGGCGCACGGAGTTTCGGCGGAATATCTGCTCTTACTGGGTCGATCTGTTCCGCAAGGGGACGGACGGGCGCTACCGCCGGGATACCGAACTGCACCGGCAGCGGTACTATGCCCCGGAGGAGCTGACGGGCTGGCTGCGGGAGGCCGGATTTGGCAGCATCCGCGTGTATGGCGACTGCCGCTTGCGCCGGCCGAAGGACGGCGAGCAGCGGGTTTATTTTTGCTGCACCCGGGAGTGACGGAGGAATATTGAAAAATGGATTCGGTGTTTGATTTGCTCAGAAAATATGAGAAAAAGGGCGATTTTGCGCACGCCACTGTAACCCAGCAGATGATAAAGGAAGCCGAGGAAAGGCTGAGTGTAAAGCTGCCGGAAGCATACAAGAAATTTTTGATGGAATTTGGGTTTGGCGGCTTAGATGGCATTGAAACATTGGGAGTTGCCAAAAATGGGCGAATGGTTTTTGTAGATACAACATTGGAGCTGCGCGCATCGGGAATGCCCAAAAACCTTATTGCCATTGAAGACTGTGACGAATGGTTTTACTGCATTGAAAACGAGTCTCAGCAGGTAGTTTCTTGGTCGATAGAAGATGGAAATGATTATAGAGAAAGCTACTCTGATTTCGAGGCCTATTTGCAGGACAGAGCGAATGACGCGATAGATAATTTATAAAGAAGGAATTTTCAAACTATGAGCGATAGAATTGTCAGAGCCATCACCTCCGATGGCATGGTCCAGGCGGCGGCCATCAGCAGCCGCGGCCTTACCGAGCGCGCCCGGCAGATCCACAAGACCCTGCCCGTGGCCACGGCGGCCCTGGGCCGCACCCTGGCCGGCTGCGCCATGATGGGCAACGCCCTGAAGGGCCAGGGCGCCAGCCTGACCCTGCAAATCAAGGGCACCGGCCCCCTGGGCACCATTCTGGCCGTGTCCGACCCGGCGGGCAATGTCCGGGGCTATGTGGCCAATCCCCAGGTGGACCTGCCCCTGCGGCCCGACGGCAAGCTGGACGTGGGCACGGCGGTGGGCGCCGAGGGCGGCACCATGACCGTTATCAAGGACCTGAACATGAAGGAGCCGTATGTGGGCACCGTGGACCTGCTGGGCGGCGAGATCGCCGAGGACATCGCCAGCTATTTTGTGGAGTCGGAGCAGATCCCCACGGCCTGCGGGCTGGGGGTGCTCATTGAGCGGGACCAGAGCGTCCGGGCCGCCGGGGGCTATCTCATCCAGCTGATGCCCGGGGCCGACGAGGACACCATCACCAAGGTGGAGGGCGGCGTCCTGGCGGCGGGGAATGTGTCCGCCATCCTGGACAAGGACCCGGACCCGGAGCATCTGCTGAAAACCGTTTTGTCCGACTTTGATGTGAAGATCCTGGAGTCCGATCCGGTGGAGTATAAGTGCTACTGCAGCCGCGAGCGGGTGGAGCGGGCCCTCATTTCCCTGGGCGCGGAGGAGCTGAAAAAGATCCTGCAGGAGCAGGGCTCCTGCCAAATGACCTGCCAGTTCTGCGACGCGGTGTACGAATTTGGCGGGGCGCAGCTGCAGCAGCTCATTGATAGTTTGGAGGCAAAAAAATAATTGGCAAAATATGATTTTTGGTGTTGACAACGGGGCACATTTTCGGTATAATAAACCCTGTCGTTACGAGTGGAACGGCTGAAGCGGGAGCATAGCTCAGCTGGTTAGAGCACCTGCCTTACAAGCAGGGGGTCACTGGTTCGAGTCCAGTTGTTCCCACCAAAAATATGGCCAAGTAGTTCAGTTGGTTAGAACGCCAGCCTGTCACGCTGGAGGTCGTGGGTTCGAGCCCCATCTTGGTCGCCATATGCCTCTGTAGCTCAGTTGGTAGAGCAGCGGACTGAAAATCCGCGTGTCGTTGGTTCAACTCCGACCGGAGGCACCATTTGCGGGCGTAGCTCATCTGGTAGAGCGCGACCTTGCCAAGGTCGAGGTAGCGAGTTCGAGCCTCGTCGCCCGCTCCAAATACAGAGAGGACTTCGGTTCTCTCTGTCATTCGGTGACATAGCCAAGTGGTAAGGCAAGGGTCTGCAAAACCCTCATTCCCCGGTTCAAATCCGGGTGTCACCTCCATATTAACTAAACGGTATAGATGCGTCTGGCGAAAAGCCAGGCGCATCAACCGTTTCCGGGCTTTTTCGGGCCCGGATTTCTTCTTTCAAACCATAGATGCAAATCGCTGTTTCAGAGCGTCTGCCCCGATTCGAACCGGGCGTTTTCCCTTTTCGGGCAGATGCATTCAGCCAGCGCCCTTTTTGAATGGCGATTTTTCCGACTGGCAGCGGTATTTTTCTCGAAAAAAACTCACAAAGAATTGGGCGTCGTTTTGTTGGTCCTGACGGACTGAGAAAGCGGCGCCCTTTTTCATTTCAAAAAGGGCGCTGGTTGTAGCGTTAATATTTTGTGGGCCGGAGTCTTAGCAATAAGATTCCGGCCCTTTTTTCATTTCAGAGAGGAGTTCGCTTATGCCGTGCTATTTCATGCGAGACACGCCGCTGCAGGCGTTGGAGCAGTTGATGATGTCTCAGCCCGGTCAAAAACCCAGAGGCGGTGGGATATACCGCAGCCCTTTTCATTACACGCCCAAAGATGTGGCGTGCGAATACTGCCAGAACTATGTCCGCAAGCATCCGTGCCGCCTATGTGAATGCACCTGTCTGGAGGAACGGATCGAAGCAGGTGTACTGGAGCTGAATGAGTTCGTGCGGGAGTGCTTCGCACCCTCTATGGGACCGAAGTTCCGAAAACGGATGCATCAGCAACTGAGAGAAAGAAACCCTCAATTCTTCCTGTCCGATGCACACCGACGAAGATGGACACATTGGCGGGAACGCTGCTGGCGTCTGTCTGACCGGAACAAAGCGGCCCTCTTCCTGCTCACGGCATACGAGAGCCTTTGGCGCAGGATGGTCTGGAAATGCGGGAACGACGGTTTTGACTTTCAAAGCGTCCGCCTCGGAGGAATCGAGCCGGAGCTATACAGCGTCTACCAGGCGGCGAAGGCCATTGCGGTCGGCTGCTGCAATATTACTCTTGCGGACCTTGCGTCTCCGGAATTGGTCACAGATGAGGCGTTCCACCTGATTACCGGCGCACTGCTGATGGCCAAGTACGGAGATGTGGTTTTGAATTTGGAAAAAGGAGCTGATATAACATGATGATACAGGCGGTGCTTGGCAATCCGTATCACCCAGAATATGGCGTAGCAACCATCCCATTCCCCATCCCCCATGACCAGTACGCACACTGCATGGAGCTGCTGGAGGCTCTGGAGATTGGCGATGCGGTCAAAGCCGACTGCCAGGTGCAGGAGATCAATAGCTTTTACTCTGTGCTCAAGCGCATGGAGATGCTTACGGTCAATGTGGAGGAGCTGAACTATCTCGCCAAGCGGCTGGATAGTTTCGATACCGGCGAAGCCGCACAGTTTCAGGCGGTGGCCCACAAGCTGGAGCTTTTCGAGCTGAAGGATCTGATCAACCTGACCTTCTGCTGCCAACAGGCTACGGTCATTACGGACTTTTCAGACCTCTCCGCTGTTGGCCGGGACCACTACATGAATTTGCACGGTGGCAGTGCCAAAACGGACGAACTGAAAGCACTGGACGGCGAAGCCGTGGCCCGATCGCTCATAGCGGGAGGCAGCGGCACGGTCACGCCCTATGGGGTTGTGTATGATAACGGCATGAAATTGGAGCAGGTCTACGACGGGCAGTTCTTCCCCTGCTATTACTATGAGCCGAATGCCATCACGATTGCAGTGACCGCCAAGTCCGAGCCGGAGGATACGGAGCATATCACATGGCTGCACCTTCCTATGGCGCAGGAGGAGGTGGACCGTGCCCTCCAGCGTGCGGGCATTATGAATCCTGCGGATGCCCGGCTTCGCTTGGAGGATACGCAGCTGCCGGATGAAGTGGATATGCTGCTGGATATGGAACAGGAAAGCCTTGCGGACCTCAATGCACTGGCACAGGTTGCGGATGCCCTTTCCTCGGACAACATGAAAAAGCTGGGCGCTGTGGTAACGCTGGCGAAGCCACAGACAACGGAACAGATCAAAAACCTCTTAGAGAATCTCGACCTGTTTGATTTCGCTCCCGGCACACATTCCCCGGCAGAGTATGGAAAGTACATGATCCAGCAGTCCGGTCATTTCGACTATTAAGAATACAGGCCAACTTCCCATGTACCTCATTGAAAATCACCATGAGGG
>ERZ791865.2125-NODE-2125-length-15383-cov-6.880806_pt1 | contig 15383 bp, 10 predicted proteins | sample MGYA00509942_ERZ791865 | MGnify/ENA primary metagenome ERZ791865 (study PRJEB30046, sample SAMN00792098) | human gut metagenome | study: EMG produced TPA metagenomics assembly of the A metagenome-wide association study of gut microbiota in type 2...
CGTTTGCACATGACCGAAGATAAAAGATAGGAGCTGCTGAACGTGGATACGATCTATCTGCTGCCCGGTGAGGAACGCTGCGTTGATTTTCGAGATGCCAATGGAGTCCCGAAGGTACACTACACTTACTGTTCCATCCGTGGCAAACTTTTCAACTGCACCTGCTGCACAAAGGACGAAGCCCAGCGGCTGTGTGAAGATTGGCTTATAAAACAGGACCGCTGCTACATAAACTAAAAAAGCCGCCGAGGACGCTTCCCAAGTAGGAAAGCTCCTCGGCGGTATTCGTTTATCGGATGTGCTGCGGCCTGAGAACGGCCTTATTCAGTTGTACCGGGAGCCTCATTCTTCATCACTCTTTCCATCGGCCTTTTCATCCAGCACATCTGCTCTCGGCTACGCCGCTGGGGGTCACGGGCATCTGGCTTAGCGTCCTGATCGGCTGGGCGCTGGCGGACGCCATCGGCATCGGGTACTACCTCAAAACCAAAACGGCATAACGAAACAGCCGGGAGGCGTTCCAAAAGCGGAAGCCTCCCGGCTGCGTTTTTATAAGTTGTGTGCTCCGTTCGGTTACTTGAGCAGGGCGCTGTGGTCTGCGCCGTCAATGGTCAATGCCGCGCAGGGGCCGGTGTGGGTCCAGACGACAGCCGTTTCATCGGGGGCGTCGGGTTCAGCCGCCAGCAGGGCGTCCACCGAGACCGTGGTGGAGCGGGAGAGCAGGGTGGTGAACACAAGGGTCTTCACGCCCTGAGCCTTCAGGGTGCGGACCATGCCCAGCGTCAGGTGGGCCGAGGCCACGATGCCGTTGGCGCGGATGGTCAGGGTCGTGCCGTTCTGGGTGCAGGTGTGGGTGATTTGCTTGCCCAGAACGTTGGTGACATACAGCCCCTCCACCGTGACCGGGCGCTCCACTTCCACCGAGCCGGTGGAAGGTGCTTCTGCCGCTTCCGTTTCGGTGGGCGCTTGCTCGCGTACAACATCACCGGGCTGGGAAACATCGTCGCCTTTCGCATTGCGGCGGGTGATGGTCGTGCCCACCTGCAAACCGGAGAACTGCGTTTCGCCGTTGATCGAATCGCCAATGGCCACATCGCCGCCGCCAGTGGCGTCGATCGTCACCTTGCCTTCAATGGTAATATCAGACTTTACCTCAGTAGCACCGTCAGCAACGCTGCCGCTGCCGATGGCCGCAGCACCGGGAAGAGAACCATCGCTAGCTCCACCGCCGGTGGCAGTGATATCGGGCGAACCAGCTTCGGTGCTCTTGATGGAAACTTTGTTTCTGGTATCCTTGGTGTCGGGTTGTGTTTCTGCGCCGCCACCGATACCGGCAGCACCAGCGCCGCCCTTTGCATTTTCGATGGTGACATTGCCCTCGATGGTCACGTCACCAGTGCCAAGAGCACCGCCGCCGATACCGGCACCTTCTTCACCGCCGGTGGCGTTTCCGATTTGAGCGTTGCCTCTAATGATTACATTGCCGATGCCAATGAAACCGCCACCAATACCGGAACCACCAGAGCCACTTTTTGCATTTTCGATTTTGGCGTTGCCTTCAATGGTAACCTTGCCGACGGTTGAGATGTTATCTCGCAGCGAACCCTGTCCTGCGCCGATGCCAGCGCCGTTTGCGCTACTTTCCGCATTTTCAATGACTGCATCACCTCTGATGATGATCTCGCTGTCACCACGGGTGCCACTGCCGATGCCGGCTCCAGCTTTACCGCCCTGTGCGTTTTTGATGACGGCATCACCTTCAATGGTCACTGTGCCCAGACCCTGAAAGCCGCTGCCGATGCCAGCAGCCATATAGCCACCAGAGGCTTCGGTGATGGTGCCGCCGCTGATGGTGACAGTGCCATTTCCTCCAATAAGAGTGTCCTTCGGTATCGCGCCATAACCGCCACCAATACCGGCACCATAGCGGCCCGTAGCCTTTGCGGTGATATCGCCGCCAGTAATTGTGACAGTACCATTGCCGTAGGCACCGCCGCCAATACCGGCACCCAGACTGCCGCCCGTAGCGGTGATCGTACCGCCGGAAATTGTCACATCGCCGTCACCGCCGACGGCGTCCGTGTCACCGGCACCGCCGCCAATACCGGCACCCCCATTACCACCCGTGGCAGTGATCTCACCGCCCGTAATGGTCGCTTGGCCATCATGTCCGTCACTGCCGCCGATGCCAGCACTGTGGTAACCACCGTTGGCAGTCAAACTGCCAGTAGTATCGGACGCACCGCCCTTTGCGGAGCCATCATCATTCTTTTCGTCCTGAATCGTCAGCGTGCCGCTGTCGTCGGTTTTATTGTGCTCCAGACCGGCATAGCCGGAGCTGCTCGTCAATGTATTGTTACCGTTCAGCTCAATGTTCGTGTCGCCTTTGCCGGTAACGCTTACAGCGGCACCGCTTGATGCGTCGATATTGACGTTTTCCAGCGTGACATCCACCGTCTTGCCTTCACCTGCTTCGATCGTTACCGTATTCGAAGACGCGGTAGAAGAGCCGTTGCTTTTAATAACCGTGTCCGTATCATTCTTAGTTGTTTTACCATTCTGTGTGACATCGTTGCCGCTTTCACCAGCCGAAATCGAGATGTCACCATCTTCAATGTACCATGGAAGCGCAAAGGCGGGGAGCGTCATCCCGACCACAAGGGCGGCGGTGAGGGCGAGGGCGGCGGCGCGCTTTCCGGTGGAGCGGCGGGCTGTTTTGACCGCAGAAACCGGGCTGTGCCCCAGAACACGCATGGCGAGTTTGCGATAAGAGATCATAAGTGGTACCTCCTTACAAAGTTTCAAATCCGGTAAAACATGGGCTTGTGCTTGTAAGAAAATTATACCACTCTCCGGGGGGGAGGTGCAAGCAAAACTGCATGAAAGGCGGGAGGATTGAAGGGGAAAACAGGGTTATCTATTACTTAATTCAATCTGTTTGTAATCTGCCGAACAACGGCAAAAGAAAAAAAGCCGTCGTGGAGCAGAGGCAATTTCGTGCGCCTATTCCTATACAGCGGCTTTGAGAAAATCAAGGCCGCCGTTTCTTTTGCCCTCAAAAGTAATGACGCGCTGACGCTGGCAGATCACGGCGGCTTTAGGAGGGAGTCGCTGTGGTACGAGAACGCCATCGACATAATTTGACAGGAAATTTCCTGTCAAAAAAAGAGTACATATACAAAAAATCCGCCGAGGACACCTCCACAATGGGAAGAGTCCTCGACGGTATTCGCTTATCGGGTATGCTGCGGTCGGAGATTGCTCTTGTCCTCCGCAAAGAACAACTCCACATTTTTCTGTGCTTTCATCAATTGTTGCATCTCGTCCCGTGCTTTGCGATAGTCTGGATAGGCTGCTTTCTTCTTGATCAGCAGATCGGCGTATTCTGCATCCAACTCCTTGACCTTCGGCAGCTTTTGCAATCCTGCCTCGTCAAAGGCAGCCTTCGCCGCCTTGTGCAGGGTGATTTCCTCCCGGTGAGCTTCCAAAAACTTTTTACTGTACCCCGACTTGCGGTAGGCATCATAGACCGGGCGAGTCTTGGCATAGTTGATAATGTGGGTTTTCAGGACGGCGATTTCGGCCAACCTCGTTTCTGCCGCCTTGATGGAATCGCCCATGGCATGATAGCGTTCCGTTGCCTCCGCTGCACGTTCCCGCAGTTCCTCGGCACTGCTGATCTTCTGCTCCTGTAAAAATAGCAGCGTCTTGGACATCTCCTTCAGGTTGAACTTGGTCGCCCACCTTTTGTAGCCGACACTTTTGCCCTCTGCCATTTTCCCCTGAATATCCACCAGCAACTGGAAGGGCTGTTCTTTGGGCAGCGTTCTCTGGTACGGCTGATGTTTCGCTTTACCCTCCAGCACTGCCTTGATTTCTTCCTCACTGTACCCGGTGCCCAGAGTTTGGAATCGAATAAAGCGTTTCTGCCCCTTGCCCTTTACCGCCGTGTGCTTGCCACGCTTCGCCTTATATCCCTGCCGCTCCAGCTTTTGCAGAAAAACTTCAAAGTCCTTCGGCTTTTCCGCAAGGATGGTGTCGATGATTCCGCACAGGCGGTCACGGTTGCTCTCCTTTGGAGGATAGAGAACACGCTTCTGCCGCTCCCGGTAGGGCTTCTTTTCAATGACGGACAACTGGTGCTCTAAGCAAATCAGGTCACTCAACCGCTGCACTGCCAACGCTGAAAAGAAAAAATCCCGGAACTTTTTGGTGCCATCCAGTGCCGTAGAGTTGAAGATCACATGGTTGTGGATGTGCTGCCGGTCCGTGTGCGTTGCCACCACAAAGGCGTGCTTGCCCTTGGTAAAACGCATGGCCAGTTCGTAGCCTACTTTGTTAGCCTCCTCTGCGGTGATTTCCCCCGGACGGAAGGACTGCCGTATCTGATAAGCGATTACATCGCTTATCTGCCTTCGTCCGTTCACAAGGTCGTACTGCCGTTTGGTGAGCATAAATTCTTCATCTGCTGTCAGGGCGCTACAAGCATAGCTGCTGACATACTGCCCCTGCTCGGTCTTGTCCGGGTTTTCAATATAGTCCGTGCGATTTTTCAGGCAGGCCGCAACGGTCATGCCCTTGTTTTTGTGCAGCGCAATCAGCCGTGTTGCTGCCAGCATCATCACCCCCTATTGCAAAGAAAAAATGCCGCCCGGAGGCGGCATTGAGATCATTTGGATAATTTTTCGTAATCGGCAGCACCCGCCAGATACATTGCCTTGTATCTGGCGCATTCCAACTCATTGCAGATTTCATCTAAGGCGAGATATTGATTCCACGCTTCTTTGCTGATAACGCTCTGCAAGGCTTCCTCAGCTGCTCGTTTGGCTTTTTTCAGTCGCAGATACTCTTCATCCTCACCCAGCATCTCAGAAAAAATCGTGCTGTTGTGTTCAAAATAACAATCCTCTATCCTCTGTTTGCTCATAGCATCCCTCACAGTTCTGCAAGCCACTCACTGAAACGCCCGATGCCCTCGGTGATGGCAGTTGCACCGAAAAAGAGGATGAAGCAGATGAACTCGGCCACCAGCAGGATAAAGAACTGATTCCAAGTCTGACGGTAAGCAGTGTAGATGCCGCAGCCGAAGATGTAGAGCATCAGCGGAGCAACTACATAGCTGGACAGGGTTAGCAGCCACCTTGCCATCAGAGCTAGAAACGCTACAAAGAGAGAAATCGGGAAAAGAACAATTTTCTTCAGCATAGACATCATATCAAGCACTTCCTTCATGTTCGCCCTTATTATAAAGGTATCGACTACTGCGTTGCAAGGATGTCAAGCATTATATGTACACCCGCAGTCCTCCAACTGCGGGAATTTTTATAGCTCTGCCAGCTTGGAAAGAATTTGCTTGCCAATGTCAATCAGTTCATCCAGCCGCTGCCGCAGGTCCTCCATGTCGGCGGCATAGACCCGACCATTTTCATTGGCGGCTTTGGCGTACTGGTTCAGATTGTTGCTGCACATCTGCAAGAGATATGCCATGCGTTGCAGTTCTTTCAAGTCGAGGTGCAGGCAATAGCCGTCCAGTGCCATCTTGCGGATATAGGCACTCAGGCTTCGGATGCCCATACTGAGCATCTTTTCATAGATACGGTTCTTTTCTGTTTTGCTCAAGCGCAGGATGATGGTTTCATCCCGCTTTTCTTTCATCGTGCATCACCATCCTTGTCGTAGTAACTGCGGAAGGGCTTCACAGGCTCCGGCTTATCGGATTTTTCCTCCAACGCCGCCAGCACTGAAGGGCGGCGGGGTGCATCCTCGTCTGGTTCTTCCTCCTGTTCCGGCTCGTGGCTCTTTTCGTCCACGTCCAACTGGGCGTTCAGCTCTGCAAGCCGAGCGGACTTCTCTGCTAGTTCTTCCTCCTGTGGGAAGGGCTTTTCCACCTCAATCTGCGCCGCCGCCTGCTGCTGATGCAGGGTAGCCAGCTCGTTCTCTGCGGCGGTGATGCGCTCCGGGAAGCTGTTCAGCGAATTATCCAGCCGGATAATGTTGCCCAGCGGGTCGGTGCCCAAGGGCACCGTGTGCTTCCGCTGCCCCTTCAAAAGTGCCTGATACTCACTGCGGAGGGTATCGAACCGCAGGGACAGTTCAAAGCCCCGGTAGCTGCCGATGACCTTTTCTTCGGCGTTGGGCAGTTCGGAACAAGCGAGGACCAGTCGCTCACCGGCGGTCTTTTTCTCATCGTAGGTCACGCCCTTGATGGTCATGCCGCAGAAACCTTCTTGCACCTGCGGGTGGGCGGCGGCAAGCTGTGCATCGGCTTTCAGCCCGGCAATGTGGGCGTTCGTCTCCTGAATATCAGCCGGGAATTTGGTCAGCAGCTTGTCTTGCAGGCGGAATTTCTGGCTCTGGTGGTCGGCTTTCAGCACCTTCAGCTTTGCCACCTGCACATCCAAGTCCATCTTCTCTTTGATGAGCGGATTTCCGGCGCAAAGTGCCTTGATCTCCGCATAGGAAAGTGCCTGTTCGTCTACATCTTCGCAGGAGCGCACCGGGGATTTTGAAGTCATGATTTGGCTGATAAATCGCTGTTTGTTTTCCAAAGTTTGGAACAAATAACTGTCAAATGTCCCTTCCGTAACGTAGTTAAACACCTTGACTTCTTTATTCATATTGCCCTGTCGGATGATTCGACCATTGCGCTGGGTCATGTCACTGGGCTTCCAGCCAACATCCAGATGATGCACCGCCACAAGTCGGGACTGGACGTTGGTGCCCGCTCCCATTTTCGCCGTGCTTCCAAGCAAAACTCGCACATCGCCAGAGCGCACTTTGGAGAACAATGCCGCCTTTTTCGCTTCGGTGTCGGCATTGTGGATGAACTCGATCTCGTTTTCCGGCACACCGGCGGCAATCAGCTTTTTGCGAATATCGTCATAGACGTTAAAATTGCCGTCGTTTTTCGGGGTGGAGAGGTCGCAGAACAAAAGCTGGGTCAGCTTCTGGTCTTTGCCCTCCTCCCAGATTTTCAGCACATTCTGCACACAGACGTTTAACTTACTGTTGGGGTCATCCGGCAGCATGGGGTTCATCAGGCGAACATCCAAGCCAATCTTTCTGCCATCGTTGGTGACGCAGAGCATATTGTCCACAGACGCATCCACCGTGCCGGAGTGAATCTCAGCGGCACGCTTGCTCAGCTCCTGCACCATCTCCTTTTGGAGGTCGGACGGCTTTGCCACCACCGTTTCAAACTTTGCCTCCGGCACAGGCAGATGAAGCTGGTCGGCAGTCTTGATGTCCGCAACCTCCTTGAACATGGACATCAGTTCCGGGAGGTTGAAGAACTTGGCAAATCTCGTTCTCGCCCGATAGCCTGTACCTTCCGGCGCCAGCTCGATTGCAGTGGTAGTCTCTCCAAAGGTAGATGCCCAGCAGTCGAAGTGGGTCAGCTTTTTCTGCTGCAAGGTGCTGTACTGCAAATACCGCATGACCGTGTACAGTTCGGTCATGGAATTGCTCACGGGCGTGCCCGTGGCGAACACCACGCCCCGCCCGCCGGTGATCTCATCCAGATAGCGACACTTGCCGAACATATCGCTGGATTTCTGCGCTTCGCTGGTGGATAATCCTGCGACATTCCGCATTTTTGTGGTCAAAAAGAGGTTCTTGTAAAAATGGCTCTCGTCCACAAAAAGCCTGTCAACGCCCAGTTGTTCAAAGGTAATCACATCGTCTTTACGCTCATCGGAGCGCAGTTTTTCCAGCTTGGTTTCCAGCGTTTTCCGGGTCTTTTCCATCTGCTTGATGGAGAAATTCTCACCTGCGTGGACTTTCAGCTCATTGATGGCGGCAAGCGTTTCATAAATTTGCTCCTGAATGATACGTTCCTGCCGCTCAAAGGACAGCGGGATGCGCTCAAACTGGCTATGCCCGATGATGACGGCATCGTAGTCCCCGGTGGCGATGCGGGCACAGAATTTTTTGCGGTTGGCAGTCTCAAAGTCCTTGCGCCGTGCTACCAGCAGCTTGGCATTGGGGTAGAGGTTCAGGAACTCGCTTGCCCACTGCTCCGTCAGGTGATTGGGCACCACAAACAGCGATTTCTGGCACAGCCCCAGCCGTTTTGCTTCCATAGCGGATGCCGCCATTTCGTAGGTTTTGCCCGCGCCAACTTCGTGTGCAAGCAGCGTATTACCGCCATAAAGCACATGAGCGATGGCGTTGCGCTGGTGCTCCCGGAGGGTGATCTCCGGGTTCATACCGACAAAATGGATGTGGGAGCCATCGTATTCACGGGGTCTGGTGCTGTTGAACAACTCATTGTACTGTTTTACCAGCGCAATGCGCCGCTGGGGGTCCTGCCAGACCCAGTTGGCAAAAGCATCCTTGATGACCTGCTGTTTCTGTTGCGCCAGCATGGTCTCCCGCTTGTTCAGCACACGCTTGGGCTTGCCCTCGGCATCCTCGATGGTGTCATAGATGCGGACATCTTTCAGATTCAGAGTTTCCTCCAAAATCTTGTAGGCGTTGGCACGGGATGTGCCGTAGGTTTCAGAGGAGATAATATCGCCCCGTCCGGTGGCAGTTTTGCCTTCTACACGCCATTCTGCGGTATAAGGAGAATATCTCACCTTGACTGCATGGCGCAGATAGTAGGGGATCTGGAAGGTCTCGGTCATAAACTTTTGAATGATTTCAGGTGCAAGCCATGTGGCACCCAACCGCACATCAATTTCTGAGGCTTCCAGTTCTCTGGGCTGCGCCTTGGTCAGCGCATCCACATTGACGGCAAACTCCGGGTTCGTCTCAGCGGCGAACTGCGCCATCCGCAGCTTTGCTCGGACATCGCCGGAAAGGTACTCGTCTGCCATCTGCCAGCCTGCTTCCGGGTCGGTAGGGTCGGCGGCAGGGTCTTTGAAGATCACGCCGGACAACTCTGCGGTGATGCGCCCATAGTCACCGGGAGTACCCAGCAGTTCTGCCATATAGGGCAGATCTACTTTGCCGTGTTCCCCGATGGACACCGCCAACGCTTCGCTGGGGGTATCCACGCTGGTGACAACACGCTCTGGCCGAATCGTCCGCTTGGTGAACATATCTGCCTTGGACTTGAGATTTTTATTCTCGTCCAGATTCTCCAGTGAGCAGAGCAGATAGTAGGAACTGTCATCATCGAACAGGCGTGCGTTTTTCTTGTCGTTAATCAGGCCGTATTTTGCGGTAAAGGCATCATAGGCGGCATTCAACTTGGCCTGCGATGCCTTAATGTCCTCGTCCGGGTAGTCGTTCAACTGTTGGTCAATCAGTTCGTTGACAATCTGGCGCAACTCCACCATACCAGCTACACGGCCTTTGGCGTTGTCGGACAGTTCAATCTGCGTCATCACGGAATTTTCCCGGTAGAAAACTTCGCCGTCCACTACGGTATAGGAGAAGTTCTTGACCTCCGGGTCGGCAGGCAGGGTGCGCCGGGCGGCTTCTTCTTCGGCAATGTCGGGAGTGTCCACCTCGGCGGCGGTGTACTGCCCCTCGATGTGCTGCACCGCTTCTGCAAGCTGGTCGGCAAGGCTGATGCCCTCAAGGGGCGCAACCGTCAGTTCCTCTCGTCCGTACTGGGTGCTTTCGGTGGAGAGTACGCCCAGAACCATCTCCGGGTGGTCCACAAAATACTGGTTGATGGCAAAGCCATCCTCGGTCTTGCCCAACTGCACCCAGTCCGGCTCATGGTCAATGGGGCGGTCACGTTTTTGCAAAAAGATAATGTCGCTGACAACATCCGTGCCAGCATTGGCACGGAAAGCGTTATTGGGCAGGCGGATAGCACCCAGCAGATCGGCACGTTCTGCCATGTGCTTGCGGGCGGTGCTGTCCTTGCTGTCCATGGTGTAGCGGCTGGTCACAAAGGCAATTACGCCGCCCGGACGCACTTGGTCGATGGCCTTGGCGAAAAAGTAGTTGTGGATGCTAAAGCCAAGTTTGTTGTACGCCTTATCGTTGACCTTGTACTGACCAAAAGGCACGTTGCCCACCGCTAAATCGTAGAAATCACGGCGGTCGGTGGTCTCAAAACCGGCAACGGTAATGTCAGCCTGCGGGTACAGTTTTTTCGCAATGCGCCCGGTGATAGAATCCAGCTCTACGCCGTACAAACGGCTGTCTGCCATGCTGTCCGGCATCATACCGAAGAAGTTTCCCACGCCCATGGACGGCTCCAGAATGTTGCCGGACCGGAAGCCCATGCGCTTCACAGCATCGTAGATACCACGGATGACGGTGGGGCTGGTATAGTGGGCGTTCAGGGTACTGGAACGGGCGGCAGCGTATTCATCCTCGGAAAGCAGTCCTTTCAGTTCTGCGTATTCCTTTGCCCAACTATCTTTGCTCGGGTCAAAGGCATCTGCCAAACCGCCCCAGCCCACATATTGCGAAAGTACCTGCTGTTCCTCGGCAGTGGCACCCCGGTGCTCCTCTTCCAGCTTGAACAGGGTACGGATAGCTTCGATGTTCCGGGCGAATTTCTGTTTGGGGCCTCCGACACCCAAATCATCATCCGTGATGTGGAAGTTCCCGGCAAGTTCAAGTGTGGATCGTTCCGGTTCAACTGCATCCAGAGTAGGTGATTTTGAGCCAATCGTCTGGATCACAATATCATAAGGCATACGGTTTTCTTCAGCGGGGTATATGGCAACCGTTTTTACAGTATCATCTGGCTGCGTAGTAACCTGTTCGTTCTGCCGCAAGCCCTCCTCGAATTGTTGCTTATTGACAACTTCGTTATCCCATGACTGCCCGTGCGCACTGGTGTCGATGCGCACATCCGTTTCACCCACATAGCCAACTTTCCCCTCAATAGTTCGAGTGGGGAGTTCGACCACAACATTGTCACCGACCTTGTAATCGGGCAGGGGGGATTCCATCATATCCTGCTCCTCGTACAACTCCCGGACAAGCGCCAGCGGTTCCTCCCGGAAAACTGGTATCCGCATTTCTGCCAGTGCCACATCTTGCAGGGTCACGCTGCCCTTATCGAAGTTGACCGTATCCACCCGGAAGGAATGCCCCTCCATGTGGACGATAGCACCCAGCGGAAGATAATCTTCCCGGCGCAGATACTTGGTTTGGTAATGGGTGCCGTCCTCATTCAGCCCGGCAAGATAGACGGTCTCGCCGCGCTGCCACAGCTGTTTGGCACGGTACACCCATTGGTCGCTGGGGAAGCCGGTGACAGGAACGATGCCCAGTGCTGTTTCTTTTTCCAGAAGTTTGCCGCCCAGAAGTTCGCAGACTTTTTGTGCATCATCTGCGTAAAACTCAAACTGCCCGTTCTGCTCAAAGCCTACCAGCGCATCCGGGTGCTGTTCCTTCAGAGCGTTGTACTCGGTGGCGGCATCCAACGGTAGCAGTGCTGGGCGTTCGTCTGCTTTGCTGTGGTAATGCTCCAGTTCCTCGTCCGTAACGCTGACCAGTTCGGAGAAATCCAGTGCTTCCAACTCTGTTTCGGTCAGATCTTCCAGACTTTCGTACTGTCGCTCGTCGATCAACACCTCGCCCAGATACCGCTCCACACGGTATCCCACCAAATCCACATTAACTTGAATGGGAATATCCTCATCGGTGGCGTTGGTGTAGGCAACGCCGATCTTGGACAGGTCAGAGAAGTCCGGTTCAGAATCATATTCCTCCAGACAGAAATCCCGGATCAGGTTTTTGGCATGAGTCAAGGTAGCATCTGGTTCTACGGTGATGGGCACAGGGGGCGTGTAATGCTCCTTCTCCTTGTCCGTCAGGTAGCGGTCGGATTGGATCATCAGGTCGATATACTTTTCCACCTGCGCCCATTTCAGGGTGATTTTCTGGTGGTCGGGGTAATGGTCAAATTCCAATCCCTTCCAGTCGTGATTCACAAAGCCCCGGCTTCCGTCCAGAAAATCGTGGGAATGCCCACCAATGCCGTACTCCTTTGCCAACGCCTTGGCACGGAGTTTTCGGTCAGGCTGGGTCTGGTACAGTGCCATAATGCGTTGCTTGCCACCTGCAAACCCAGAACCATGCCGCCGCAGCTCGTTCTCAATTTCAGCCTGCGACAAAACAAAAGCGGAGGACGATTTCTCGCTCTCCGCTCGGTCAATCTTCTCAATTTGCTGGGCTTCGGTGGGAAGGACGGCATCCAGAAAACTTAGCTGTAGATCAGCTCCGTCAGCACCAGTTCCTCTGCCTGTGCTTTCAGGCTGTTCATGTGCTGCACCCACATCAGTTGATTCTGCGCTTTGTCCGGGGCTGGGTCCTGCTTCAGAAGCTGCGCCATGGTCTGCTGCATCCGGCTCTCTGCCGTCTGCTCCACCTCCATCAGGTGCGGGTACAGACTCCCGTTCAGAAGCATCGTGTGGTACAGCACCGGGCGATGGTTCATCAGATACGTCCGGCGCAGCCTGCCGTACTTGCCCAGCGGCTTCCGGGGCTGGTTCAGGGTCAGGTTCGGGAGAAGGTAATCCCCGACGGTCGAGTAGGTCACGTTCCTGCTGTTCGTATTCATATTGGCTCCTTTCTGCATTGCGGCGGCGAATGGTTGTTTTTACGGTGCGCTCGATGTTGCGCAGCACCTCCCGGCTCATGTCGCTGACGGCTGCGCCGAGGGCGTAAACACTATCCGGGGTGGAGAAATTGTAGATCGCCTGAAAATCGTCCTTGTCGAACCACCCGGCAGGCTCAAGACCACAGCGTTCCAGCAGCGTATAGGTGACGCTGATGGCGGCGGCGGACTTGAACTGCATCTCCACCCCGGCTTCATCATAATCCATCAGGAGCGAACCGTCAACGATGGCACGGATGTCCTCGCCGTTGTTGTCCCAGTAATCTGCCACCAGTTTCCCCGCAACGTCCGCAAGCTGCTGGCTGACACGCTCTCCGCTGATGCCATAGGTGGCGGCGAGCATTTCCGAAACCGGCTGTTTCAGGTCGTCGTTGTACTGCCACACCTCCGGGTCACGGGAATTGCGGCGCACCCCGGTGTCGCTTACGTCAAAGACGTAGTGCAGACGCGGCACACTGCTGGACTGGTCTAACAGTGCGATGCCCTTGGAGCCGCGCCGGACATAGCGGTTCATGCGATTGTTCCAGATGTCGAAGCTGGCGCAGGCAGTGGCATCAGGCCGCTGGGCGTAGATCATGAGCTGGTCTGCAAAGCTGTACTTGTACAGCCGGGATGCAGTGGTCAGGTAGTCCGTCCAGTTTTCCCAATACCGGGTCAATTTTTTTGCCGTTTGCTGGGCAAGGTTCAGGCATTCTTGCGTTTTGTTTGGCATTGCGTTCCTCCTTCCGATTTCAGGATATAAAAAGAGCGGGTAACCATTTTATGGTTACCCGCAAAGAAATGCGTGTGTTTTTATTAGCAGAAACGATTTGCGAATTTACATTAGACAGCTGTTTTTAATGTCATTACACCAATGTTGTAAATTACTTTCTATATCAGTGCAGCCTTCCAAGTGAGATAGCAAATGCTTTTTATTCAGAAGGTAGATATTTGAGTTGAATTTTCATATAGTGCGAGATATAATGATTATAAAAGCAACAGAAGGGGTGAATTTCAATGCAGGAACTTCAAAAAATCGCCGTGGTGATTGATGCCGATAATACCCAAATTTCAAAATTGGAAGATGTGTTTCATGAAATCTCAACACGCGGCAGAATTGTAGTAAAGCGTGCTTATGGCAACTGGCATAAACCAACGTTAAAAAACTGGGGTGAGATCATCAAACGGTTGGCAATCAAAGCTGAGCAGCAATTCGACTATGTTTCGGGCAAGAACGCAACAGACATGGCACTGGTAATTGATACCATAGAACTTTTGTATACAAACCTTTATGATGCGTTTGTTATTGTTTCAAGCGACAGTGACTATACTCCGTTGGCAATAAAATTGCGTGAAGCAGGGGTTTATGTTATGGGAGTTGGTGAGCAAAAAACCCCTGTTGCTTTCCGGAATGCCTGCGATGAGTTTCTCTTCTTGGAAAACTGCTCTTCTTCAGTTGAAGGGAACGATGCACACGATGTTGCTAGTTCTTCCCCAAGCGATGAACAAGATGCTGCTAGTTCTCCCCAAAAAGAAAAAGCGGAAGTGCCTATATCTCCGAACAACGAAAAAGAAGAATCTACAAAGCAACTCAAGGAGGATGCACAGAAAACGGATTCAACTCCAATTGCTAGTTCTGTCCCCGCTGAAGAGAATTCCGAAAAGAAAAATGATCTAAACGAAATTCATGCTTTATTGGAAAAAGCCTATGATACCTTCCAAGACGAGGATGGGTGGGTCAATGTAGCAAAGGTAGGACTGTTCTTAAGAAGAGCAAAGCCAGACTTTGATAGCCGAACTTATGGTTTCCAAAAGTTGAGCCTTTTCCTCAAGAACTTCCCTGAAAAGTATGATGTGAAAATAGTCGGAGAAAAGCCCAACATCATTGCCGTATACCGTTGTGTGAGCAACGAAAACGACTAAACAGACTGTCGGATGTATATGTAAGGCGGCAAACGCCGCCAATAAATTATGCTTCTGTGTTGTTCTCCTCACCGGTGTCCTCCGGCTCGTCCTCGGTGGGAATCTCAAAATCGCCCTTGTCCTCGGTGTAGTTTGCATCGGGGTCAAGGGCTTCTTTTTCGGCCTGCTTTTTCTGCTTCTGCTTTGCGAAAGCGTAGAAAATGCCGCCTGCCGCCAGCGCAATCAGCACGACTACGCCCAGAAAGCCGGATGCGATCTTTGTGACCTTGTTTTCCTTGGGCTGTTCCTCGCCGGATGCCGCCGCTTCTTCTGCGGCTTTCTTGGCTTCTTCCTCGGCTTTCAGCTTATCCTGTTCAGCCTGCGCCGCTGCTTCTTTTTCAGCGGTATAGGCATCGGCAGCATCTTCCTCCATCAGAGCCAGAAGGTCGGCTTCGTCTACAAGGTTCATAAAGTGGACGGTCTGCTGCCCCTTGGCGTTGCGGTCAATCACCAGATAGAAAGTCGCACCCGACTTCGACACCAGCGTAATGAACTGCTGTCCGCTGCCATCAGAATAGTTGGTGTGGTAGTCGTCCACCAGCGTCAGGTTGCCTTCCGGGGTTAGGGCACCAGAGGTTTCGTCCGTGACGGTGACAACATCTTCCTCCACCACTTCCGGCAGAACCGGCTGTTCCACCGGGGTGGAATCGCCCTCAAAGGCAAAAGCGGGAGCTGCCATGCCGATGCACAGAACCGCCGACACCAGCAGTGTGCCAAATCTCTTAATCTTCATCCGAATCGTCCTCCTTCTCAAAAGTTGCACCCACAGCGGACAGCGCAGCCGGGTTCGGGGTAGTGGTGGCGGACTGCCGCAGCAGGGCGGCAAGCTGTTCCGGCGTGACCTTTGCAGTCCGCACCATCTCGTTGACCTCGGCAGAATCTTCCTCCTGAATGCGCCGCTCCA
>ERZ791865.2126-NODE-2126-length-15383-cov-3.776357_pt1 | contig 15383 bp, 10 predicted proteins | sample MGYA00509942_ERZ791865 | MGnify/ENA primary metagenome ERZ791865 (study PRJEB30046, sample SAMN00792098) | human gut metagenome | study: EMG produced TPA metagenomics assembly of the A metagenome-wide association study of gut microbiota in type 2...
TTTCTTTTCCCTCTTGCGGAAAAGAAAACGGGCCGTGCACGGTCCAAAAGAAAAGACCGCTTAGACGCGCTCCGGCGCGTTCGTGCCTCCGCGCGACGGGGGTCGGCGGATCGGTGCAAGCGCCGATTTTGGCCTGCCTTCGGGCACGCTATCATCTTCTGCGATTTCTGGGACTGCCGTCCCGTGGCGGATGGTGCGGAGGTCGTCGGGGTGGTTATCGCATTGTCTCTGCTTCTCTTTTCGCTGCCGCTGGCCGTCCCGCGCGGGAACTGGTGCAACGGGCGGATGTGGACATCCGCCCCTACGGAGAAGCGGGGCCCGGCCCATCCGTAGGGGCTGACCTGTGTGTCGGCTCTTGCGGGAGTGCCAACCCCAGCGTAGGGGCCGATGCCCTCATCCGCCCGAAAGCATAAACCCCTACGACCACCCGGGCAGCGCGTAGCGAAGCGGAACGCGCGGAAAAAGAGGCTGATCAAATACAGTTTTGCACCCCGACCCAAGGCGCACCCGCGCCGCGGGAATCCGCGTTCAAGTCTATACCGCACCCCGCCGCGCCCGTCGGGGAGCCATCGCAGACCCGCAGGCACCATCTCACGCCGACCCCCGTCAGCGCGGAGGGCCACTGCACCGGAGCGCGTCCAAGTGCCTTTCTCTTTGGACCGTGCACGGCCCGTTTCTCTTTTGGCAAGACAAAAGAGAAATGGGGGGTGCACCCCCGCTGGACAAGCCCCCTGGGGGAGCAGAACCCCCCCCCCTGGCCGCCGTTCGGCGGCCCCTCCGCACCCAATGCCGGGTGCGTTCGCCCAGCCATCGCCATGGCTGAATCCCTGCGTCCAATGGGACGCACCCCCTGGAGGTATCTATGGACAGACTTCATGAAAACCGCATCTACACCGGCACGGTGGAATCCTACTCCAGCGAGGGTTTGGGCATCGTCCGCCTGGACGGCGCCGTGGTGTTCGTCCCCCAGGCCGTCCGGGGGGAGACCATCGACCTGAAAATCACCAAGGTGATGAAGACCGCCGCCGCAGGGGAGATCGTGAAGATCCACAAGCCCTCTCCCGACCGGGCCCAGCCCGAGTGCCCCGATTACGGCCGGTGCGGCGGGTGCGACTTCCAGCACCTGACGTACCCCGAGGAGCTGTGGGCCAAGCGCCAGCGGGTCCAGGACGCCCTGACCCGCCTGGGGGGCGCAGACATCCGGGTGGAAGAGATCCTGGGGGCGAAGAACCCCCTCCACTACCGCAACAAGAGCCAGTACCCCGTGGGCGCGGACGGCGCCATCGGCTTCTACCGGGCCCGGTCCCATCAGGTGGTGCCGGTGAAGCGGTGCTTGATCCAGCCCGAGGCGGCGGACAAAACCGCCGCGGCGGTGGGGGAGTGGATGCGGCGCTACAAGGTTCCCGCCTACGACGAGGCCACCGGAAAGGGACTGGTGCGCCATGTGTACGTCCGGGTGAACCGGAAGGGCGAGAGCCTTTGCTGCGTGGTAATCAACGGCAGGCAGGCCCCCCGGGAGCCGGAGCTGGCCGCCTATGTCTGCGCCGCCGTGCCCCACACCGCGGGAGTGCTGGTGAACAGCAACACGAAGCGGGGCAACGTGATTCTGGGGGAGAAGTACCGCACCCTCTGGGGGCGGGACTATCTGATGGACACCCTCTGCAGCCTGGAGTTCAAGTTGTCGGTGCCCTCCTTTTACCAGGTGAACCGAGATCAGGCGGAAGCGTTGTACGGCAAGGCCCTGGATTATGCCGGCCTGACGGGGCGGGAGACGGTGCTGGACCTGTACTGCGGCATCGGCACCATTACGCTGTGCCTGGCGAAGCGGGCCGGACGGGTCATCGGCGCGGAGATCGTGCCGGCGGCCATCCGGGACGCCAAAGAGAACGCCGCCCGGAACCACATTGAAAACGCGGAATTCTTCTGCGGCGACGCGGCTGAGACAGCCGCACGGCTGGAGGCGGAGGGCCTGCGGCCGGACGTCATCACCGTGGACCCGCCCCGGAAAGGGCTGGCGCCGGAGGTGATCGGCTCCATCGCGGCCATGGGGCCGGAGCGGGTGGTGTATGTCTCCTGCGACCCCGCCACGCTGGGCCGGGACGTGAAGCGGTTCGGAGAGCTGGGTTACCGGGCCGTCCGGGCCTGTGCAGTGGACATGTTTCCCGCCACACGGCATGTTGAGAGCGTGGTGCTGCTGGAGAGGAGTTGACCAAAATGGCAGTTTCAAAATTCCGGATTTATGACTACTGGAAAGACAAAGCCATCACGAAAAAATTTGAAATCAAGCCGGTGTCCGCGTGCACGAAGGAGGACGACGCACTTTCCATAACAGAATTTCCTGATGAGATTTTTTGCTGGGCTTGTCAGATGCCGCCGTATCAACAGGGGACACATCGGACACTCAGCGGACTTTGGAATGGAGACACACTTTTACAGCGGTCCCATATTTTGGCAAAGTCCCTGAATGGAGAGGATAAACCCGAGAATTATTTTCTGCTGTGTCCGCAATGTCACGCGGAATCTCCGGATACGACGGACGCGAAGCTCTTTTTCGCGTGGGTCCGGTATAAGCGGACGCATGAGAACTATTCCATGGTGCTTCGGAGGGATATGAAAAAGGCGGCGGAGATTCTGGGAGTGGACCAGAACCTTGTGGAGGAGCGATTTGCCGCGCTGCGGCTGACCCGGCTGGAAGAGGATGCGTATATTCGAGACTATATTGTCAAAAACTGTGCGATGCATGGCAGCTTTCTTGCGCCGCTCTCCCGCATGATGATCCTGCAAAAATGGATTCTGGACCCGGAGGAACAGAAAAAGTTTGCCGCCTGGCGGAGGACGCTGCCTGAAGAAGAGACTGGTGAGAAGGAGCCAACATAAATATCTCAAAAGAGATCATTCCGCAAGGACTGAAGAATAAAACAGTTGTCAAACACAGTTTGAGGGTGTATGATAAATCACAAATCAGGGCGGTCACTGCCAGAGAACCGAAACAGGAGGAGTATTATGAACAAAACGGCAAGCATGGTGTTGAAGATCATCGGTGCCAGCCTGGCATTCGCAGCGGTTATCTGCCTGCTGATCGGCGGCTGGCATGACCTCAGCGTGGGATACAGCGGTATGAAGAAGCGGCTGGCCCGGAAATTCGGCTCCGAGTACGACGACTACGCCGACGAAGAGCTCTACGAGTAATCCAGAGCATAAAAAGGACCCCATCCAGATGGATGGGGCCCTTTTCTGCGTTTTTTCCGCCACAGGGCAACAAAAAACGGCTGGAAGAAATCCCCAACCGCAACGAAATTCCCCTTGACAGAGGAAAAAAACCATGGTAAAATAAGACGCTTATATGATGGCAGAGGATATTCCGCCATTTTTTATCGTTGAGATAACGATAGCATATTTCCCAGAACAATGCAAGAGCGGGATGCAGGAATTTTAACAACGATACCGTGCGTATCATTCCTGGCCGCGCCACCCGAAAAACCACGCGCCCGGCAGGACAGGGCGGGGCGCACAGAAGAAAGGTGAATGAGAAGATGGCCAAAGACAAGTACTACGGAAAGACCCTTCGTAAGAACTTCGCCAGGCACGAGGAAGTCATGCCCATGCCCAACCTTCTGGAGATCCAGAAGAAGTCTTACCAGGAGTTTTTGGACACCGGCCTCCGGGAGGTGTTCAACGACGTGGGCGCGATCACGGACTATCAGGGCAACCTGGAGCTGACCTTCATCGACTACAAGATGGATGAGGCGCCCAAGTACGACGTGGAGGAGTGCAAGGCCCGGGACGCCACCTACGCCGCGCCGCTGAAGGTGAAGGTCCGCCTTCGGAACAAGGAGACCGAGGAGATCAAGGAGCAGGAGATCTTCATGGGCGACTTCCCGCTGATGACCCACTCCGGCACCTTTGTTATCAACGGCGCCGAGCGCGTCGTGGTTTCCCAGATCGTCCGGTCCCCCGGTGTGTACTACGGCAAGGAGACGGACATCAAGACCGACCTGCCCATCCTCACCTCCACTGTCATCCCCAACCGGGGCGCCTGGCTGGAGTATGAGACCGACGCCAACGAGGTCTTCTGGGTCCGCATCGACAAGAACCGCAAGCTCCCCATCACCTGCCTGATCCGGGCCCTGGGCCTGAAGACGGACCAGGAGATCCTGGACCAGTTCGGCGACGATCCCCGCATCGTCACCACCCTGGAGAAGGACCCCTGCAAGAACTACGAGGACGCCATGCTGGAGATCTACCGGCGCCTGCGTCCCGGCGAGCCCCCCACGGTGGAGGCCAGCGAGACCCTGATCCACAACCTGTTCTTCGACCCCCGGCGCTACGACCTGTCCACCGTGGGCCGGTACAAGTTCAACAAGAAGCTGTCCCTGTGGCAGCGCATCCCCGGCTACAAGCTGGTCTATCCCGTGGCAGATCCCGCCACCGGTGAGCTCCTGTTTGATGAGGGCCATCTGCTGACCAAGGACGATGCCCGCCTGCTGGATACGGTCGGCGTGGGAGAGGTCACCATCGACGTGGAGGGAGCGCCCCTGCGGGTCATGTCCAATAAGATGTGCGACCTGAGCCATTATGTGGACTTCGATCCCCTGGCCGAGTGCGGTATCAAGGAGCGGGTGCGCTTCGACGTGCTGCAGGAGCTGCTGGGCCAGTACAGCGGCGAGGAGCTGAAGGACCAGATCCGCCTGCACCGGGCCGATCTGGTGCCCAAGCATATCATCATTGATGATATCCTCACCTCCATCAACTATATGAACGGCCTGGCCCGGGGCATCTCCGTGAAGGATGACATCGACCACCTGGGCAACCGCCGCCTGCGCTGCGTGGGCGAGCTGCTGCAGAACCAGTTCCGCATCGGCTTTTCCCGGATGGAGCGGGTAATCCGGGAGCGCATGACCATCCAGGACCTGGATGTGGTCACCCCCCAGAGCCTCATCAACATCCGCCCCGTCACTGCCGCCATCAAGGAGTTCTTCGGCTCCAGCCCCCTGAGCCAGTTCATGGATCAGACCAACCCCCTGGCGGAGCTGACCCACAAGCGGCGTCTTTCCGCCCTGGGCCCCGGCGGCCTCTCCCGCGAGCGTGCCAGCATGGAGGTCCGCGACGTCCATTACAGCCATTACGGCCGCATGTGCCCCATCGAGACCCCTGAAGGTCCCAACATCGGCCTGATCTCTTATCTCGCCACCTATGCCCGGATCAATGAGTACGGCTTTATTGAGGCGCCCTACCGGGCGGTGGACAAGGAGACCTTCCACGTCTCCGACGAGATTGTCTATATGACCGCCGACGAGGAGGACAACTACATCGTCGGCCAGGCTGCTGAGCCTCTGGACGAGAACGGCTGCCTCATCAACGCCCGTATCACGGCCCGGCACCGGGACGAGATCGTGGAGGTGGACAAGGAGCGGGTGGACTACATCGATGTGTCCCCCCGGATGATGGTCTCCATCGCGACGGCCATGATCCCCTTCCTGCCCAACGACGACGCCAACCGCGCCCTGATGGGCGCCAACATGCAGCGTCAGGCCGTGCCTCTGCTGCGTCCCCACGCGCCCATTGTGGGCACCGGCATGGAGCACAAGATCTGCATCGACTCTGAGATCGCTGTCCTGGCGGAGGGCGACGGCGTGGTGACCTCTGTGGACGCCCGCCACATCACCGTCAAGTACGACAGCGGCGAGGTCAAGGACTACAAGCTGACCAAGTTCCTCCGGTCCAACCACGGCACCTGCATCAACCAGCGGCCCATCGTGGAGGTGGGCGAGCGGGTTCACGGCTGGGGCACCGACGAGAACGGCCAGACCGTGGATCCCACCGTCCTGGCGGACGGCCCCGCCACTGAGCAGGGCGAGATCGCCCTGGGCCAGAACATCCTGGTTGGCTTCATGACCTGGGAGGGCTACAACTACGAGGACGCCGTGCTGCTGAACGAGCGTCTGGTGCGGGAGGACCTGTATACCTCCATCCACATCGAAGAGTACGAGATCGACGCCCGGGACACCAAGCTGGGCCCGGAGGAGATCACAAGAGACATCCCCAATGTGGGCGAGGACGCCCTGAAGGATCTGGACGAGAACGGCATCATCCGCATCGGCGCAGAGGTCCGTTCCGGCGACATCCTGGTGGGCAAGGTCACGCCCAAGGGCGAGACCGACCTCACCGCCGAGGAGCGGCTGCTGCGGGCCATCTTCGGTGAGAAGGCCCGGGAGGTCCGGGACACCTCTCTGAAGGTCCCCCACGGCGAGAGCGGCATCATCGTGGACGCCAAGGTCTTCACCCGGGAGAACGGCGACGAGCTGGGGCCCGGCGTGAACATGGTAGTGCGGGTGTATATCGCCCAGCGCCGGAAGATCCAGGTGGGCGACAAGATGGCAGGCCGCCACGGCAACAAGGGTGTCGTGTCCCGGGTCCTGCCGCAGGAGGATATGCCCTTCCTGCCCGACGGCACGCCGCTGGACATCGTGCTGAACCCCCTGGGCGTGCCCAGCCGTATGAACATCGGCCAGGTGCTGGAGGTCCATCTGGGCTACGCCGCCCAGAAGCTGGGCTGGAAGGTGGCCACCCCCATCTTCGACGGCGCGTCTTACAGCGACATTCAGGAGCTGCTGCAGCAGGCGGGCCTGGATCCTGAGGGCAAGAGCGTGCTGTACGATGGCCGCACCGGTGAGCCCTTCGACAACAAGGTCACCGTGGGCTACGTGTACTTCCTGAAACTGCACCATCTGGTGGACGACAAGATCCACGCCCGCTCCACCGGCCCGTACTCCCTGGTTACTCAGCAGCCGCTGGGCGGCAAGGCCCAGTTCGGCGGCCAGCGCTTCGGCGAAATGGAAGTCTGGGCCCTGGAGGCCTATGGCGCGGCCTATACCCTGCAGGAGATCCTGACGGTGAAGTCTGACGACGTCACCGGCCGCGTCCGGACCTACGAGGCCATCGTCAAGGGCCACAACGTGCCCCAGCCCGGTGTGCCGGAGTCCTTCAAGGTGCTGGTGAAGGAGCTGCAGTCCCTGTGCCTGGACATTCAGGTGCTGGACAAGGACGGCAACGTCATCGAACTGAAGGAAGACGAGGACGCTATGGACACCTTCAACCTGGCCCGGATGGACGCCGACGACGACCGGCACCGCGCCTTCTCCGAAGAGGCGGAGTTCCAGGATTCCGGCTTTGACATCGAGGACGCCCCGGAGGATGCCGGCGCGGACATCGACGTGGACTTCGACGACGAATGATCCAGGATCGTATTGTTCGTCAACTCAACAATTCTGGATCATGTAAGGAGGAAATCGCAAGATGATCGACAACAACACTGGCAACAACATTGCCTTTGACGCGATTAAGATCGGCATGGCCTCTCCGGAGCAGATCCGCGCCTGGTCCTATGGCGAGGTGAAAAAGCCGGAGACCATCAACTACCGCACCCTGAAGCCGGAGCGGGACGGCCTGTTCTGCGAGCGCATCTTCGGACCCACCAAGGACTGGGAGTGCCACTGCGGCAAGTACAAGAAGATCCGCTACAAGGGCAAGATCTGCGACCGCTGCGGCGTCGAAGTCACCCGGGCCAAGGTCCGCCGGGAGCGCATGGGCCACATCGAGCTGGCCACCCCCGTCTCCCACATCTGGTATTTCAAGGGCATCCCCTCCCGGATGGGTCTGCTGCTGGACATCAGCCCCCGGATCCTGGAAAAGGTGCTGTATTTCGCCAACTATATCGTCACCGACCCCGGTGAGACTCCGCTGACCAAGAATCAGATCCTCTCCGAGAAGGAGTACCGGGATTACCGTGAGAAGTATGAGGACGACTTCCAGGCCGGCATGGGCGCCGAAGCCGTGAAGAAGCTGCTCCAGGACGTGGACCTGGAGGCCCTCTCCGCCCAGCTCCACGCAGAGCTGAAGGATGCCTCCGGCCAGAAGAAGGCCCGGATCGTCAAGCGGCTGGAGGTGGTGGACGCCTTCCGTCTGTCCGGCAACAAGCCGGAGTGGATGGTCATCGACGTGCTGCCTGTTATCCCGCCGGAGCTGCGCCCCATGGTGCAGCTGGACGGCGGCCGGTTCGCCACGTCCGACCTGAACGACCTGTACCGCCGGGTCATCAACCGGAACAACCGACTGAAGCGGCTGATCCAGCTGAACGCCCCAGATATCATCGTCCGCAATGAGAAGCGGATGCTCCAGGAGGCTGTGGACGCCCTGATCGACAACGGCCGCCGGGGCCGCGCCGTCACCGGCGCCAACAACCGGGCGCTGAAGTCCCTCAGCGATCTGTTAAAGGGCAAGCAGGGCCGCTTCCGCCAGAACCTGCTGGGCAAGCGCGTGGACTACTCCGGTCGAAGCGTTATCGTGGTCGGCCCCGAGCTGAAAATCTACCAGTGCGGCGTGCCCAAGGAGATGGCCGTGGAGCTGTTCCGTCCTTTCATTATGAAGAAGCTGGTGGAGGACGGCACCGCCAACAACATCAAGTCCGCCAAGAAGATGGTGGACAAGGGCGTCACCGAGGTGTGGGACGCTCTGGATGTCATCATCAAGGACCACCCCGTCATGCTGAACCGCGCTCCGACGCTGCACCGCCTGGGCATCCAGGCCTTCGAGCCGGTGCTGGTGGACGGCCGGGCCTTGAAGCTGCACCCCCTGAACTGCACCGCCTTCAACGCGGACTTCGACGGCGACCAGATGGCCATCCATGTGCCCCTGTCCGCCGAGGCCCAGGCGGAGGCCCGCATCCTGATGCTCTCCGCCAACAACCTGCTGCGTCCCCAGGACGGCGGCCCCGTCACCGTGCCCACCCAGGACATGGTGCTGGGCTCCTACTACCTGACCATGGACCGCATGGGCAAGGCGGAGAAGGGCGCCGAGACCATCTGGTGCGAGGATGCCGGCGACACCAACCTCACCGCTCACTCCATCGTGGACGCAGATGACTTTGTGGCCGCCAACGACGCTCTGGAGAAGGGGCAGAAGAAGGCCGCCTACCGCCCTCTCCACTTCTACGCCAGCGAGGAAGAGGCCCTCATGGCCTACAACGACCATGTGATTGGGCCCCACTGCCCCATCGGCGTGCGCCGCACCATGACCGTGGACGGCGTCAGCCACACCGCTGTGGTAGAGTCCACCCCCGGCCGTATCATCTTCAACCAGAACATCCCTCAGGACCTGGGCTTTGTGGACCGGACCGATCCCGCCCACGTCTGCGACTATGAGGTGACCTTCACCTGCGGCAAGAAGCAGCTGGGCCAGATCGTAGACCGCACCATCAACAAGCACGGCTTCACCGTGGCCGCTGAGGTGCTGGACGCCATCAAGGCCACCGGCTACAAGCACTCCACTCTGGCGGCCATCACGGTCTCCATCGCGGATATGACCGTGCCCCCCAAGAAGTACGAGCTGGTGGCGGCCTCCGAGCAGAAGGTGCTGGACATTGAGAACCAGTACAAGATGGGCTTCATGACCGAGCACGAGCGCTACAAGCAGGTGGTGCAGGTGTGGGAGAAGACCACCAACGATGTCTCTGACGCCCTGCAGAAGAACCTGGACCGCTATAACCCCATTTTCATGATGGCGGACTCCGGCGCCCGCGGTTCTATGAAGCAGATCCGCCAGCTGGCTGGTATGCGTGGCCTGATCGCCAACACCGCCGGTCGCACCATCGAGATCCCCATCAAGGCGAACTACCGCGAGGGCCTGACCGCCCTGGAGTACTTCATCTCCTCCAGAGGCGCCCGGAAGGGCCTGGCCGACACGGCTCTGCGTACCGCAGACTCCGGTTACCTGACCCGCCGCATGGTGGACGTCTCCCAGGATGTCATCATCCGGGAGGAGGACTGCCACGTGACCCACGGCATCAAGGTCTCCGAGATCAGCGAGAACGGCCAGGTGATCGAGAAGTTCTCCGACCGGCTCCGGGGCCGTTTCCTGGTGGGCGATGTGGTGGACGCCGATACCGGCGAGGTGCTGCTGTCCAGCACCAAGATGATGGACGAGAACGACGCCAAGATCCTGGAGACCCACAAGTGGGTCCAGGCCAACTACCGCGACGGCGACCGCTGCACCTTCGACCCGGCGGTTGACGAGCACCCCACCGTCATGATCCGCACCGTGCTGACCTGCAAGGCCCACAGCGGCGTGTGCGCCAAGTGCTACGGCATGAACCTGGCCACCCAGCAGCCTGTGGGTCCGGGCGAGGCAGTCGGCATCATTGCCGCCCAGTCCATCGGCGAACCCGGCACCCAGCTGACCATGCGTACCTTCCACACCGGCGGTCTGGCCGGCGGCGACATCACCCAGGGTCTTCCCCGTGTCGAAGAACTGTTTGAGGCCCGTAAGCCCAAGCGGATGGCTACTCTGGCAGAGATCGGCGGCACGGTCAAGTTCGAAGAGACCAGCAAGGGCAGCCTGGTGAACATCGTCATCACCGCACCTGACGGGGACACCCGCACCTACGCGGTGCCTCACACCGGCCTGCTGGTGAAGGATGGCGACGTGATCGAGGCCGGCCACCAGCTGACCTACGGTGCGTTGAATCCCCACGAGGTGCTGCGCATTCGCGGCGCTGACGCCGTGTACAACTACCTGATCCAGGAGGTCCTGCGGGTGTACCGCCAGCAGGGCGTGGATATCAACGATAAGCATATCGAGATCATCGTCCGCCAGATGATGCGCAAGGTCCGTCTGGAGGACGCCGGCGACACCAAGCTGCTGGACGGCTCTATGGTGGACGTCCTGGAGCTGGACGACGCCAACGAGGAGATCGACCGCCGCAACGCCGCCGGTGAGCGGCAGGAGAACGGCGAGCCTCTGCGCCACGCCGTAGGCACCCAGCTGCTGATGGGCATCACGAAGGCATCTCTCGCCACGGACTCCTTCCTGTCCGCCGCCTCCTTCCAGGAGACCACCAAGGTCCTGACGGAGGCCGCCATCAAGGGCAAGGCCGACCATCTGGTGGGCCTGAAGGAGAATGTCATCATCGGCAAGCTGATCCCTGCCGGCACGGGCCTGACGGCCTACCACACCTTTGCTGAGGAGTTGGTTCCCGGCCCGGCGCCTGTTGAGGCCGCCCCGGAGCCCATTCCCGCAGAGCTGTGATTCGCCGGACATCCCGCAGACACAAGACCGGGAGAGAGCCTGACCGCTTGCGGTCAGGCTCTCTTTTCAGATGCCGGGCATCGAGAGGCGGGGTGAAGGAGACGCCCCGCAGCCCGGGGCTGAAACGGTTCTGCTGAGAAGCGGATGACCAACGCCCCCCTTTATTTAAAATATCAAAGCTCCCTTGTTCCCAGGCGCACTGCGCCGTATCCGGACGGCGGCCAGAAACGGCCCGGAAACAGGGAGAAGTTCTCCTAAGATGTCTCCAGGTATCCGGCACGCCCGGGAGATGGGGAAAACGTCCAAAAGTCTGCGGATCATGGAAAATTTTTACCGAAAAATGTCTTGACGGATATGTTTCCCCATGGTATAATCCAAAAATGCGCGGATATTAGGATTCTGCGGATTTTGCCATGCGTTTCAGGAGGAATTTCCCGTGATCTCGGAGCTTGCTTCCCAGGAGAAGGTCATCGGCGTGAAGCAGTCCCGCAAGGCGATCCGGGAAGGCCGGGCCAAGCGGGTCTATCTCGCCTGTGACGCCGATCCCGCCATCACCGAGCCGGTGGCCGCCAGCTGTGCGGAGGCCGGCATCCCCGTAGAGACGGACTACACACTGTCCCAGCTGGGCCAGGCGTGCCGGATCAGCGTGGGCGCGTCCGTGGTGGCCGTCCTCTCCGCATAAAGAAATGGTTTTTTTCGGAATAGCTTCACCGCGTTCCGTAAAAAATAAGGGCTGTCGTGGTTACACGGCAGCGAAATTATGAAAGAAAGGAGAAATACACCGAATGCCTACTTTTAACCAGCTGGTCCGTAAAGGAAGAGAACAGGCTACCTACAAGTCCACTTCTCCCGCTCTGCAGTTTGGTCTGAACACCCTGAAGAACAAGACCACCGATCTGCCTTCTCCCCAGAAGAGAGGCGTGTGCACCGCCGTGAGAACCGCGACCCCCAAGAAGCCCAACTCCGCTCTGCGTAAGATCGCCCGTGTGCGTCTGACCAACGGCTACGAAGTCACCGCTTACATTCCCGGCGTGGGCCACTCCCTGCAGGAGCACTCCGTCGTGATGATCCGCGGTGGCCGTGTCAAGGATCTCCCCGGTGTCCGTTACCACATCATCCGCGGTACGCTGGATACCCAGGGCGTCTCCGGCCGTATGCAGGCTCGTTCCAAATACGGTGCCAAGCGGCCCAAGCAGAAGTAAGTCTGCGAACTGAGAGCTTTGCCGAATAGGTTTATATAGATGGCGGCCTCCGGGCCGCCGGGACGACCTCTTTGGCAGGCATCCACGGAAGGCTGCAATACGCCTTTTGAGTACCTATGAGATCATAGAATTATTATGAAGGAGGGAAGCATAGTGCCCAGAAGAGGTAATGTTCCCAAGAGAGAGATCCTGCCGGATCCCGTTTACGGCTCCGTCCTGGTCACCCGGCTGATCAATAGTGTCATGCTGGATGGCAAGAAGGGCGTGGCCCAGAAGGTGGTCTACGGTGCCTTCGACCAGATCAAGGAGAAGACCGAGAAAGACCCCATCGAAGTGTTCAACCAGGCCATGGAGAATATCATGCCCAGCCTGGAAGTCAAGGCCCGCCGTGTGGGCGGCGCCACCTATCAGGTCCCCATGGAGGTCCGTCCCGCCCGCCGCACGACCCTGGGTCTGCGCTGGCTGACGGCCTACGCCCGTTCCCGCAGCGAGCGTACCATGGCTGAGCGCCTGGCCGGCGAACTCATGGACGCCGCCAACAACACCGGCAGCGCCGTGAAGAAGCGCGAGGAAGTCCACAAGGCAGCCGAGGCCAACAAGGCGTTCGCCCATTTCCGCTGGTAAGTTAGGAGAAACAGTATGCCGAGAAAAACACCTCTTGAAAATACCCGTAATATCGGCATTATGGCTCACATCGATGCAGGCAAGACGACGACTACCGAGCGTATCCTGTTCTACACCGGCGTGAACTATAAGATCGGTGAGACCCATGATGGCACCGCCACCATGGACTGGATGGCCCAGGAGCAGGAGCGCGGCATCACCATCACGTCCGCCGCCACCACCTGCTACTGGTCCGGTTCCAAGAACCAGTTCAAGCCCACCCGGATTAACATCATCGACACTCCGGGCCACGTGGACTTCACCGTGGAGGTGGAGCGCTCCCTGCGCGTGCTGGACGGCTCTGTCACCGTGCTGTGCGCCAAGGGCGGCGTGGAGCCCCAGTCTGAGACTGTGTGGCGCCAGGCCGATAACTACAAGGTCCCCCGGATGATCTATGTCAACAAGATGGACATCATGGGCGCCGACTTCTACAACGTGCTCCGCATGATTGAGGAGCGCCTGAAGTGCAACGCCGTGCCCATCCAGCTCCCCATCGGCAGCGAGGATACCTTTAAAGGCATCATCGACCTGATCGAGATGGACGCGGACATCTACTATGACGATCTGGGCAAGGATATGCGCGTGGAGCCCATCCCCGCGGACATGGTGGACCTGGCAAACGAGTACCGGGAGAAGCTGATGGACGCCGTGTCCATGGTGGACGAGTCTATCATGGAGGCATATCTGGCTGGCGAGGAAGTTCCCACGGCCAAGATCCGTGCGGCCATCCGCAAGGCCACGATCGCCAATGAGATGGTGCCCGTCACCTGCGGCACGTCTTACCGCAACAAGGGCGTGCAGAAGCTGCTGGATGCCATCGTGGACTATATGCCCTCTCCCCTGGACATTCCGCCCATCAAGGGCGTGAACCCCAAGACTGATGAGGAGGACGAGCGTCCTGCGGACGACAACGCCCCCTTCTCCGCCCTGGCGTTCAAGATCATGACCGACCCCTATGTGGGCCGCCTGAGCTTCTTCCGCGTCTATTCCGGCCATCTGACCACCGGTTCCTCCGTGCTGAACAGCACCAAGAACGTCAAGGAGCGTATCGGCCGGATCCTGCAGATGCACGCCAACCACCGGGAGGATATCGAGGAGGTCTTCTCCGGCGATATCGAGGCCGCCGTGGGTCTGAAGAACACCACCACCGGCGACACCCTGTGCGATGAAAAGGCACCTATCATTCTGGAGTCCATGGAATTCCCCGAGCCCGTTATCCGCGTGGCCATCGAGCCCAAGACCAAGGCCGGCCAGGAGAAGATGACCATGGGCCTCATCAAGCTGGCCGAGGAGGATCCCACCTTCAAGACCTACACGGATGAGGAGACCGGCCAGACCATCATCGCCGGCATGGGCGAGCTGCACCTGGAGATCATCGTGGACCGCCTGCTGCGCGAGTTCAAGGTGGAGGCCAACGTGGGCGCACCTCAGGTCGCCTACAAGGAGACCATCAAGAAGGCCGTGGACCAGGACACCAAGTATGCCCGTCAGTCCGGCGGCAAGGGCCAGTACGGCCATGTCAAGATCCACGTGGAGCCCAACGAGTCCGGCAAGGGCTACGAGTTTGTCAACGCCATCGTGGGCGGCGCCGTTCCCAAGGAGTATATCCCGGCTGTCGACGCCGGTATCCAGGGCGCCATGAACGCCGGCGTGGTGGCCGGCTTCCCCGTGGTGGATGTGAAGGTCACTCTGTACGACGGCTCCTATCATGAGGTGGACTCCTCTGAAATGGCGTTCAAGATCGCCGGCTCCATGGCCTTCAAGGAGGCCTGCCGCAAGGCCGATCCCACGCTGCTGGAGCCCATCATGAAGGTCAGTGTCATCGTGCCCGATGAGTATATGGGCGATGTCATCGGCGACCTGAACAGCCGCCGCGGCCAGATCATCCAGCTGGAGGCCCGTCCCGGCGCCCAGCAGATCGACGCCTACGTGCCCCTGGCCGAGATGTTCGGCTATGCCACCGACCTGCGGTCCCGCACCCAGGGCCGCGGCCAGTACACCATGGAGCCCAGCCACTACGTGGAGATCCCGAAGAATATCCGGGATAAGATCGTGGAGACCCGCAATAAGCCCCAGGCGTAAGGAAAAAGGGATTGATTTTCCCTCCATTATACGGTAAAATAAGCAATGCTGAGAAAAACCGCATTGCACCCAACAGATTTTGAAAATTGACAGGAGGATTTTCAAATGGCTAAGCAGAAATTTGAAAGAACCAAGCCCCATGTTAACATCGGCACCATTGGTCACGTCGACCATGGCAAGACCACGCTGACCGCCGCCATTACCAAGTGGCTGTCTCTGCAGGGCAAGGCTCAGTTCGAGGCTTATGACTCCATCGACAAGGCCCCCGAGGAGAAGGAGCGCGGCATTACCATCAACACCGCTCACGTGGAGTATGAGACCGAGAAGCGTCACTATGCCCACGTTGACTGCCCG
>ERZ791865.2129-NODE-2129-length-15351-cov-6.230583_pt1 | contig 15351 bp, 10 predicted proteins | sample MGYA00509942_ERZ791865 | MGnify/ENA primary metagenome ERZ791865 (study PRJEB30046, sample SAMN00792098) | human gut metagenome | study: EMG produced TPA metagenomics assembly of the A metagenome-wide association study of gut microbiota in type 2...
GATGCCGAGACCATGCTGGTGATGCTGGACGAGGAGTACGACCCCGATATGGTGCCCGAAGCAGAGGAAGCCGTGAACGCCGTGGGCAAGGCCGTGGACGAGCTGCAGCTGATGACCATGCTGAACGGTGAGTACGACCACAGCAACGCCATCCTGACCTTCCATGCCGGTACCGGCGGCACCGAGGCACAGGACTGGGCCGAAATGCTGTACCGCATGTACAATAAGTGGGCTTCCAACCACGGCATGACCGTGGAGGTTCTGGATTATCAGGACGGTGATGAAGCCGGCATGAAGAGCGCCTCCATGATGGTGAAGGGAGCCAACGCCTACGGTCTGCTCAAGAGCGAGAACGGTGTGCACCGTCTGGTGCGCGTGTCGCCCTTTGATGCCAACGCCCGCCGTCAGACCAGCTTTGCTTCGCTGGAAGTGATGCCCGAGCTGGATAACACCATTCAGGTGGATATCCGCCCCGAGGACATTGAGATGCAGGTGTACCGTTCCTCCGGTGCAGGCGGCCAGCACATCAACAAGACTTCTTCCGCTGTGCGTCTGATCCACAAGCCCACCGGCGTCGTGGTCAGCTGCCAGACCCAGCGCAGCCAGTTCCAGAACCGTGACTACGCCATGGAAATGCTGAAGGCAAAGCTGTATCAGATCGCAAAGCAGCAGCACATGGATAAGATCGACGACATCAAGGGCGTGCAGAACGAGATCGCATGGGGTCATCAGATCCGCAGCTATGTGTTCATGCCCTACACCATGGTCAAGGATCACCGCACCAACTACGAGACCGGCAATGTGGATGCCGTGATGGACGGCGATCTGGACGGTTTCATCTTCGCATACCTCAAGGCTGCAAGCCGCGGGGAGCTGCAGGATACCTGATCTTGAACGTATAAAATGCAAAGGCCGTGCTTCCTTTTATGGAGGCACGGCCTTTTTTGTGTTCTTACGCCAGATCAGGCAGAATGGTATCCCAGAGATTTTCCTCCTGCCGCAGGGCGTTGAAGCAGCAGTCCAAGTACATTTTGTTTGCCGCTGCAAGGATCGTGCTGCGCAGAAGCAGCTTTTCATCTGCGGCATCCACGGCAAGGTCGCGGATCTCCCTGGTGCAGCCGAATACGAATGGCAGGCAGTTTTCCATCTCGTCGCAGAAGTAGTCGTAAGCTGCCCCGGCGGAACAGTGCGCCCGCTGCATTTTAAACAGGGCATCGATGTTTTCCATTGAGAGCACCGTTTTGGAGACTGCAATGTACATCAGGGATGCGATCTGATCGCGGGCGTACTTCTTGCGCACCGGGTGGGACAAAATGCCCTTTTTAACGTAGTTGCTGACCATGGAAGAGGTGAGCTCCACGCCGCAGAAGGTGCGAAAATAGCTGTTGACGTACTGCACGGTCTGGTCAAGATAAAGCCCCATCTGCGGGAGATCGGCGTACCGGGGCAGGGCAAACCCGGCGGCGCAGGCCGCAACGCGGCATTTGGTTTCAGTTTTCATATCGTAAGCAGTTTTCTAAGGTTGGTGCAGCAGGGCTGCGCGGGATACAGAAAATGGTTTTCTGGCGGTATTATAGCGCAAATCGGTTCTCTGGTCAACGGATTTTTAAAACTTTTGAAAGAATGCATAAAATCCCTTGACAGGTTTTTGAAAAACTGCTATGATGTCTGCAGTGAACCGAAAAACCATGCAGGCGGAAGTGCGTGTAAGGCACGGAAAATAAAAAAATGACCTGCTATCACAAAATAGATTTGGAGCGTGCATTTTATGAAAACCAAGATCGTTGTGGATTCTTCGTCCAGCCTGTATGCCCTGCCGGGCGTGGATTTTGCCTGTGTGCCGTTGAAGATCGTCACGGATGAACAGGAATATCTGGATGACGGTACTCTGGATGCTGTGGGCATGGCCCGGTCTCTGCGTACTTACAAGGGCAAGACCAGCACCTCCTGCCCCAATGTGGCAGACTGGCTGGCTGCTTATGAGGGTGCGGAGCAGATCTTTGTTGCCACCATCACGGGCACACTGTCCGGCAGCTACAATGCTGCACTGCTGGCAGCGGAAGAATACAAGGAAACGCACCCGGAGGCCCGTGTTTTTGTTCTGGACAGCCTGTCCGCCGGGCCGGAGCTGCGTCTGCTGGCAGAGCGTCTGCGGGATCTCGTCCGGATCGGGATGGAGTTTGACGAGATCTGCGAGGCGATCCTGGCTTACCACAAGCACACACATCTGCTGTTTTCGTTGGAATCGCTGGCCAATCTGGCCCGCAATGGCCGTGTGAAGCCTGCTGTTGCCGCCGTGGCACGGATGCTGGGCATCCGGGTCATTGGTCAGGCCAGTGAGAGCGGCGAGCTGGAGGTGCTGTGCAAGACCCGCGGCGAGCACGGTGCACTGGAGCGCATCGTGCTGGAATTGAAGGATCACGGCTTTACCGATGGCAAAGTGCACATTGCCCACTGTGATAACCCGGAAGCTGCCAAGCGCCTGAAGCTGATGATCCACGCGGTGTTTGCAGGGGCGCAGGTGGATGTGGCCGAGTGCGGCGGCCTGTGCAGTTACTACGCTGAGCAGGGCGGCCTGATGGTGGGCTATGAGGACGGAAAAACAGAGTAAAAGAGTTTTTGATATTGCAAGCAAGCCGGGCCTGCGGGTCTGGCTTGCTTTTTTTTGAACAGCGCAAAACTTGAAAAAGTTGTAAAACCGCGCTATACTTACACATAATTATAAATGGGAAAGGAGGGCAGGCCCATGCTTTTTCGTTCACCGTTCGTGCGCTTTTTCAGCCGCATTCTGAACCGCATCACCATCACGGTGGTGTTGGTGGCATTGCAGCTGCTGTGGCTGTGCTGGGTGGCGTTTGCCATCACCACCGGCACGGGCCGCGTGTGGGTGAACGGCCTGCTCAACGCACTGAGCCTGCTCATCGTCCTGTACCTTGTGCGCAAGGATGAGAACAGCGCCTACAAGGTGGGCTGGATCGCGCTGATCGGCATTCTGCCGCTGCTGGGCGGTGCGCTGTATCTGGCCTTTGGCAACAAACGCCCGGCCAAGCGTCTGCGCCTGAAAATGCAGGCGGTGGAGGATGCCCACAAAAAAGACCTTGTACAGGAGCCGGGTGTGCTGGAAGGTCTGGATGCCCGCGAGCAGGGGCAGAGCCGATATGTGGCAAAGTACGGCCCCTATCCGGCGTGGCAGAACACTCGCACGCAGTATTTTGCCTGCGGCGAAGCCATGTATCCGCAGCTGCTGGCCGATCTGGAAAAGGCTGAAAAGAGCATCTTTCTGGAATTTTTCATCGTGAGCCACGGCTGCATGTGGAACGGCATTGAAAAGATCCTGCGCCGCAAGGCTGCGCAGGGCGTGGATGTGCGCCTGATCTACGATGATTTTGGCAGTCTGCTGGGTCTGCCCGCCGATTTCATCGTGCGCATGGAGCGGGCGCACATCCGCTGCATCCCGTTCAACCCGGTGGTGCCGCTGCTCTCGCTGGTGATGAACCACCGCGACCACCGCAAGATCGTAGTCATTGACGGTACGGTGGCCTACACTGGCGGCGTGAATCTGGCAGATGAGTATATCAATGCGGAGCAGCGCTTTGGCTACTGGAAGGATGCAGCCCTGCGTGTGGAAGGCGATGCCGCGTGGAACTTTACGGTGATGTTCCTCAACTTCTGGAACGCCTTCCGCCCCAGCGAGACGGATTATGATGCATTTCGTCCCATGCCGCTGGTGACGCCGGTATCGGACGGCATCGTGCAGCCCTACGCGGACAGCCCGCTGGACGAGGAACCGATGGCCGAGACGGTGTACCTGAACATCCTTGCGCAGGCACAGCGGTATGTTTATATCTACACGCCCTACCTTGCCGTGGGCGAGGAAATGCTGGACGCACTGAAAAACGCGGCCAAGCGCGGGGTGGAGATCCGGCTGGTGCTGCCGGGCATCCCGGACAAAAAGCTGGTGTTCCGGCTGAGCCGGTCGTACTATCTGCCGCTTTTGAGGGCAGGTGTACGCATTTACGAATATACGCCCGGCTTTCTGCATGCCAAGTGCTGGGTAAGCGACGATGTAACTGCCGTAGTGGGCAGCATCAACATGGACTACCGCAGCCTGTTCCTACACTTTGAGTGCGGTGTACTGCTGCAAAAGAACAGTCAGGTGGCAGTTCTGCGGGACGATGTACGGGCCACGCTGCCGCAGTGCCGCGAGATACAGGTGACGGAATGCCGCACCAGCCTGCCCGGCACGGTGCTGGACAGTGTGCTGCGGCTGCTGAGCCCCTTGATGTAAAGAAACTCCCTCAGTCACCTCCGGTGACAGCTCCCTCGGAGAGGGAGCCTCTGGCGAAGAAGAAAAGCTTTCTGCACTGCCAAAGCCTCCCTCCGGGAGACAGACTTCCCCCGGCCGGGGGAAGATGTCACGTAAGTGACAAAAAGGGGAACAGGTGGATGCGAACGAAGTGAGCAGACGGAAGGAGTTCCGTTTTATAAAACGTTCCTTTTCCGGGTAAACTAGCCCAAAAGCCCCTTTACGATGGGGGCAGGAAAGGGAGCGTTTTATTATAATGAAAAAGATACCTCGCATGATCCTGGGCTGCACGCTGGCGGCAGCTCTGGCCCTGACCGCCTGCAGCCGAAGCGATTCCGGTTCCTCCGGCAGCATGAGCACGAACATGGGCGGCAGTTCATCGCAGACGGGGCAGAACGCTGCATACCGCACCGGCCTTGGCATCCTGACCGAAGCGTCTGATCAGGAACGCGCGGGCAAGATCGATACCATCGCAGCTGCCGTTCTGCTGGATGCCGAGGGCAGGGTGGCAGATGTGATGCTGGACGAGGTGGAGATCTCGGTCACGGGGGACAGCACCGGCAAGGTGACGATGCCCACCGACAATCGCACCAAGCGCCAGAAGGGCGATGATTACCCGCTGGCGGCGGTGTCCTCGCTGAAAAAGGGCTGGGCAGAGCAGGCGGATGCCTTTGGCAATTATCTTACCGGCAAAACCCCGGATGAGGTGAAGAAGCTTGCCACCGACGATGACGGCAAGCCGAAGGATGCTGACCTGCTCTCCACCTGCACCATTGCGGTGGACGGCTATCGGGATGCTGTGGTGCGCGCCTGCGAGAATGCAAAGGCAGTCGGCTCGGCCCGCGGCGACCGCGCTGTGCTGGGTGTGTCAGTGCGCAATGACACCAAGGAACTGACCGCCGACGATGACCACGATGTGACCGCGCAGGTGGACATCACAGTGACAGCCCTGACGCTGGATGCTGACGGCCGTGTGACCGGTGCAGTGGCGGATGTGGCAGAGCCTGCCCTTACCGTGGGCGCGGATGGTACGGTGTCGGCACCGGAGATGGTCAAAACCAAGGTGGAACTGGGCGACAGCTACGGGATGCGCGGGGCATCCAGTCTGGACAAGGAATGGTACGAGCACAGCGAGGGCTGGTGCGATTACCTGAAGGGCAAGACCCGTACTGAGATCGCAGGCATCCCGGACGATGGTTCGGATGCCGACCTTGCGGCACTGTGCACCATCTCGGTGACGGAGCTGCAGAAGGCTGCGCTGGCGGCGTTTGCGGAAGAGTAAAGCGGAGAAAAGAGGAAAGGCGCAAAGCTTTTCCTCTTTTCTTTGTGCAACCAGACCAAAGAATTGGCGCAGAAAAGCCTTGAAAAAGACGAACTGCACTAACTTTTGCATTTCCTCTTGCCAAATGGCTGCAAACGCGCTATTCTATAGTCACAGTTTAACACTTTAGCATGATAAAATGCTAAACCGAGAGGGAACACATTTGGGAAGCAAAAAAGGGAGGAACCTTTTATGAAACGTCTTGTCTCTGCTTTTCTGGCTGGTGCCATGGCACTGAGCCTTGCCGCCTGCGGCGGTGCCGCATCCACTTCCACCGTGGCATCTTCTGCCTCTGCATCCAGGAGCGCAGCCGCCTCCGAGACCGCAGCCAGCGATCTGGACTACATCAAGGAAAAGGGCAAGATGGTCATTGGCTACACCGTCTATGAGCCGATGAACTACACCGATGCCGACGGCAACTTTACCGGTTTTGATACCGAGCTGGCAACTGCCGTGTGCGAAAAGCTGGGAGTCGAGCCGGAGTTCGTGGAGATCAACTGGGATACCAAGGTGGTGGAGCTGGATGCCAAGAGCATCGACTGCATCTGGAACGGTATGACCCTGACCGATGACATCATGGCCAACACCGCCACCACCAAGGCCTACGCCAAGAACGCACAGGTCGTGGTCGTGAAGGACGGCACCGACTACAGCTCCACTGCGGATCTGGTGGGCAAGACCGTGGTTGCCGAGGCTGGTTCTGCCGGTGAAGCCGCCATTGAGGGCGACGAGAACCTTGCACAGGCCGATTACGTCTCCAAGAGCGTGCAGACCGACTGCCTGATGGAAGTTGCCGCAGGCACTGCTGATGCCGCTGTGCTGGATCTGACTCTGGCCAACGCCATGATCGGTGAGGGCACCGACTATGCAAGCCTGAAGATCGTGGACGAGCTGAACGCTGAAGAGTACGGCGTGGCCTTCCGCAAGGGCAGCGATGCCGCCGCAGCTGCAGATGCCGCCTTTGACGAGCTGAAGGCTGACGGCACCATGCAGGCTCTGGCCGACAAGTACGATCTGGCTCTGGCCGACTGAGTTCTATAAGAATGTAATTACTCCTTCCGTCATCGCTGCGCGATGCCACCTCCCTCGGTGAGGGAGGCTTTTTGTTGCCGATATGCGTGAGGCTCCCTCATTGAGGGAGCTGTCACCGAAGGTGACGGAAGAAGTTCAAAAAACGGATTGATGGGTGTGTTCTTGTGTCTGTGATTCTGAGTCGCCTTTCCGGCGCGTTTCTGCTCAACTGTGAGCTGTTCGCTCTGACCCTGCTGTTTGCGCTGCCGCTGGGTCTGGTGGTGGCTTTCGGCTCCATGAGCCGGTGCAAGCCGCTTTCCGGCGCGGTAAAGACCTTTGTGTGGGTCATCCGCGGCACGCCGCTGATGCTGCAGATCATCGTGATCTACCTTGGCCCCGGCCTGCTGGGCATGAATAACCCGTGGCCCTCCGGCTCCGGCGGACGCATGGTGGCGGCGGTGGTGGCTTTTGCCATCAATTACGCCTGCTACTTCTCCGAGATCTACCGCGGCGGCATCGAAGCCGTTCCCAAGGGCCAGACCGAGGCCGGTCAGGTGCTGGGCATGACCAAGACCCAGATCTTTTTCAAGGTGACGCTGCTGCAGGTGGTCAAGCGCATTCTGGCCCCCATGGGCAATGAGGTGATCACCCTCGTCAAGGATACCTCACTGGCAAACACCATTGCCAACAAGGAGATCATCATGATGGCCAAGGAGTACAGCGCAAAGGGCTTGATCTGGCCGCTGTTCTCCACTGCCATCTTCTTCCTGGTGTTCGTGGGTGCACTCACCCTGCTGTTTGGCTGGGCCGAAAAGAAACTGGATTATTTCCGCTGATGAAAGGGAGGAAATTGGATCATGGCACTGCTTGAAGCCTCCGGCATCGGCAAAAACTTTGGCGATACCAAAGTACTCAAGGATATCTCACTCACGCTGGAACAGGGCGAAGCGCTGGCGATCATCGGCTCGTCCGGCTCCGGTAAGACCACCCTGCTGCGCTGCCTGAACTTTCTGGAACGGCCGGACACCGGCATCATCAAGGTGAACGGCGAGACCATGTGGGACGCTGCCGACCCCGCCACCCAGCGCGAGAGCGAGATCCGCAAAAAACGGCTGCATTTTGGTCTGGTATTCCAGAACTTCAACCTCTTCCCGCAGTACACCGCCCTGCAGAACGTAATGCTGGCGGGTGAACTGCTGGCGAAGGAGCGCCCGGACTACAAGGCCAACAAAAAGGCCATCCATGCCGAGCTGGAACAGCAGGCACAGGAACTTCTGGCCCAGATGGGCCTTTCTGCCCGGGCAGGCCACTACCCGCACCAGCTTTCCGGCGGTCAGCAGCAGCGCGTGGCCATTGCCCGTGCACTGGCTCTGCACCCGGACATTCTCTGCTTCGACGAGCCGACCTCGGCCCTCGACCCGGAGCTGACCGGCGAGGTGCTGCGCGTCCTGCGCGACCTTGCCGACCGCAAGACCACCATGATCATCGTCACCCACGAGATGCACTTTGCCCGTGACGTGGCCGACCGCATCATGTTCATGGATGGCGGCGTGGTGGTGGAGGAAGGCCCTGCCAAGCAGCTCATTGAGCACCCGCAGGAGGAACGCACCAAACAGTTCCTTGCGCATTACTCGGAATAAGCAAAATCACCAATTCTTGCGGCAAAAATTCGTAAATGTTGATGCAATGCAAATCTTGTAAATCCTGCGTCACTCCACTATAATATCATTCATGAATGTACACGACGTCCTGCCCCTTTCCGGCAGGGCGTTTTTCACGGCAAAAATCACGACATCAAGCCGGTTCCCAGTGTGGCAGGAGGATTTTATACTATGACAAAGGATATGACCCAAGGCAGTCCGCTCAAGCTGATCCTTGCGTTTGCGGTGCCGCTGATGCTGGGCAGCCTGTTCCAGCAGTTCTACAATCTGGCCGATACCATCATCGTGGGCCGCTTTGTGGGCGTGGAAGCGCTGGCCGCTGTGGGCAGCGTGGGCGGTTTGAACTATCTGGTGCTGGGCTTTGTGAACGGCATCGCCTGCGGTTTTTCCATCCCCATCTCGTGGACTTTCGGCGCAAAGGACTACAAGGAGATGCGCCGCTACACTGCCAACACCGTGTGGCTTTCCATCTTCTTTGCGGTGGTGCTGACCATTGTCACTGTGGCGCTGACCCGCTCGGTGCTGGTGTGGACGAACACCCCGGAAAACATCATCGACCTTGCGGATATCTATATCCGCACCATTTTTGCAGGCATCCCCTTCACTCTGCTTTATAATGTGACCAGCGCGCTGATGCGTGCACTGGGCGACAGCAAGCGCCCGCTGTATTTCCTGCTGGTGGCAAGCTTTTTGAACATCGGGCTGGATCTGGTGTGCATCATCGTGTTCCAGATGGGGGCATTCGGTGCGGCATTTGCCACTGTGGTCAGTCAGGCTGTGGCGGGTCTGGGCAGTCTTTTGTACATCCTGCGCCACTACCCGGAGCTGCGCTGGAGCAGGGAAGAGGGCTGTTTCAGCCTGACCCACTGCGCAAAGCTGTGCAGCATGGGCATTCCCATGGGCCTGCAGTGCAGCATTACGGCCATTGGCAGCGTGGTGCTGCAGGGTGCGGTGAACGGTCTGGGCAGCGACATCGTGGCCGCGCAGACCGCCGGCGGCAAGGCTGCGCAGTTCCTGTGCGTGCCGCTGGAGAGCATCGGCACCGCCATGACCACCTACGCCAGCCAGAATATGGGCGCGAAGGATCTGGACCGTGTGGACCGGGGTGTGTACACCGCCCTCGGCATCGGCTGCGTGTACAGCATTGCGTCCTTCCTCATCCTGCGTGTGACGGATAAGCTGCTCATCGGCCTGTTTTTGGATGCCAGCGAGACTGCCATCATGGCCAATGCCCAGAGCTTCATCTTCTGGAACAGCGTATTCTACATCCCGCTGGCGGTGCTCATTATCTACCGCTACACCATTCAGGGTCTGGGCTTCTCCGGCCTTGCCATGTTTGCCGGTGTGGCCGAGATGATCGCCCGCGCCATGGTGGGCTTCTGGTTCGTGCCGCTGTGGGGCTACTTTGCGGCCTGCATCGCAAGCCCGGTGGCATGGTTCTTTGCCTGCTTCTTCCTCATTCCGGCCTACTTTGTGGTGCGCAAACGCCTGCAGAAGGAAAAGGACGTCGAGAAGGAACACGATGCCCGCACCGCAAACGCTTAAAGAATGTTCGCAAGCTCTCCTGCAAAGGGGAGCTTTTTTGCTGTTCGGGCTGTAGAGTAGGCCGCGTGCTGGGAGCTTTCTCCGCGAACAGCCCGGAACCCACGGTTCCGCCCCTGTGCTTACGCACGGGGCCCCACTTCCCGGACATTCGCTGGAGAAACTCCCAGCCCTTGGTTTCAGGGAACTTTATCAGGTGCTACTGTGGGAGCGTTATCTGAGAAAGTTACTGATTTTGAACGATATGACGATTAAAAAGCAACTTTGTCAATGTGACAAGGTTGCTTTGTTCTGAGAAAGTTCCAACTTTGCCAAATGTCCGAACTTTGTCAAGTTGACAAACATCGAATTTATGACGTAGATGGGTTGTTAAATTGGAAGTTTGTCGGATATTTCTCCACGGTAGGGCTGCACTGCAGTCTGCCCGGATGATTTACAAATCCCGCCAAAAGCGTTATACTACTTATGATTGTGTAATTTGGCAGGAGGTGAGCGCATGGCAGAGCAGCAGCTGGAACAGATCGAGGGCACCGTGGAGGACATCATCTACGAGAACACCGACAACGGCTATATGGTGTTCGAGGTGTCCGGCGGCGGTGTGGTCACGGTGGTGTGCGGCATTGTAGGTGAACTGCACGCGGGCGAAAGCGTGGTCTGCCGCGGCCGCTACGAGAACCACGCCACCTATGGCCGCCAGTTCCACGCACAGGAGTGCGAGACCGACATGCCCAAGGATCTGGAAGCGGTGTACGCCTTCCTTGCCAGCCGGTCACTGCCGTACATCGGGGCCAAGACGGCGGATAAGATCATCGACCTGTTCGGTGCCGAGGCGCTGGAGGTGATCGCCAACGACCCGGCCCGGCTCACGCAGGTGCCCGGCATCTCGGCGGACAAGGCCGACCGCATCCAGCAGGAGTTCAAGCGGATGTTCGGCATGCGGGAGCTGATCGCCTATCTGGCGCAGTTCGAGATCAGCCCGCGCCGCGCGATGGAAGTGTTCCGCACCTTCGGCCCCGGGGCCATGCAGGCCATTGCGGCAAATCCCTATCTGCTCTGCGGCGAACCGCTGCAGCTGGATTTCCGCCACGCGGACAGCATTGCCCAGTATTACCACATGGAAGGCGACTGCGCCCAGCGGCTGGAAGCGGCCCTGCTGCGCACCCTGCGCCACAACGCGGGCAACGGCCACACCTGCCTGCCGCGCACCCAGCTGCTGGAAACGGCATCCAATTTTATCCATCAGCCGCCGGAAAAGCTGGCTGCTGCGCTGGACGAGTGCATCCGCACCGAAGAACTGCGGGTGAAGCTGTTTGACGGCACACCGTATATTTATCTGCCCGACCTGCTGGAAGCCGAGGAGGACATTGCCGCCCGGCTTGCCATGCTGACAAAACGGGGCAAGAATACCGCCCACGGGCTGGATAAAAACATTCAAATTCTGGAACTGACGCAGGGCTTTGCCTATGCGCCCCTGCAGAAGGAAGCCATCCGCAAAGCCATGACCGAGAACTGCCTTGTGCTCACCGGCGGCCCCGGCACCGGCAAGACCACCACCGTCAACGCCATTCTGCAGCTGCTGGAAGATCAGGCGGAACGGGTGGCCCTGTGTGCGCCCACCGGCCGCGCGGCTAAACGGCTGAGTGAGCTGACCGGCCGCAAGGCCAGCACCATCCACCGTCTTTTGGAGGTGGACTACACCGGCGGCGTGGTCAGCTTTATCCACAACGACAAGAACCTGCTCAAGTGCGATGTGGTCATTCTGGACGAAATGAGCATGGTGGATGTGAAGCTGTTTCAGGCCCTGATCGCAGCGCTGCGCTACAGCTGCCGCATTATCATGGTAGGTGATGCCGACCAGCTGCCCAGCGTCGGCCCCGGCAATATTCTGGGCGAGATCATCCGCTCCGGGCTGGTGCCCACCGTGTGCCTGAACGAGATCTTCCGGCAGGCAAAGCGCAGCCTGATCGTGGAGAACGCCCACCACATCATCTCAGGTGAACCGCTGCAGAAGGGTGGTAAGACCGACGACTTCTTCTTTTTGGAATCGGATGGCGATGCGGCCCAGCGGTTGGTGTGTGATCTGGTCACCACCCGCCTGCCGCGCAGCTACGGCTTCGATCCGATCCGGGACATTCAGGTGCTGTGCCCCACCAAGCTTGGCCCTACCGGCACACAGGCACTGAATGTGGAACTGCAGAACCTGCTGAACCCGGAACAGACGGGCAAGCCCCAGCTGCAAAGCGCCGCCCGGGTGTTCCGCGTGGGCGATAAGGTGATGCAGGTGCGCAATAATTACGAGATCATCTGGAACCGCATTGGCGGGGAGCAGGGCGTGGGTGCCTACAATGGCGACATCGGCATTGTGGAGAGCATCAACACGCGGGATCGCTCCATGGTGGTGCGCATGGATGACAAGCGGCTGGTCTACCCGGCAGAAAACCTCAACGAGCTGGAGATCGCCTATGCCATTACGGTACACAAAAGTCAGGGCAGCGAGTTCCCGGCGGTGATCCTGCCGGTGGCGCAGGTGCCGCCGCGGCTGTGCTACCGCAACCTGTTCTATACCGGCGTTACCCGTGCACGGAAGCTGTGCATCGTGGCGGGCCGCAGGGACGTTGTGAACCGCATGATGGGCAACATCCGCCAGAACCTGCGCTACAGCGGCCTTGCCTATCTTTTGCAGGCAGAGTTGCCGCCGGAACAGACGGAAGCAGAATAGGGCAGGCCAGCAGATAGCTTTCTCCGCGAACAGCCCGGAACCCACGGTTCCGCCCCAATACTTCGTATCGGGGCCCCACTTCCCGGTCATTCGCTGGAGAAACTATCTGCCGTCCTGATGGCATCGGCACCGTTCGCTCCGGCAAGATGCGCGAAGCCATGTCTAAAGTGTAGGCTGCGACTAAAATCGACAGAAAAGCCCGACGGGAAGTGCGAGGACTTCTCACGCTGGTGGTCTGGCGAGCGCAGGCGGGACGGAGTGAACGGTGACAATACTGCATTGCGTCAAAACCGGTATACTTTTTACGGCAACTATGCTATACTGTAAGCTGGTATGATTTCCGGCCTGCATCAACAGGCCGTTGTTTCGATAGAGGAACCAGAGAAAGGAAAAAGAAAACTTATGGCACAGAACGATATCGGTATCGATCTTGGTACCACTACCATTATCATTGCGCAGGAGGGCAAGGGCGTTGTGCTCAACCAGCCCAGCGTTGTGGCAATGGATACCCGCAAGAAGACCGTGCTGGAAGCAGGCGATAAGGCCCTTGCTATGGTGGGCCGCACCCCGAACTATATTTCTGCCATCTTCCCGCTGAAGGACGGTGTGATCAGTGACCATACCATGACCCGTGAGCTGATCTGCCGTTTTGTCAAGCAGGTGTACAGCTCCCACATGGTCAAGCCCCGCGTGGCCGTCTGTGTGCCCGCTGCCATTACCGGCATTGAAAGCGATGCTGTGGTGGAGGCTGTGGTGGCCGCTGGTGCCCGTCAGGTGTACCTGATCGACGAACCCATTGCCGCTGCCCTTGGTTCCGGCATCGACATCACCCAGCCGGAGGGCCGCATGATCATTGATATCGGCGGCGGCACCACCGATATTGCAGTGCTTTCTCTGGGCGGCAAGGTCAAGGCCACCAGCGTGCGCGTGGCCGGCAACCACTACGACGAAGAGATCCTCAAGTTCGTGCGCAACAAGTACAGCGTTGCCATTGGCCAGCGCACCGCCGAAGAGCTGAAAAAGAACGTGGCCTGCTGCCCCCAGAAGACTGATTTCCACGAGACCATGGAGATCAAGGGCCGCAGCCTGCTCACCGGCCTGCCGGTGCGTGTGAATGTTTCCACTGACGACCTGTACGAACCGGTCATGATGCTCAGCGAGCAGATCGGCACCGCAGCCCATCAGGTGCTGGAAAAGACCCCTCCGGAACTGGCAGGCGATATCTTCCGCAATGGTGTCATGCTGACCGGCGGCGGTGCACAGCTGCACGGCCTTACCGAATACCTGAGCGAAGAGCTGAAGGTGGAGGTGACGGTTTCGCCCGATCCCGTCAACTGTGTGGCACTGGGCACTGCCATGAGCCTTGGCCTGAACGACAAGCTGGAAACCGGCTTTTTGGATGCAACGCCCCGCATTGGCCGCAGATAATCAAAGCTGCACCATTTATCCATGAATCTGAACAAAAGCGCCAAAAAGAAAAAATATCTATTTTTGTTGAAATAAATTGGAAAATAAGGTATAATGTACCCAAATTGATTTTCTGCTGACGATCTTGTATCGGACGCAGTATACAAGAAACAGGAGGAAAACCATGGATTTAGGTTTTGACGTGGTCGTTACCATTACCGGCATCGTACTGGTGTTCTTGATCCTTATCCTGCTGATGGCGATTATCACGCTGGAAGGCAAGATCTTCGATTCGATGAACGCAAAGAAGAAGGCTGCCAAGGAAGCCGCCAAGGCTCCCGCTGTACAGCCCGCTGCACCCGTGCAGCAGGCCGCAGCTGCTCCCGCTCCTCAGGTGGAAGAGGGCATTCCCGGTGATGTGATCGCCGCCATTATGGCAGCAATCCATGCAATGGGCAACGGCAAGTACACCCTCAAGGCTGTGCGCCGCAGCAAGAACGGCTGGGGCAATGCGGGTGTAAACGACACCACCGCACCGTTTTAACAGAGGAGGAAGAGCATGACACAGTTTATTGATACTCTGGTCGGTATTTTCCAAAGCTCCGGCTTTGCGAAGTTTGGCGAGCCGGGCGGCTACCTGTACGCAGTTATGATCTGCGTGGGCTGCTTTTTGCTGTACCTGGCCATCGTCAAAGAGTTTGAGCCGCTGATCCTGCTGCCCATGGCATTCGGCATGATCCTGGCAAACCTGCCCGGCAGCGGCGTTATCCACATGCAATATTTCGTCGGTGACGGTCTGGAACACCCCATGTGGGTGGAGATCCTGAACAACGGTGGTCTGGCCGATATGCTCTACATGGGCGTTAAGCTGGGCATCTACCCGCCGCTGATCTTCCTCGGCATCGGCACCATGACCGACTTCGCACCCCTGATCTCCAACCCCAAGAGCCTGCTGCTGGGCGCTGCCGCTCAGTTCGGCATCTTCGGTACTTACATGGGCGCTCGTCTGCTGACCGCTACCGGTCTGGTGGACTTCACCCAGAAGCAGTCCGCTGCTATCGCCATCATCGGCGGTGCAGACGGTCCTACCGCTATCTTCGTTACCTCTCGTTTGGCTCCTGAGCTGCTGGGCTCCATCGCTGTGGCGGCCTACAGTTACATGGCGCTGGTGCCTGTTATCCAGCCGCCCATCATGAAGGCACTGACCACCAAGAAGGAACGTACCGTCGTGATGAAGCAGTTGCGCACCGTCTCCAAGACCGAGAGGGTCATCTTCCCCATCATGGTCACCATCATCGTTTCCCTGATCGTTCCGGATGCCGCCGTTCTGGTGGGTATGCTGATGCTGGGCAACCTGATGAAGGAGTGCGGCGTTGTGGATCGT
>ERZ791865.2146-NODE-2146-length-15224-cov-21.654756_pt1 | contig 15224 bp, 11 predicted proteins | sample MGYA00509942_ERZ791865 | MGnify/ENA primary metagenome ERZ791865 (study PRJEB30046, sample SAMN00792098) | human gut metagenome | study: EMG produced TPA metagenomics assembly of the A metagenome-wide association study of gut microbiota in type 2...
CCTTGCGCCGCTTACGCGGCTATCCCTGCACACCCACAAAAACAGTACACCCGCCGTTGGTGTCTGTACCATTTTTGCGGGTCTTGTTATCCTATCCGGGAGGTGATACCCATAGCCATCTATCATTGTAATATCAGCATTGTCAGCCGGGGCAAGGGCAAATCAGCCGTTGCCGCAGCCGCCTACCGAAGCGGCGAGAAAATCACAAACGAGTGGGACGGAATGACCCATGACTACACCCGCAAGCGCGGCGTTGTCCATACGGAAATCCTATTGCCGCCCCATGCCCCGCCCTCTTTCTCTGACCGCGCTACCCTATGGAACAGTGTGGAGCTTTACGAGAAAGCCGGGAACGCCCAGCTTGCCAGAGAGATTGACGCAGCACTCCCCATAGAATTATCCAGAGAGGAACAGATCCGGCTTGTCCGGGAATACTGTTCCTCTCAATTTGTTTCCAGAGGAATGTGCGTTGACTTTGCCATTCACGACACCGACAGCGGCAACCCCCATTGTCATATCATGCTGACTATGCGACCCCTTAACGAGCGCGGAGCATGGGCGGCGAAATCCAAAAAGGAATATGACCTTGACGAAAACGGCGAGCGTATCCGCTTGCCAAGTGGCAGATACAAGACGCACAAAGTTGACCTTACAGGCTGGAACGACAAGGACAACACCCTCTTGTGGCGCAAGGCATGGGCTGACTATACCAACGACTTTTTGGAGAGAAACGGAAGCCCGGAGCGTATCGACCACCGCAGCAACGCCGAGCGCGGCATAGACGAGATACCCACCGTCCACATGGGCGTGGCGGCTTGCCAGATGGAGAAGAAAGGTATCGCCACCGAGAAAGGCGAACTGAACCGAAATATCCAAAAGGCAAACCGCCTTATCCGGGAAATCCGGGCGCAGATTGGAAAGCTCAAAGAATGGATTGGCGAACTGTTCAAGGCGCGGGAAACTGCCCCGGAGCAGCCCCCGCAATCCCCCGGCCTTGCAAATCTGCTGATGAAATATTTAAGCGTTCAGAGAGAAAAGAGCCGGAAGTATTCGCAGAGTTGGCAAAGGCAGCACGCCGCCGATGAACTGAAAACCGTTGCAAAGGCGGTCAACTATCTTTCCGAGCATGGCATTTCCACCCTTGACGAGCTGGACGCTGCTCTTTCCTCTGTCAGCGATAAAGCCTATTCAATCCGGGAGGGAATGAAAACCGCCGAGCAGCGCATGAAAGAGCTGCAAAAACTCATGGAGTACGGCAGAAATTATCAAACCTACAAGCCCATACAGGACGAGTATCGGCAAATCCGCTGGAAAGGAAAACAGGAGAAGTTTGCGGAAGCCCGCCGCGCCGAGCTTACCCTATGGGACGCGGCAAACCGCTATCTCCATGCCCATTTGCCGGAGGGCGTGAAAACCCTGCCGATCTCCGCGTGGGAGAAAGAATATACCGCCCTCAAAGCACAGCGGGAAGCGGAATATGAAACGCTGAAAGATACCCGCGCCGAAGTTGCCGAGCTTCAAAAAATCCGCAAATGCGTGGATATTGCACTCCGCGCCGACCAACCGGCACAGACGCAGAGCCGCACCAAGCGGCAGGAACAGGAGCGATAAAGGAAAGGACGGGCAAGCTGTTCGGCTTGTCCGCCCTCTGTACTATTGGATGGATAAAAGGCGACTCATTTCTTTTTGAATTTTGTTACAATCTTATTTACCCATATATCTACAATTATATCACCTATGGTTGCAAGGAAATCAACTATTAAATCAATCATAAGATCACCTCTTAAATCCAACTTGCTAACCCCATTATATTTGAAATCTGTGAACAATTCAACCACAGAAAGAGAGGTATCAACCATGTATTACACCCAAGAACAGATAGACCGGGCGAACCAAGCCGACCTTGTTTCTTTCCTGCAATCACAGGGCGAGCAGCTTACCCGCGCCGGAAATGAATACCGCTGGAAACGGCACGACAGCTTGACCGTCCGGGGAAACAAATGGTACAGGCACAGCCAGAGCAAGGGCGGCGGCCCCGTCGATTTTGTCATGGAGTTTTTCGGCAAGAGCTTCACCGAAGCCGTGGAACTTCTCACAGGAGAAAAGGGAGCCGTACCGCCGCCGGACAGACCTTGCCCCGCGTCCCTATCCGACTTCCGGCTACCGCCCCCAAACAGCGACAATCGAACAGCGAGGAACTACCTCACAGCAGCCCGCCGCATTGATGAAGATGTGACGGGCTTTTTCTTTGCCCGCGGCGATATTTACGAGGACGCAGCCCACCACAACGCCGTATTTGTGGGGCGGGACGAGGACGGAATACCGCGTTACGCCCACAGCAAGGGGACGGCGGGAAACTTCCGGCTTGATGTGAAAGGCAGCGACAAAGCCTTTAATTTCTGCTACCGGGGCGAGAGCGACAGGCTTTTTGTCTTTGAAGCCCCCGTTGACCTGCTCTCTTTCCTCTGCCTGTTCAAAAAGGCATGGCAGAAACAGAGCTATTTGTCATTGGGCGGCGTGGGAGAAAAAGCCCTGTTGCGTTTCCTCTCTGACCGCCCAAACATCAAGACCGTTTACCTCTGCCTTGACAGCGACCAAGCGGGAAACGACGCTTGCAGCCGCCTTGCGGAGCTTGTGCCGGAGGGATATACCGTCCACCGCCTTGTGCCGCTGTTTAAGGACTGGAACGAGGTATTGCAGCACCGGGCAGAAATCACAGACGGGAAGTATATCCGGGAAGCGGTTTACGGCTTGAAAGAGCCGCCGCAGGAAGAAACCGTCGAGATTATTCGCATGAGCGAGGTTGACACACAGACCGTTGAATGGCTATGGGAGCCGTATATCCCGTTTGGAAAAGTAACCATTGTGCAAGGCAATCCCGGCGAGGGCAAGACCACCTTTGCCCTACGCCTTGCCGCCGCCTGCACCACCGGGGGAACGCTGCCGGGAATGAAGCCCTTGCCGCCATTCCAAGTGATTTACCAGACCGCCGAGGACGGGCTGGGCGATACCGTCAAGCCCCGCTTGATAGAAGCCGAAGCCGACCTTGACCGCATGCTTGTGATTGATGAAGCAAAACGGGAACTTACCCTCTCCGATGAGCGCATAGAAAAGGCAATCACGCAGAACGGGGCGCGTCTGATTATCCTTGACCCCATACAGGCGTACATGGGCGAAAAAACCGACATGAACCGGGCAAACGAAGTGCGCCCCATGTTCCGCCGCCTTGCCGATGTTGCCGAGCGTACCGGGTGCGCCGTTATCCTTATCGGACATCTCAACAAAGCTGCCGGAGGGCAGAGCGCATACCGGGGCTTAGGTTCTATCGACTTCCGCGCCGCAGCAAGGAGCGTCCTGCTGATCGGGCGCGTGAAGCGAGAACCGAATGTGCGCGTTATCGTCCATGACAAATCTTCCCTTGCGCCGGAGGGCAAGCCCGTTGCCTTTTGCCTTGACCCGGAAACAGGCTTTTCATGGATAGGCGAATACGACATAACCGCCGACGAACTGCTATCCGGCGCGGGCGGGAACACCACCACCAAGACCGAACAGGCCGAGAAGCTGATACTTGACTTACTCGCAGACGGGAAAGAGCTTGCCAGCGAGGACATTGTAAAGGCCGCAGCCGAAGCTGGAATATCCGAGAGGACGGTTAAAAATGCCCGCCGCAATCTTGATACCCGGATAGAAGTCATACGCCGGGGAAATCAATGGTACTATCGCAGGAACGAAGCCAAGAGTGCAAAGTAAGAATGCAATCCGTAGATACCTTTGCATTGTTGCACCCTTGCACCCTTACCCGATATGACCGCCTCATGTGCCGACCACATGGGGCTTTATCTTTGAAAGGAGAGCCTATGAACAATGAAACCAGCAAGACCAGCACCCCCGCAGCCGTTTCCCCTCTGACCGCCAAACCCGACCTTGTGAAGAACATCGGCGGCACGACCTTTGACATTCATATCCATTTCAGCGAAACCAGCCGGGAAACCTTTACGGACAAGGTTGTGCGCCTTATCCAGAACGACAGCGGCGATGAAACCGCTTAAAAGCAAGATACTATTTTCTTGTTCCTTATTGACAAAACCCGAAGGGCGGTGTGCTGGGGCAGGTCGGAGCCTTTCTCCAGCGCCGGGGCTATAAGATCAAAGTGTTCAACAGCATCAATTTTTCCAAGTCCATGCACTACAACCCTTTGTCGTATATCCGCAACGAGGCCGACATCCTGAAATTCGTGAACGCCCTGATCACCAACACCAAGGGCGAGGGCAAGGAGGGCGATCCGTTCTGGACGAAAGCGGAAACGCTTTTGTACTGCGCCCTGATTGCCTACACCATTTTCGAGGGGCCTGCCGAGGATCGGAATATGAATACGCTGGTGGACATGATCTCCGGCATGGAGGTCAAGGAGGATGACGAAAACTATAAAAACGCCGTGGATTATATGTTTGACGGCCTTGCCAAACGCAAACCGGATTGCTTCGCCGTGAAGCAATACCGCAAATTCAAGCTAAGCAGCGGTGATATATGCTCTAAGTGACTTCTTAATCATGGTTTTTGTCATGGTTAGTGAAGCAGTCACTTAGAGCATTTTCATTTCAGGAGGTACAGCCATGAGAAACGAAAAAATCACCCCACTGTACGAGCGTTTGAGCCGCGACGATGAGTTACAGGGCGAGAGCAATTCCATATCCAACCAAAAGCAGATGTTAGAGGATTTTGCCCGCCGGAACGGGCTGCCCAACCCTACGCACTTTACCGATGATGGTATCTCAGGCACCCGTTTTGATCGCCCCGGATTTTTGGCGATGATGGAGGAAGTGGAGGCAGGGCGTGTAGAGGCAATCGTCATCAAGGACATGAGCCGGTTGGGGCGCGACTATCTAAAGGTCGGTCAGGTCATGGAGGTTTTGCGGCAGCGCGGAGTTCGGCTGATTGCGATCAATGACGGTGTGGACAGTCTGAAAGGCGATGACGATTTTACCCCGTTCCGCAACATTATGAATGAATTTTACGCCCGTGATACCAGCCGGAAAATCCGCTCTGTGTTTAAGTCAAAAGGCATGAGTGGCAAGCACCTGACCGGCACTGTGATTTACGGCTACTTATGGGACGAAAAACGGGAGCATTGGCTGGTAGATGAGGAAGCTGCCGAAGTGGTACGCCGTATATTCTCCCTCACGCTGGAGGGATATGGGCCTTACCAGATCGCCTGCAAATTATCCACAGACAGGATTGAAATTCCTGTCGTACACCTTGCCCGATTCAACGAAGGGGTGAACCGTTCAAAGCCGGTCAAAGACCCCTATGGATGGGGATCATCTACCATCGTGAATATCTTGAAAAAACGAGAGTATTTAGGGCACACCATCAATTTCAAGACCCGCAAGCACTTTAAGGACAAGAAAAGCCACTATGTTTCTGAGGACAAATGGACGATCTTTGAGAATACCCATGAAGCCATTATCGACCAGCAGACCTTTGATTTGGCGCAGAAAATCCGCAGCAATGTACGGCGTTATCCAAACGGCTGGGGCGAAGCGGCTCCCCTCACAGGCTTGCTCTATTGTGCCGATTGTGGCGGCAAGATGTATGTCCACCGCACCAACAATGGCAAGCGGGTTTCTCAATATACCTGTTCCAATTATACCAAAGTTCCGTGTGGGACACGATGCTCCACTCAACACCGTATCAATGAGAGTGCCGTTCTGACATTGGTTTCCGACACGCTCCGGGCTATCGCTGAATATTCCAAAAATGACCGGACGGAATTTATTCACACTGTTCAGGAGACGCAGGTTGCTCAACAGAGTGCCGATATATCGAAAAAGCGCAGGCGTCTGGCTGCTGCCCAAAAGAGAGCCGGAGAACTGGAAAAACTGATTTGCAAAATCTATGAGGACAACGCCCTCGGCAAGCTGCCGGATGCACGATATAGGGCGCTTGATGCACAGTATGCCAAAGAGCAGGACGCACTTGAGATTGAAATTGCGGAGCTGGAAAAGGCTGTTACCGGCTACGAGCAAAGCCAGAAATCAGCGGAGAAATTTATAGCCCTGATTGATAAGTATGAGAATTTTGACACGCTGACAAACACCATGCTCAACGAGTTTGTAGAGAAAATCCTTGTCCACGAACGCGCCCGAAAAGGCAGTCAGGACACCACGCAGGAAATTGAAATCTACTTCAATTTTTTAGGACGCTATATCCCACCATCCTTACAGCCGGTTCCTTTAACCCCGGAGGAACAGGAAGAACTGCGAAAGAAGGAGGAACGCAAGGACAGGCTTCACCAGAACTACTTACGCCGCAAGGCCAACGGCAAGCAGAAGGAATGGGAAGAACACTACAACGCCAAACGCAAGGCCCAGGTGGAGGCAGCAAAGGCCACAATCCGGGCCGAGGACATGGAGAAGGGCATTTTTACCACCGTCAGCCAGTTACCCAGGCAGGAGCCGCGCAAGGCCACCGTATCGGCCAGTGCCACAGTTTAACCATCACAGTGCAAAGGAGAATGAACATGAGCGAATTGACTTACACCCGCTGCGGAGATTACTACATCCCTGATCTGAAACTTTCCGAGCAGCCGGAGGCCCCCATCGGCAAGTATGGCCGTATGCGGCAACGCTACCTGAAGGAACACCGGCCCGGCCTTTACAGCAGCTTGATTTTGAGCGAAAAGCTGTACCCGCACCTGTTGGAGATTGACTGGGCGGCGCGGGAGCGGATGGACGCCATGCTGCCCCGCATGATGGAGGCGGCGGGCGTCACCGAGGAACTGAAAGCCCGTGACCCCATGCGCTGGGTGGGGCTGATGAACACGCTGAAAGCACAGGCGGAGGAAGTTATTTTTCAAGAATTGATTTACGCATGAAATTTTAAGCATAAGTAAGGCCGGGATTTTGCTGACAAGCGGCAAATCCCGGCCTTAGTCTTATCCGTTTTCCAAATTCTTTGAACGCCTATATTCCAGCGGCGATAGTCCAAATTGCTTTTTGAATACCGAAGCAAATTTGCTCTGGTTTATATATCCAACCTGCTCCGCTGCCTCTGCTACAGACAGCTTTGTGGTAGAAAGTAATTCTGCGGCTTTTTTCATACGGGTTTCACGCAGATACACGGAGATGTTCTGTCCAAAAACTCCCCGGAAATAGTTTTTCAGGCTGGTTTCACTGACGGAAAACTGTGCAGCCAGTTCCCACGCAGGATGGTGCTGGCGCAGATCAGAAGTGATGATTTTTTCCACACGCTTTGCAATATCTACCTGTGTTTCTGTGAAGAATGTGCAGGCTTGAGAAGGCGGTATTTCTTTCAGATTCTGGAGCAGCGAAAAAAGCGCCAGGGTATAGATTTTCATTTGCATAATGGAAAGCGGCACAGAGATATCCAACAAGGACCACAGTTTTTTTAGTATTTCTTCTATTTCGGGAGAAATGGCCGAGATATAAGTGCTTCCAGCCGGGCAGTAAAGCTCTCTGATTTTGTGGAAATCAATATCAAATTCCGTTTGTATCCAGGCACTTTGCTCTGCTGCGGCATCCATATCAATAAAAAACTCCATACCTTCATAAATTCGGCGGGGATAAACATATTGCTGTCTGGCAAAGCGTTCTGTCAGAGATATTTCACCGTCTTTCACATACACAAAGTTTCCGTTATTCAGAATGAGCTCACACCGCCCGGTTACGCAGTAATTTAAGAGCAGCGGGCCTGTTTCTATGGAGCCATTATCACGAAAGTCCGGAGCTGCCCATGTGGGTGAATTTATAAAAATATAGGCTAAGGTGAGTCCGGGAAACAATGGGAAAAAGGTCATAGAGCCTTTTCCATCTTTCTCTTTTAAGATGAGCTCGGCGCTATATTCACTGCGTTTTATGGATATACCGGGGACTTCAATGCTTTTCTTAATGATTTCATCTATCTTCATTTCATAACTCCTACTATTCGGTTTTTTGGCGGGCCTGCTTGAATTGGCAATTCTATTATAAAAGCAGGAACCCAGCCAGTCAACCTTAAAACTCGTTGCTGTTTGGAGCTAAAAAGACGATTGGTTGTAGAGAACTGTGTCGTACTATGGTATCTTATAAAGAGGTTAGTAAATGCTAACCAGCAAATGAATGGAGGTATTCGTTATGAATAACAAGTTACAAACAAAAGACCTGATTAACCTCGGTCTGTTCACGGTTCTTTACTTTGTCATCGGGTGCTGTGTTGCTATTCCCATTGGGTTTGTTCCGATCTTTCTTCCTGTCCTCGGAAGTCTGTGGTCGCTGATTACCGGCATCCCTTTCATGCTGTTCCTCACCAGGGTTAAGAAATTCGGCATGGTTACAATCATGGGCGTTTTGAGCGGCCTGCTGATGGGGCTTACCGGCATGGGTTTCTGGGGTGTGCCTATGGGGCTGATTTTCGGCTTGCTTGGAGACCTGATTTTGAAATCCGGCGATTATAAAAGTGCAAAGAAAAGTATTCTTGGTTATGCAGTATTCAGTCTGTGGATGGTCGGTACATACATCCCCATGTATTTTATGGTCGAGGACTCCTGGGCCAGCTTTGCCGCCAGTTTCGGTGAGGAATACGCCGATCGGGTAATGGCGGTCATGCCGATGTGGAGCATTATCCTTGTGGTTGCCGGGATTTTTGTCTTTGCCATTTTGGGCGGTCTGCTTGGAAAAGCACTCCTGAAAAAACACTTTGCGAAAGCGGGAATTGCATGATGGAGGGGGTATCCTTCTCTGCCACAACGGACAATCGCAGAGGGATTCGGCTTGATCCGCGCACGAAGTTGATTTTGCTGCTGACGGTTACTACATTGATGTTCAGCACCAGCAACGAAGGGATTATGAATTTTATAAAACCTGTGTTAAGCCTGATCCCCTTTGTGCTGATCCTGTCGGAACGCCGCTTCAAAACGGCAGGCAAGTATCTGTTTTTATATCTTGCCTGTTTTGTATTGGAACGCATAGCTCTGACGACATTAAGTGGTCTGTTGTCCTTTGTGGTTTTGGCAATTACATCCATTATGACGCGGTTTGCCCCAGGCATTATGACGGGGGCCTATCTGCTTTCTTCAACCTCAGTCAGTGAGTTTATCGGTTCTATGGAACGTATGCACCTGACAGAAAAAATTATAATTCCTATGTCTGTTATTTTTCGTTTCTTCCCCACAATCAGCGAAGAATACCAGGCAATCCGGGACGCAATGAAAATGAGAGGCATACGATTTGGTGGGAAAAACCCATTTTTAATGGTGGAATACCGTCTTGTACCGCTGATGGTGTCCGTTGTAAAAATTGGGGATGAACTTTCCGCCGCTGCACTGACGCGGGGGCTTGGCGCTCCGGTCAAACGGACCAACGTATGTCAGATTGGTTTTCATATTCAGGACATGATTGCTGTTCTGCTCTGTGCTTTATGTTTTGCGCTGTTTTTGATGGGACAGTATTTTGTTTTTTAAGGGGGTGAGCTTATGATAAAGATTGACCATATTTCATTTTCCTATGGAGAAGAAAACGAAAATACCGGGGGCGTCCGGGATATTGATCTAAATATAGAAGATGGTCAGTTTGTTGTCCTCTGCGGTGAAAGCGGGTGTGGAAAGACCACGATTACCCGCCTGATTAACGGGTTGATCCCTCATTATTATGAGGGACAGATGGCGGGAGAAGTATGGGTAAATGGGGAAAAGGTTTCCGAGCAGCCTCTTTACGATACAGCCGCAGTTGTAGGCAGTGTGTTTCAAAACCCCCGGTCCCAGTTTTTCAATGTGGATACAACCAGTGAAATTACATTTGGCTGCGAAAATCTTGGACAGCCAGAAAAAGACATCCGAGAACGGTTTGCAAAAACGGTTCGGGATTTCCGGCTGGAGAAGCTGATGGATCGTAATATCTTTCACTTATCCGGTGGAGAGAAACAAAAAATTGCCTGTGCCGGAGTATCCATTATGGAACCGGATGTTCTCGTTATGGACGAACCCTCGTCCAATTTGGATGCAGCGTCCATCCTTGATTTGAGAAAGATTCTTGCGTTCTGGAAGTTGCAGGGGAAAACAATTATTGTATCGGAACACCGGCTTTATTATCTCCGTGGTCTGGCGGATCGGTTTATTTACCTGGCAGAGGGGCAGGTGAGCCGTGATTATTCTGCGGCAGAATTTGAGCAGCTCACGGAGCAGCAGCGATCTAATATGGGACTGCGCACATTTGCTTTAGAGCGTCTCCTGCCTCCGGTTCTACCGCAGCAGGAAAAGACTGCCCTTGCGCTCCATAATTTCCGCTTTGCCTATAAAAATGAACCGGAAACCTTACATATCATGGATTGTGAAATTCCCACAAACCGAATTGTTGGGATTATTGGGAATAACGGTGCCGGTAAATCCACGTTCTCTCGCTGTTTCTGCGGCTTGGAGAAGCGCTGTGGGGAGATTGTCTGGAACGGAAGAAAATACCGTCCGAAAGACCGGCTGAGTACCTGCTATATGGTCATGCAGGAGGTAAATCATCAGCTTTTTACCGAGTCGGTTCTTGATGAAGTGCTGATTAGTATGGAGGAAGAAAACCAGGAGCGGGCAGAGGAAATCCTGAACCGGTTAGATTTGCTGGCTTTTAAGGACAGGCATCCCATGTCCCTTTCCGGCGGCCAAAAACAGCGGGTAGCGATTGCCTCGGCAATCGCTTCTAAACGCTCTATCTTATTTTTTGATGAACCGACCAGCGGCCTTGATTATAAACACATGAAAGAGGTTGCAAATGTCCTGCGACAAGTCAGGGACACGGGTATTACCGTGTATGTCATTACTCATGATCTTGAGTTGATATTAGACTGTTGTACGGATATTGTCCATTTTGAGAACGGTTCCATCATTGACCAATTCCAAATGGATGAGGCGGGTCTTGAAAAAATCAGAAACTATTTCATAAAGGGGGTATCTGTAAAATGAAGGAGGAAAAGAAGGAGTCACCCATAGGCATCTTATGGGGATGGGGCAAACCCTATCACGGGAAATTCATCGGCAGCATTGCCCTTGCGGTATTAGGCGTAGCCTGCCAGATGGTGCCTTATTTCTGTGTAGCTCATATTGTTACGCTGATGTTGTCCGGGGATCAGAATTTTTCGCACTATACAGCAGCTTGTGTTATTGCGCTTTGCGGTTATTTGGGAAAAGTCATATTCTCAAATCTTTCCACAACAATTTCTCACACAGCGACCTATTACACGCTGCGTGATCTGCGGGAGAATATCACCGCAAAGCTGGCTCGCGTCCCGATGGGGACGATTTTAGATACTCCGTCCGGCCAGTATAAAACGACGATTGTTGACCGGGTAGAAGGGATGGAGCCAACCTTCGCGCACCTGATCCCGGAAATGACTGCAAATGTGCTGGTGCCTTTGGTAATTGTCGTGTATCTATTCGTCATGGACTGGCGCATGGCTCTCCTGTCCCTTGTCACGCTGGTGGTGGGCCTTGCTGTTATGTCTGCTGGCATGAAGAACTATCCCGTTAAGTGGGAGGGCGCGGTTAAAGCGGGAAAGCAGATGGCAAACGCCATTGTAGAGTACATTGGTGGGATTGAGGTAGTCAAAGCATTTAGTCAATCCGCCGGTTCCTACAAAAAATATTCTGACGCAGTAAACTACAATGCCAACTACTATGTGGACTGGATGAGAGAAAACCAGAAAACCATGAGCGCCTACAACGCCATCCTGCCCTCAGTGCTGATTTGCGTGCTGCCCTGCGGTTTTGCATTCTGGCTCTCCGGCAGTCTGGAGCTTTCCACCTTCCTGTCCATTGTGATTTTCTCGCTGGGGCTGATTGGGCCGATTATTGCGGCCTTTACCTTTACGGACGATTTGGCTGTACTGGGGACAAATGTGGAAGAAATCAGCCAGCTTCTGAACGCCGAAGAACTGAACCATAAAGAAACGCCGATCAAGCTGGAAAATACCGGCATTTCTCTTAGGTCTGTGTCGTTTTCCTATGACGGGACAACAGAGGTTTTGCATGATGTGAATCTCGCCATCCACCCCGGAACCATGACCGCTCTTGTAGGGCCGTCCGGCTCCGGCAAGTCTACGGTGGCGAAGCTGATTGCCGGGTATTGGGATGTTACATCCGGCAGCATTACCCTCGGCGGCCATGAGCTGAAGGATATGCCGCTGTCTGAAATTGCAGACCAGATTTCCTATGTATCTCAGGACAACTACCTGTTTAACCGCAGTATCCGGGAAAATATCCGCATGGGAAGACCCAGTGCCACGGACGCAGAGGTGGAGCAGGCAGCCAAACAAAGCGGCTGCGACGCCTTTATCCGCAAGCTGGATAATGGCTATGATACGGTTGTCGGCAGCGCCGGTTCCCATCTTTCCGGCGGTGAACGTCAGCGGATTGCCATCGCCCGCGCCATGCTGAAAAATGCACCGGTTGTCATTTTGGACGAGGCAACTGCCTATATCGACCCAGAGAATGAGGCGCTGGTGCAGAAAGCCATTTCCACTTTAACTGTCGGCAAGACCCTGATTGTGATCGCACACCGGCTGTCTACCATTGTTGGCGCAGATAACATCGTTGTGGTGAAGGATGGAACCATCCACGCACAGGGTACGCATGAGAAGCTGCTGGAAACCTGCCCCCTCTACCGGGATATGTGGCAGGCGCACATCGGCGCGAAAGACCAGATGTAAGGGGGTGTTGTCAGATGTATGGAACATTGAAAAAAATCTTTGCTTTTGCAGGCAGCAAAAAGGGGCTTCTAAAAAAATCCCTGTTATTCTCATTCCTGTCCGGGCTGTTTTCAGCCATGCAGTTTGCCGCCCTCTTTGTAGTGATCGGCGCGTTAGTATCTGACAACCGGGACGGAAGCATTGTCTGGATTTCGTTGGGAATTATGGCGGTATCCCTCATCGGGCGTATCATCACGACCTACTTTTCCACGATGGAGCAAACGGAAACTGGATATTGCATGGTAGCGGAAAAGCGTATCCACATTGGAGATCGGCTGCGCTATATCCCGATGGGCTACTTCAACAAGAATAGTATCGGGAACATTACCGCCATTGTCACAACAACTTTGGGTGATGTAGAGAACTCAGCAGCCCGTGTCCTGGTGTCAGTGCTGGGCGGTTTTTTCAACTCGGTTGCCCTCGTCATCGTCCTGTTGGTATTTGACTGGCGGATCGGTCTTGTGGCTGCTGCCGGTGTCCTGATTTACCTTGCGGCGGCGGAACTGGCGCTTCGCAAATCTGCCGTGCTCAGCGGGGTACGCCAGCACACACAGGAGTCCCTTGTGGAGTCTGTGTTGGAGTACATTCAGGGCATGGGGATTGTTAAAGCATTTGGTCTTGAACGGGACAGCACGCAGTCTATTGGCAGTGCAATTAAGGCGAGCTGCCGGGACAACCTGAAACTGACAAAGGCCAGTGTTCCCTATGACGCCATCAAACAGGCCGTTGTCCGGGTGTTTAGCGTCCTGTTGCTTTTGGCCTCGGTCTGGTTCTGGCTGGACGGCTCCCTGTCGCTGGCCTACGGCTTGATTTTGGTGATTGCTTCTTTCATGGTGTTCAACGATTTGGAGAACGCCGGGAATATGGCCTCTCTGCTACAAATGCTGGCGGCCTCGATGGATACGGCAAACTCCATTGATGACACGCCGGTGATGGACGAGAAAGGCGCTGACATTACGCCAAAGTCCAGCGAGATCGTGTTTGACAAGGTGGATTTTTCCTACGCAGACCGCAAGATATTAGATCAGGTCAGCTTTACCATTCCCGAAAAAACGACTACGGCCATTGTCGGCCCTTCCGGGGCAGGAAAGACAACGATGTGCAACCTGATTGCCCGTTTTTGGGATGTGAATGCCGGGAAGATTACCATAGGCGGTACGGATGTACGAGATTTTAAGCTGGACAGCCTGATGAAGAATATCTCGATGGTGTTCCAGAGCGTATACCTCTTTGCAGATACGATTGAGAATAATATCAAGTTTGGCTGCCCGGACGCCACCCATGAGCAGGTGGTTGAGGCGGCGAAGAAGGCTTGCTGCCATGACTTTATTTCTGCCCTGCCGGATGGCTATGACACTGTGATTGGCGAGGGCGGCGGCACTCTGTCTGGCGGCGAGAAACAGCGGATTTCCATCGCCCGCGCCATGCTGAAGGACGCACCCATCATCATTTTGGACGAGGCGACAAGCAGTGTTGACCCGGAGAATGAGGATGAATTGCAGCGGGCTATCGAGGCATTGACCCATGACAAGACCATCATCATGATTGCCCACCGTCTGAAAACCGTCCGCAACGCCGATCAGATCCTTGTACTGGACAACGCTCATATCGTCCAGCGCGGCACTCATGCGGAGCTGATCCAGCAAAAGGGCCTGTATGCCGATTTTGTATCGGCCAGACAGGAGGCCATCGGCTGGAAGCTGGCTCAGTAAAGGAGGTTCAGATGAAACTTCATGCGTCCGGGGAGGACTACCTGGAAACCATCCTTGTTCTCCAAAAGAAACGCGGTATGGTGCGCTCCGTAGATGTGGCCCGGCACATGGAGGTATCAAAGCCCAGCGTGTGCCATGCAGTGGCTACCTTGCGGGACGGCGGCTTTCTTATGATGGACGAAGATCACTTTCTCCATCTGACCGATGTGGGCCGCGAGGTAGCCGAAAAAATCTACGAGCGTCACTGCTTCTTTACCGAGCAGCTTATCACCGCAGGCGTTGACCCCAAAACTGCGGAGGCCGATGCCTGTCGTATTGAACACATCATCAGCGATGAGAGTTTTGACCGGCTGAAAGAGGTAGCCGAACAAGAGCAAAACTAAAACCGAATAAGCCAAGCGATCCTGCCCCGCAAGACGGGGAAAGAAAAAAACCGTTGCAGGGCAGGCAGCTTTGTGCGCCCAAAATGGATTTTCCGGGTACTGCGGCGGTTTTGAGTAACATCAAGGCCGCCGTTCCTTATGCCCTCGACAAAGGAGTGACGACTACACGCTGACACGGCGGCTTTAGGAGGGAACCGCCATGAAGCACATTGACCGCCGACAAATTCAGACGATATTTCACTACCGTCAAAAAAAGCCCAGTCAACGAACAGGCCCCGTCTGGTAGCCGGTGCGAAAATTGTCATTCTGTAAGTGAATATTGGAGTTTTTGCGCTCGAATAGCTTTTTGCTGTCCGGGCGCTTTTTTGTCCCTATGGAGCCGGAACATCGGGTCAGCATGGCCCGA
>ERZ791865.2178-NODE-2178-length-15005-cov-4.994381_pt1 | contig 15005 bp, 11 predicted proteins | sample MGYA00509942_ERZ791865 | MGnify/ENA primary metagenome ERZ791865 (study PRJEB30046, sample SAMN00792098) | human gut metagenome | study: EMG produced TPA metagenomics assembly of the A metagenome-wide association study of gut microbiota in type 2...
ACCGGGACCGTGGAAGGCACCCGCCATAAAGGGATTGTCCTCGGGCGCGTTGCAGAAGACCACCAGCTTTGCTGCGCCGATGCACTGACGGTCGGCGGTGAGCTCGCTGGCCTTCTTGACGGCCTCGCCCATCAGCTTGATGGCGTCCATGTTCAGGCCCGCCTTGGTGGCACCGATGTTCACCGAGCTGCAGACAATGTCCGTCTCGGCCAGTGCGCGGGGGATGGACTCGATGAGGCGCAGGTCGCCCGCCGAGAAGCCCTTGTGGACGAGGGCAGTGTAGCCGCCCACGAAGTTGACGCCCACCTTCTTGCCGGCGGCGTCCAGCGTCTTGGCAAAGTCCACCGGGTCGGCGTCCGGGCAGGCACCCAGCAGCATGGCGATGGGGGTGACGCTGATGCGCTTGTTGATGATGGGGATGCCGTACTCGGCGCTGATGTGCTCCACAGCCGGAACGAGCCGGGCGGCGCGGGTGGTGATCTTGTTATAGATTTTTTCGCAGGCTTTCCTGGGGTCCGGGTCGATGCAGTCCAGCAGGCTGATGCCCATGGTGACGGTGCGCACGTCCAGATTGTCCTGCGTGAACATCTCGATGGTCTCGAGGATGTCGCCGGTGTTCATCATGCTCATAGTAGTTTGCTCCTTAAATCGTGTGCATCGCGTCGAAAACTTCCTGGCGGGTGAGGTTGATCTGCATCCCCATCTCAGCGGCCAGAGCGTCCATCTTCTGGTGCAGCTCCTCGTGGGAGACGCTGCACTTGGAGATGTCCACCAGCATGATCATGGCGAACATGCCCTGCAGGATGCTCTGGGTGACGTCCTCGATGTTGATGTTCAGCTCACAGCAAAGGCCCGAGACACGGGCGACGACGCCCACGGTGTCGTGGCCGATGACGGTAATGAATGCTTTCATAATTCCTACCCCTTCTATATAAATGTTGACAGAACGAAAGGCTCTCCCCTTGGGAGAGGTTTACTCACCTCAAGTATAGCAGATTTCACGAAAAATGAACACTCTTTTTGGAAAAAAGAGCAGGGGAAAAGGGAAAAAGAATGTCTATCTCCGGCAGAACTTGCAAAAACCAGATGCAAACTGCCGGGCAGTGTGCTATACTTATCTACAAATATCGCCACAGGCTGAACAAAGGAGAGACAACGATGGAACAGCTTCTGAAGATCCTTGAAGACAATGCCCGGATGTCGGTGGAGGACATCGCGGCCATGCTGAATAAATCCCCCGCCGAGGTGGCGGCTATGATAGATCTGGCCCGGGCGCAGGGCATCATCAAGGGCTACAAGACCCTCGTGGACTGGGAGAAGGCCGGCGTGAACCGGGTGGAAGCCGTCATCGAGCTGAACGTCAGCCCCAAGAAGAGCCGCGGCTTTGACGAAATTGCCGCTACCATCGCCTCCTTCGACGAGGTGGAGAGCGTGCTGCTGATGAGCGGCGGCTACGACCTGCAGCTGGTCATCAAGGGCCAGACCTTCCAGGAGATCGCCCTCTTTGTGGCAAAGCGGCTGTCGCCGCTGGACGACGTGCTGTCCACGGCCACCCATTTCGTGCTCCGCACCTACAAAAAAGAGGGTCGTCTGTATCAGGACGAAGAAATCGATGAAAGAGAGTGCACCGTGCTGTGATGGATTACGATAAACTGATCGCGCCTGCCGCTGCGGCCATGCGTCCCTCCGGCATCCGCAAATTCTTCGACCTCGCCGCCGAGATGCCCGAGTGCATCAGCCTCGGCGTCGGTGAGCCCGACTTCAAGACCCCCTGGGCCGTCCGTGAGGCGGGCATCGAAAGCCTCGAGCATGGCCGCACCCGCTATACTTCCAACGCGGGCCTGAAAGAGCTGCGGGCCGAGATCGCCCGCTACCTCGACCGCCGGATGGGCCTGAAATACGACCCGGCAAAGGAAGTTCTCGTCACCGTCGGCGGCAGTGAGGCCATCGACATGTGCATCCGCGCTCTGGTGCAGTCCGGCGATGAGGTCATCATCCCGGAGCCGTGCTTCGTCTGCTACGAGCCCATCACCACCCTGTCCGGCGGTGTGCCGGTCCATGTGGCCTGCCGTCAGGAGGATGAGTTCCGTCTCCGGGCCGACGCCCTGAAAGCCGCTATCACCCCAAAGACCAAGCTCCTTATCATGCCCTTCCCCAATAATCCTACCGGCGCGGTGATGGAGCGGGAAGACCTAGAGGCCATCGCAGAAGTCCTGCGCGGCACCAACATCATGGTGCTGTCGGATGAGATCTACGCAGAGCTGAACTATGGCTTGCAAAACCACGTTTCCATCGCTGCTCTGCCCGGCATGGCCGAGCGGACGGTGGTGGTCAACGGCTTCTCCAAGACCTACGCCATGACGGGCTGGCGGCTGGGCTATGCCTGCGGCCCCGCGCCCATCATCAAGATCATGACCAAGATCCACCAGAGCGCTATCATGAGCGCCCCCACCACCAGCCAGTACGCCGCCATCACGGCCCTCAAGGACTGCGACGGCGAGATCGAGCGGATGCGCAACGAGTATAATATGCGCCGCCGCCTCGTGGTGAAGAGCTTCAACGATATGGGCCTGAGCTGCTTTGAGCCGCGGGGCGCATTCTATGCTTTCCCCTGCATTAAGTCCAGCGGCATGAGCAGCGAGGAGTTCTGCACAAAGCTTTTGGAGCAGAAGCATGTCGCCATCATCCCGGGCAACGCCTTTGGCGCGTCCGGCGAGGGATACGCTCGCGTGTCCTACGCCTACAGCGTGGAGCACCTGATGGAGGCTATCCGCCGCATCCGGGAGTTTTTGAACGAGAACTGCAAGTGAGGAGGAAAAACGATGCGCGATCGTGTGACAGTCCTGGCCCCGGCCAAGCTGAATCTGGCGCTGGACGTGGTGGGCATCCTGCCCGGCGGCTACCATGCGCTGGATATGACCATGCAGGCCATCTCGCTGTACGAGCGGGTGGTCATCCGCCGCAGTCCTTACCTCGATCTGACCCTGCCCGGCAGCAATGTCAAGCCCGGCCCGGGCAACACCGCCATCAAGGCGGCACTGGCTTTTTTCCACTATACGGGCCTGCTGGCGGGTGCAGACATCACCATCTATAAGAACGTCCCCGTCCGGGCCGGTATGGCTGGCGGTAGCGCCGATGCTGCTGCTGTTCTGGTGGGTCTGAACGAACTGTACGGTGCCCGTCTGTCCATGAGCGAGCTTTGCGCTCTGGGTGCCGGTATCGGCGCAGACGTGCCGTTTGCCCTCATGGGCGGCACCTGCCGGGTGCAGGGCCTCGGTGACCTCATCAAGGCGCTGCCGCCCATGCCCGAGTGCTGGTTCACAGTGGTGATGCCCGACTATGGCGTCTCGACGCCGGAGGCTTTTGCGGCCTACGATAAGGTGGGCAGCAGCGTCCATCCCGACTGCGCCGCTCAGGAAGCCGCCATCCGGGCGGGCGACTTGGACGCTGTCTGCGCCGCTGCCGGAAACGCCCTCGAGGAGTGCAGCGGGGCCAAGGACAACGAGGCCATCAAGGCCGCCCTCCGGGAGAATGGGGCTGTCACCGCCCTTATGACCGGCAGCGGCGCGGCGGTCTTCGGCGTGTTCCGCACCGAAGCCGAGGCCAAAGCCGCCGCTGACGCCCTCCGCGCCCGCTGGCCGCAGGTTTATACCGCCCAGCCTGTCAGGGGAGGGGCGGAGGTGCAGATACTGCGGAAGAGATAAAGCCTCGCCTTCGTACAACCTCTCAGTCGGGCTTGCGCCCGCCAGCTCCCCTTGTAGGGGAGCCTCTGTTGGGGCCACGGCCAGCAAGACGCAAGCAAAGTGCTGCGGCTGCTGGGTGCCGCAACCCGGGCAGTGGCATTGCGAAGCAATGACGGAGAGGTTATTCCTATAAAATGCATAACCCTCCTTCCCGTCGGGCATACTGCCCAAAGGAAGGAGGGTCTTTTTGTGCAGACCTTTTATAAAATCTGTCTCATCCTTATGATCGTCGGCGGCATCAACTGGGGCCTTGTGGGCCTGTTCCAGTTCGACTTCGTCGGCTGGCTGCTGGGCGGCAGCGCGTCCATCTGGTCACGCATCGTGTTCACGCTGGTGGGCGTGGCCGCTATCTGCGGTATCCCGGGCCTGTTTACAGACGAGACCGGGGAGTAGAGACAAAAGAAAAAGGCTCTCATGCCGGCAGGAAATACGGCACGAGAGCCTTTTTGATACCTATAAAGAATCCCGCCCGGACGTCTGCGGCAATCAAACCTACCCTTGCGGACAGGTGGGTGCTCTGTCTCCGGTTTCGCGCTTCCTCATCGAGCCTTCATGGTCGACCCATGACGGGGAGGTCTGCAATCCACCGACGAACTCCAAGCTCCCGTTGAATGATTAGTAGGATCATATAAACCGCAACAAATCGCGCCGGGCAGGAAGTCTTTGCTGAGAAATCACTCGATCTCGAACTGGTCGCTCAGACGCTTCTCGAACAGCTTGCTGACTTCCAGCAGGGTCTCATCGTCCTCGACCACATCGAGATACTCGCCCTCGTCGTCCTCGCCGACGCTCAGGATGACCAGCTGGGCGTCCTCGTCCAGGTCTTCCTCATTCTCGGCGTATTCGACAACGGCCAGGTAATGCACGCCCTTATGGTCCAGAGCGTCGATCACTTCAAACGTGACCTCATTGCCATCCTCGTCCTCGAGGGTCATCAGGTCAGGCTGATATTCCTCTTCGGTCTCAGCGGCGGACTTGTTCATATCTTCTGCCATAAGTCACGTTCTCCTGTCAAATATCTAAAAAATGGGATAACTGTCACACCCTGCCCGCTCTGCTCCTTCTGAGCTGTGGGTTCCGGGTACGCCTATAGTGTAGCGTTTTTTTGCCCGCTCGTCAAGATGTTTTTCGCATAGAAATCCAATAACAAATTTTCACGCTTTTCCCTCTCGCTTCCCGGACCGGAATGTGATATACTATAGCGATAGCTTTTGAAAAGCCATCTTTGCTATAATATATGGACAGGGAGGCCCGATCATGAGAGCCTTGAAAAAAATAATGGCTGCACTGGCCCTGACGGCAGTTCTGGCCGGGTGCAGTGCGGACAATATCCTCTCCAGCATCCAGGGCGGAAAGGCCGACACGGTGCAGACGGTCAGCCGCCCGGCGGTGGAGTCGGCAGAGCTGCAGTTCACCCACCCGGCGGCGGGGGATACCATCGCGGTGTTCGATACCTCGGCAGGCGTGTTCAAAGCAGTGCTCTTTTCCACTGAGGCCCCACAGGCCGTGCAGAATTTCACGACATTGGCCCAGCAGGGCTTTTACAACGGACTGACCGTCACCCGGGCGGAGAAGGACTTCGTGGTGGAGGCCGGGCAGGGCGCGGACGGCAAAGGCACCACCATCTGGAACGGGAACCGTTTCTCCGCCGAGACCACCGATAAGCTCCATCACTATTCCGGCGCACTCTGTGCGGCAGCGGACGCCTCCGGCGACTGCGCCAGCGTCTTCTATGTCATGGAGACCCTGCCGGGCAGCAGTTCGGTGACGCAGGAGCTCATCGACCAGATGAACGCCGCCGGTTGGCGGGCCGACGTGGTGAGCGCCTACCAGACGGCGGGCGGCGCACCCTACCTCGACTACACCGACACTGTTTTCGGGCAGGTGTACGAAGGGATGGAAGTGGTAGACACCATCGCCCAGACCGGCGTGGATGAAGCTCAGCGCCCCACCGAACCCATCACCATCAACAGCGTGACCATTACGAAATACGAATAAGAAGCTGGTTTTCCGCCCTCCGGGCGGTGGGACAGCTGCAAAAAAATCACCCGCCAACTGGCGGGTGATCTGCGTTTATAGGGGAAAAGGGACAGGTCAGGTCGTCTTTACCTGCAGAGTGATGGCGATGTAGGTCTTCCCTTTATAGGTCTCGGCTGCTACGCCTACCTTGGTCCATTTACTGGAAAGATTGAAATTCAGGTTAGAAGACTTATTGCCCTCGATGATGCAATCGATGAGATCTTCCAGCTTGGTGTTCTGATAATCGTATTGGGCGATGAGGGTCAGGGTGGAGTTGCTAGAATCAATATCTACTTTGTGGTAGAACTTATATTTTCCAATGCCGCCGTTCAGTTCGGTGTCCAGATTGGTATTGGTAAGCTTGTCTTTGGCGATACGCTGCGTCTCATCGTCATATGTCAGACTTGCGGTGGCGGGGTTTTTTCGGATGGCCTGCATCACCTTGGCTTCGGCTTGGGCCTCCGGGCTGGAAGAACCGCCGCCACCGCTGCAGGCGGTCAGGAGCAGAAGGGTCAGTACACCGGCCAGAAGCAGGGCAGTCAGCTTTCTCAGTTTTGTCATGTGGGTCGCCTCCAATCGTTTTTGTTTTGGTGAGTCCAGTTGTTTTTTCTCATGAAGAAGCGTCCTCTCCGGCCATCTGGTCAGGAGGTTCTTCTACCCTCATTTTATCGGAGAAGAGCCGGTGCTGTCAAGCCGGAAAACTATACAAATTCGGCTCAGGAAAATTGTGAAAACAAACCGGAAAACGACATTTTTCTGTGGACTTTGCAACAAACTGTCCGGACTTCGCAAAGAAACTTTGCCACAGGGGCGGCGGGGGCGTTCAGACCTCCCCCGGGTGCTCCTTCCGCCATGCGAGGTAGTCGTCCAGGATGACCGTCGCACTCACCGAGTCGAGGATGCTTTTCCGCTTTGCGCCGAAGGTGCCGCTCTCGTCGAGGAGGTCAGCAGCGGCGCAGGTGGTCTGGCGCTCGTCCCACATCCGGACGGGCAGGCCGCTCCAGATCTCAACGGTTTTGGCCAGCTTGCGGCTTTTGCGGGCGCGCTCGCCCTCGGTGCCGTCCATGTTCAGCGGCAGGCCGATGACGATGAGCTCGGCTTCGATCTCCTTTGCCACCTCGCAGACTCTGGCGGCGACTTTGTCCCGGGCCTTGACGGTGATCTGAGGGGTGATGGGGGAAGTCAGGAACTCGGTGCGGTCGCAGGTGGCGAGGCCGGTGCGGCTGTCGCCGTAATCTACTGCTAAAATTTTCATGCAGGTGTCCTCTTTCTGAGATGATTTTTTCTTCATTGTACCACAGAATAGATGTCGCTGCAATTTTGTGGTACAATGATAGAAAAGCGCTTGCCCGGCAGGAGCCCTCTCAGTCACGCCGCAGGCGTGACAGCTCCCCCAAAGGGGGAGCCTCTGGCGAGCCGGGTAGGCCCACGCGGGACGAGGAAGGCTTAATTTACCGAAAACAGTAGTGCGCTGCTGTCTGGACTCACGGCAGATTGACAAGGGACGCTTGTCTAGAAGCTGCTGCCCTCTGTAGCAAGGCCCGCCCTTTTGCGCCACAGTGGGCATCAGGCGTCCAGCGCAGAGTGTCCCGGCCTGCCAAGGGCTCTCCCTTTGGGAGAGCTGGCGCGGAGCGCCTGAGAGGGCAGGCCGCCCACGATAAAAAACTGACCCAACGGAGAGATTCACCATGTTAAAACTACTTTTAGGCGGCTCCGGCAGCGGAAAGACCACCCTGCTGTACCAGCGCATCCGGGCGCGGGCTGAGGCGGGGGAGAAGAGCATCCTGCTGGTGCCGGAGCAGTTCACCTCGTCCACCGAGGGCCGCATCCACCGGGAGATGGGCGACGCGCTGAGCGGACTGGTGGAGAGCTTTTCCTTCACCAGCCTCGCCGAGCATATCCTGTCGGCGGAGGGCGGCTCTGCCGTCCAGACCCTCAGCGACGCGGGCCGTGCCGTGCTGGTGCGCCGCGCCCTCGAGGAACTACAGGACAACGTCCATTACTATTACCGCCACCGCCGCTCGGCCGCCTTCTGCCAGATGGCCGCCGAGACCATCGACGAGCTCAAGAGCGCGGGCCTCTCGGGCCGGCAGCTCTATGAGCTGGCGCAGGACTGCGGCACCGACAGTGCCAAGCTCAGCGAACTGGCCCTCATCTTTCAGGGCTACGAGACCCTGCTGGCCGGGACAGGCATGGACCCCTCCGACCGGCTGGAGCTGGCCGCATCCCGTCTCGAGGCCGCGCTGGCCCGGGGCGAACTGCCGGAGTTCCTGCGGGACAGGGCCGTCTTTATCGACGAGTTCGACACCTTCAACGCCCCGAAAAAGCGGCTGATGGGCGCCCTGCTGGCCTCGCTGCCCACTGTGACGGTGGCCCTCTGCGACGACGGCACCCCTCTCGTGCCGGGGGACATGAGCCTTTTCTCCGGCGCGAAGCAGGTGGCGGCGCAGCTGCGCCAGCTGGCCCGCCGGAACGGCACTGAAGTGGCCGTGCCGGAACTGCTGCGCCGGGACGTGCGCCACGCCGACGCCCCCGGCCTTGCCGCTGCGGCCCAGCTGCTGGCCGCGGGCCGGTGTGACCCGCCTCCGGCCTGTCCGGAGATAAAGCTTTTCGCCGCCCCCAGCCGGGAGGAAGAAGCCCGCGCCGCCGCTGCCGCCATCCGCCGCCTCATGCGGCAGGGCGTCCGCTGCGGGAAGGTGGCGGTGGTCTGCCGCGACATCTCGAAATACCGCGCCGCCGTGAAGTACGAGTTCCGGATGGCGGACATCCCTCTCTACTGCGACGAGCCGACGACGCCCGAGTTCAGCGCCCCGGCCACGGCGGTGCGGTGTCTGCTGGCCATTGCCCGGGGTGCGGAGCTGACGGAACAGCTCACCACCCTGGCCAAGACCGGCCTCTGCGCCCTCACCGAGGAAGAGGTCTGCGCCCTTGAGAACTACGCCTACACCTGGTCGCCGAATGCGGCGGCGTGGCGCGCACCCTTCGAGAAGAACCCCCGGGGCTTCGGCGATATGGAGCCCACCGACGAGGACAGAGAAAACCTCGCCCGGGCCGAAAAGGCCCGCGCCCTTCTCATCACCGCCGCCGACGGCCTGCGCGGGAAGCTCCGCTCTGCCAACGCCGAGCAGATGAGCCGCGCCCTCTACTTCTGCCTGAAGGAGCTGGGCGCGGAGGACGCTCAGGCCGCGCAGGTGGAGGCCATCCGGGCCGAGCGGGGCATCCCCGCCGCCGAGGAAGCCGCCCGGGAGTGGAACGTGGTCATGGGACTGCTGGACGAGATGGCGAGCCTGCTGGGCGGCCAGAGCGTCACCATCCCCGAGTATGAAGAGCTGTTCGGGCTGCTGCTGCGCTCGTCCGACCTCGGCCACATCCCCCAGACGCTGGACGCCGTGGTGCTGGCCAGCGCAGGCAAGATGCGCCTTGACGCACCGGATTATGTCTTTGTGCTGGGCCTCTCCGAGGGCGAATTCCCCGCCGCGCCCGGCGAGACGGGCCTGCTGACCCACGCCGACCGCGACGCCCTGATGGCGCAGGAGATCGAGCTTCCGGACTGCTTCGAGAACCGGGTGGTCCGCGAGCAGGTCTGCTTTTATAAGGCCCTCACCGCCCCGGCAAAGGGGCTCTGGCTCAGCTGGCCGAAGGGGCAGGGCCAGACCCTCTGCGCCGCCCTCGAGCCCATCGTGGACGTGCTGAGACCGGGTGCGCCGGAACTCGACCTGACTGACCTTGCCGCCACTGCCGCCGACGGCCTCGACGTGCTGGGCGGCGGCTGGCCCCTGACGGAGACCGAACGCGCCAGCCTCACCGAGGCCCTTCATGCCCCCGGCGGGGCAGAACCCGAGGGCCTCGCCCTCCTGCGCCGGATGGCGGGCCGCAGCCCCCGTCAGGTCAGCGACCTCGAAGCGCTGGAAACGCTGCTGGGCCGGCGGCTCCGCATCTCGCCCAGTCAGCTCGAAAAATACTACACCTGCCGGTACAGTTATTTTCTGCAGTACGTGCTGGGGCTGCGCCCCCGGAAGCGGGCGGAGCTTTCCGCCGACCAGAGCGGCACCCTCATGCACTGGGTGCTCCAGATGGCCCTCGACCCCCGCCCCGGCCCCGACAACCCCTGTGCAGGACTGAGACCCTTCCTCGACCTCGACGACGAGGCCATGGCGGCGCTGGCCGGGCTTCTCGTGGATGAGTACGCAAAGCGCTACCTCCCCGAGGACACGGCCCGCTTCGCCTATCTGCTCTCCCGCCTCAAAAAGAGCATGACGGGCCTGCTGTGCTACCTGCGGGACGAGCAGCGCCAGTCCAGCTTCAAACCGGTGGCCTGTGAGCTGAAGATCGGCCCCGGCGAGGACGCCGTGCGGGGCCAGACCTACCGCCTCTCGGATGGCCGGACGGTGCAGCTCATCGGCACCGTGGATCGCGCCGACGAGTGGATCGAGGACGACGGCACCCGCTGGGTGCGGGTGGTGGACTATAAGACCGGCACGAAAAAGCTCGACCTGCGGGAAGTCTACTGCGGCCTCGACTGTCAGATGCTGCTCTACCTGTTCAGCCTGACCCGGGACGCCGACGGACGATTCACCGGGGCAGAGCCTGCGGGTGTGCTGTACCTGCTGGCCGACCCGGCCCCCGAGACGACCACCCGGGGCAAGGCTGCCCGGAGCATGGAATACAAGCTGGACGGCCTCGTCCGGGACGAGCAGAAGGTCTTCGACGCCATGGACGCCGAGGAGACAGGGCGGTATCTGCCTTTCAACTTCCGGGGCGGTGTACCCAGCCCCTACCAGAAAGAGAAACGCGCCGACAAGGCCAAGCTCTCCCGCATCCAGCTCCATCTGGACGACCTTGTGACCCAGATGGGCGAACAGCTCTACGGCGGCTGTATCGCCGCCGAGCCGCTGGTCACGGGCCGCAGCCCCTGCCGGTGGTGCGACTACGGCTTCATCTGCTGCCATGAGGACGGCATCGGAGAGCGGGCGCTGGACGCCCCTGCAAAGCCTTTTGAACCGGAAGAGAAAAAGGAGGAAGACCAGTGAGCGAGACAAAATGGACCCCGGCCCAGCGTGCCGCCATCGACGACCGGGGCGGTGCGCTGCTGGTGAGCGCCGCCGCCGGCAGCGGCAAGACCGCCGTGCTGACGGAGCGGGCCGTCCGGCTCATCACCGACCCGGAACATCCCGTGGACGCCGACCGGCTCCTCATCGTCACCTTCACCAACGCCGCCGCCGCAGAGCTCCGCGCCCGCATCGGGCAGGCGCTGCTCCGCCGCAGTCAGGCAGAGCCGGGCAACACGGCCCTCCGCCGCCAGCGGATGCTGTTGCAGAGAGCCCCCATCTGCACCATCGATGCCTTCTGCCTCGACCTGCTCCACAAGCACTTTCAGGCGCTGGACATCCCGCCGGACTTCACCCCTGCCGACCCCGGCAGCGTGGAGATGCTGCGGAACGCGGCCCTCTCCGAGACGCTGGAAGCGGCCTATCAGGATGCGGACTTCTGCGCCTTTGCCGACCTCTACGGCAAGGGCCGCACCGACAGGGCGGCGGGGGAGGCTGTTTTGCAGGTCTATGACTTCCTCCGTGCCCTGCCAGACTACGATAAAAAGCTGGACGAGATGCTGGCCCCGTGGCAGGACGAGAACGGCTTTGCCCGCACCTGCTGGCATGATATTCTGATGCAGGAGGCCGCCCGCTCTGCCCGGGCCGCGAAGGAGCTGCTCTGCGCCGCGCTGAACGACTGCAAGGAGGACTTCGTGACTGCGCAGGCCGACGCCGAGGCCAGCAAAAAGACACCTGCCGCCAAGGAAAAGGCCGTGGCGGCAGTGAACGAGAAGTTCGCCGAACCCCTCGAGCGGCTGGAAAACTCCGCCGCCCTGCTGGGCGAGGTGGAGCGTCTGGCCGGGGCGGGGGAATGGACGCCCCTCTACGACAGGCTGACGCCCTACGTCCTCGGCATGGAACAGGCCCCCGGCCTCAAAAATATGAAAAAGCGGCTCACCGGTGAGCACAAGGACGCCGTCAAGACCCGGGCCGACGAGGCCGCGAAGCTCTTTGAGAAAATCGAAGATCTCATCAGTTGCAGCCTCGACGAAGCCGAGCTTGACCGGAAAGCCGCCGAACCCTGCCTCCGCGCCCTCTTTGCCGCCGTGCGGGACTTTGACGCCCGCTTTGCGGCCCGGAAGCGGGAGAGAAGATTGCTGGAATTCAGCGACTTCGAGCATCTGGCCCTGCGGCTCCTGCGGGACGCCGACGGCCAGCCCACCGAGCTGTGTCAGGGCATCCGGCAGGGCTACGCCGCCGTCATGGTGGATGAGTATCAGGACACGAATGCCCTGCAGGACGCCCTTTACCGCTGTCTGGCCAGCCCGGCAGGGGATGACCTCTTCCTCGTGGGCGACTTAAAGCAGAGCATCTACCGCTTCCGTCAGGCGGACCCCAGCATCTTCCGGGAAAAGCTGGAGAGCTGGCCCCTCCTGCCCGGCGGCGAGGCCCGCCCCCGGCCCGAAGACGGCAGGCCCGGCGAGAACGCCATGCTGGCGCTGGACGCCAACTTCCGCTCTGCCCCGCAGGTGGTGGCGGGCATCAACTTTATCTTCGAACAGCTCATGACGCCTGCTCTGGGCGACACGGCCTACGGCGACGGACAGCGCCTCGTCTGCGGCGCACCCGGCGCGTACGAGGGCAGTGTGGAGGCCCACTTCCTGCCCGACGATGCCGCCGAGACGGATGCACAGTATATCGCCGGCCGCATCGAGGCGATGGTGGCCTCCGGCGAGCCGGTGCGGGACGGCGGCACCACCCGCCCGGTGCAGTACGAGGACTGCTGTGTCCTGCTGGCGGCGAGAGGCGACTTCCCGGCCTATGCCGAGGCCCTGACGGCCCGAGGCATCCCGGTCTACGCCGACGCCCGGGAGAACCTGCTGGACGCGCCCCACATCCGCCCCCTCATCGCCCTGCTGCGGGTCATCGACAACCCCGCCCAGGACATCTATCTCGCTGCCGCCATGCTGGGGCCGATGTTCGGCTTTACGGACGACGACCTCGTCCGTCTCCGGGCCGGGGCGCAGACACCCGATAAGCACACCCGCATCAGTCTCTACGGCGCAGTTTTACAGGCCGTCCAGAGCGGGGCGGAGGATGATTTCACCCGCCGGGTGCAGGCGTTCTACCGGCGTCTGACGGCCCTGCGCCGGATGGCCCGGAGCGTGCCGGTGGAGGAACTGCTGGAAGAAATTTTTGTCTCCACCGGCTACCTCGCTGCCCTCGGTGCCATGGAGAACGGCCAGCGCCGCCGGGAGGACGCGCGGCGCTTCGCCTCCTTCTGCACAGGGGCGGGCGCGGGCGGCATCTCGGCCCTCGTCCGTGCCATCGACGCGGCCACGCTGGCGGGCTCCACCGGGCAGGAGACTACCCCCGGCGGGGCGCGGCCCGGCTGCGTCACCATCATGACCATCCACCGCTCCAAGGGCTTGCAGTTCCCGGTGGTGTTCGTGGCTGACACGGCCCGGCAGTTCAACGCCGCCGACACCCGCCAGCCCGTCCTGCTCCACCGCGTCTGGGGCGCGGGCCTTCGTCTCCGTCCCGAGGGCGGCGAGGGGGCCTATAAGACGGCGGCCTACACCGCCCTCTCCACGGTCCATGCCGCCGAGATGCGGAGCGAGCAGATGCGGCTTTTGTATGTGGCTCTCACCCGGGCGCAGGATAAGTTGATCTTAACGGTCCCGCTGGGCATCGGCCGGACGTCCAACCCCTTCGCCAAAGCCGCCGCCTTCCTCGCCGCCGGGGCGGGGGAGACCCTGAACGCTCAGGCGGGCAGCTTCGCCGACTGGCTGCGGGCGGCGCTCCTCGTCCACCCCAACGGCGGGCCTCTCCGCCGTCTGGCGGGGAACCTCGAACTGCCCTTTGCGGACACCAGAAGCACCATCGCCCTCACAGTGCAGGCCGATGTCCTCCCGCCCGAAGAAGCCCCCGCCGAGGCGGAAGAGCCGCCCCGGCCCGAGGCCGACCCGGCTCTTGTGGAGACGCTGCGGCAGGGCTTCGGCTGGCGGTATCCGGCGGCAGCGCTGGCGGACATCCCGGCCAAGGTCAGCGTGACCAGCCTCGTCCACGCTGCTGAGCAGACCACCCTTGAGCGCCCGGGCTTCCTCTCGAAGGACGGCCTCACCGCCGCCGAGATGGGTACGGCTCTCCATGCCTTCCTCGAGCACGCCGACTTCGGGGCGCTGGCCGCTGTGCGGGACGCAGAGGACGCTGCCGTTCTGGCCGCTGTCCGCGCCGAGCGGGAGCGTCAGGCGGCGGCGCAGCTCACGCCCCCCGCCATTGCCGGGAAGCTGGATGTCTATAAGATACTCCGCTTTGTGCGCAGCGAGGCGTTCCGCCGCATCTGCGGGGCAGAGGATGTGCTGCGGGAGCTGGCTTTTATCACGTCGCTGCCTGCCGCCGAGGTCATGGCTGCCCAGGGCCGCGCCCTGCCCGACGGCCCTGCCGCCGACGCCGGGGTGCTGGTGCAGGGCATCGCGGACATCGTCCTCATCTACCCCGACCACCTCGAGCTTCTGGACTACAAGACGGACCGCCGCAAGACTCCTGCCGACTTCGTCCGCGCCTACCGCGCTCAGCTGGAGCTTTACGCAAAGGCCATTGATAAGCGCTTCGCCCCCCGGCGGGTGACTTATAAAGGGATATATTCGCTGGAGCTGGGGGAGCTGATTGAAGTTTAAGAATATTTTTCAAATTCCCGCATAAAAATGCTTGACAGCCTCCCTGGGGTGTGGTAGAATATTCGAGTAAAGAAAGCAGCTACGGCCTGTGCCGCGCTCGCCTTGAGGGGTAAGGATCCCCGGGCTATACCCTGAACCGATTCGTCTTGAAGACCGAATCGCGCTTTTGAGTGAATTTTGCGCGGCTGTCCCGAAACTGGGGCGGCCGCGTTTTCTATGCCAAAAAACGCAACACTATGGACTATTGTTTGGAGGTGCATTCATTATCGCTACCGCTGGAAAGTCGAAGGAACTGGAGATCAACGGTCAGATCCGTGACCGTGAGGTTCGCCTGATCGGAGCCGACGGCGAGCAGAAGGGCGTGGTCAGCATTCAGGTGGCCATGCGCGCTGCTGAGGACGCCGGACTTGATCTGGTCAAGATCGCCCCGCAGGCTGTCCCGCCTGTGTGCAAGGTGCTGGATTACGGCAAGTACCGCTTTGAACAGCAGAAGAAGGAGAAGGAAGCCAAGAAGAACCAGAAGGTGGTCGAAG
>ERZ791865.2182-NODE-2182-length-14979-cov-2.983449_pt1 | contig 14979 bp, 5 predicted proteins | sample MGYA00509942_ERZ791865 | MGnify/ENA primary metagenome ERZ791865 (study PRJEB30046, sample SAMN00792098) | human gut metagenome | study: EMG produced TPA metagenomics assembly of the A metagenome-wide association study of gut microbiota in type 2...
GAAGGTATAAGGAGCAAATATTTTTTTGATACAAACTAGAACCTTGAAAGGTTTAGTTAAAAGTAAAAGAGTAGAGGACCAGATATGAAGAGAAACAAAAGGCTGGCGAATAGAATTATTTCGGTAATACTATGTGTAGCTATTTTATTTTCACAGGTGAATATCGCGGATGCAGAAAATTTGAATTCATCGGCCGGCAATACGAATCAAGTGACAGCTTCTAGTGATGCAAATGCGGGCAGTCGTGAAGAAAAAGTTATAAATGACTCTTTAGATTCAAATGAAACAAGTGGCACCACGGAATCTGCCCCCTCGGTTTCCGAGAAAACAGGAGAAGATTCAAAGAATGACGAAGCGGAAACTTCCAGCGAGGATGTTAAAGCAGAATCAACAGATCATATAGATGCTTATTATAAGGATAGTAAAATCTGCATTTATAATTATGAACAATTAAAACAGATCGGTTCAGAGGCTTATGTTTACACGGGTGATAAGGACGGAAAGATTGGTTCTGGAGATGTAGTAAAGAGTGAAGGCACAGAGTTGAAATACGGTGCAGATGCTCAATACATTTTGATGAATGATATCCAGATGAATTCTGAACAGATCTGGACAGTGTCAGATTCCTTTACCGGAACTATTACAGGAACAGAAGTTGAGGAAAATGAAACACCGACTTTATATGACAAAGAAACGGATACCATCTACATTTACAATCCGTATCAGTTGATGGTGCTTGCACAGGAAGAATCTGAAACGGAACCAGTTATGTCATTGGATTATGATGCGCCACAGTTTGGTATGGGACAAATGATCTATCCAGATGGTGAAGATCAGGCGTATCTGACTTATAGTAACTCTCATAATTATGTGTTATCGCAGAAGTTTAATTCGGATAAGCCGGAACTGGTTGCGGATCAATTGAGCATAGATCCTGATACAACAGATACTGAAGGACGTGACTTTAAGGGGCAGGTTGTAAAAACAATTGGTGATAAAACCTATATCTTAATTGGGAATGAGGAACAGCTGAGAGCAATAGGTACAGACAAAACAGTTCAAGGAGCAGTTTATCAAGCCTATCTTGAACTAGGAAAATGGAAAATCGATACAGATTTATCTGGAAATTCAATAATGTTGTATGGAGGAGATGCTGATTTAACAAAAGAACAAAATGGTAAGCAAGAGTTTACGTTTGGAAATGTTTTGGATACGAATAAAAAGGTGAGTAGCGTAAGTAGTATTCATACTAGAGGGCGTTGTGGAGTTGATCAAACAACAGGTAAGATTGATCCAAACCTTGATATAGAAAAACAAACACAACAAAAATATACAAAAAATGCGAATTATATTATTTTCCGTGATATTGATTTACGTAGTTCAGATTGGACTCCACTTACTTTCCAAGGCACAATGATTGGTGCTAAATCTGCAGAAAAAGGTGGACTTTGGAAAGATAATGTTTTAAATACAACTGATAAACCAGTGTTATCGAATGTAACTGTAGATCAATCAACTAAGATTAATGTTGGAGAACAAATGGGTGTTGGATTCTTTTCAACAATATCAAGTGAAGTAAGTGAAAAGGATATCGGTCTTAGTAAAGGATTGGTAAAGGTATCTAATATTCAATTTGATAATCTAAAAGTTCATACAACAACAAATGAAACATATTATCCGGACACTCTCATAAGTACCTTAACAAGTACTCTGGGTAAGTTGCTTGGTGGAGTTTTAAGTGGGTTAACCTTTATTTTAACGTTCGGCCAGGTGAAAATTGATCTTGGAAAAACATTAGGAGATGTTCTTGATGCGAGAAAGAAAGATCCTACAGCTTTATCAACGGGAGCAATTGCTGGGCGAGTTGAAGGGCAGGTTGAAATTTCAAATATTGAAGTCAATAATGCAAATGTAAAAAATGTGAATGGCTATACAGGTGGTTTTGTTGGATATGCCGTTGGTTTAACTCAATATGATGGATTGTCGAATACTTTAGGGGATTTGGTTAAATTATTAACAAATATTTTAAATGTCATTCCAGGTTTAGGCTTAGGTGATTTAATTAAGATTCTATTAGGGAACGCAATTCCTTTAGGAAAGTTAATTCCAACAGGATATATCAATCCGAAGATAGCAAATTGTAATATTAATAGTTTAACGATTTCTACAGCATCCGATAAAGAATATGCCGGTGGATTTATTGGTATGCAAAAGGGTGCTATTGTAGAGAGTTGTTCTGTAACAGATGGTACGAATACAATTAGTGGAAAGAATTTTGTAGGTGGCTTTGTTGGTCTAGCTCGTGATGATGTGATTGAAGGAACACTATCAGGGGCATTGGATATAGAGACAAAACTTCCTAAGATGAATACGGAAAGTTTACTTCTAAATTGTTCATTAAATAATGCAGTTGTGTCTGTTTCTGGTGAAAGTTATATTGGTGGTTTTGCCGGTGGATTGGCCAATGCATCAACTGTCAATTGTAATGTTAAATCGGATAATGCACTCACTGTAAAGGCTTCTGGAAATTATGCTGGTGGTTTTGCAGGAATTGCATCTCTTGGATGGGCTGCAGACCTAGGTAAAGATGACACAAAAGATAATTTACTTGGCGGTTTAGTTGATCTTGTTGTAAAACTTTTGAGTAGTAATCCTGGAGCAACTTCATCTTTACTTTCTCTTGCTGGTGTAAATCCATCACATATCTTAGGATGTTCTGTAAATGCTCCACTGCAAGTTAGTGGAAAGGACTATGTTGGTGGTGTAACAGGCCGAGGTAATGGTGCATATATAGCACAATCGAATGCGGATAATTTACAGAAAATATCATATTGGAAAAATAGTGTTTATGATGTTGGTTTGGTTCCAGTGGTTGATGTCTCTTTAACCGGATTATCCAGTGTTACAGGAAATGATTATGTTGGTGGAATTGCTGGATCAATGGGTACGGCCAGTGTTGCCGGTTTATTAAATACAACGCTTGGCGTTGCATCTTATCTTGCGTTTACTGTAGATAATGTTCATGTAAATGGTGCAGAGAATGGATTTACTATTACGGGAAATGAACGTGTTGCCGGTGGATTTGGAGATACGATTGGTGGTTCGATAACAACTGTTAGTATCAATAATTTAGCTTCTATAGAAGGCAATAACTTAGTAGGCGGATTTATAGGTCTTTCTGGTCCTGGTGATTTGGCGGGAGCAGATGGTGGATTAACTGTTAACCTGTTAGGTTTGAATTATTTGTTGAAATTGAATAATTTGCTCTCTCTAGGACAAGCAATTGAAGTAAAGATTAATAAAGTAAATGTGAATGGAGCCACAAATGGATTTACGGTACACGCAAAGGGTAGTCGTGATTCTAATTCTGTTCGTGATTATAGTGCTTCTGGTTTTATCGCAAAAAGTGGAAGTACTAAAGTAGAGGATTCTCATGTAACAAATCTAAAATCAGTGAAGGCTGCAGATGATGGCGGATATGCTTCAGGATTTGTGGCTATTTCAAAAACAGGTGGTCTAGCAGATGTTGCTGATGATACTTCAATTAAATCATTGATTGAGGCTAATGGCTTAGTAAATGCTGTAGGATATTTAATTCCTAAATATACAAATTGCACGGTTTCTTTTGTGAATGGTGGAAGTGTTACAGCAGATGTTGCTGGTGGTTTTGCAGCAGATTTTCAAAGTGGTACAGTTGATAACAGTTCACGAGGAACTAATGATTATTACGCAGTATACAATTTAGATTCTGTAAATGGTCAAACCTATGCTGGTGGCTTTGGCGGAAATGTTTATTCTGGAGCATTGGCGGATGCTGGTAAAGGTATTAGTGTTCTAGGAAATATTAATGGTTTAAATATAAATATTGGAGAATTGTTAAATTTAGTAAATGCATATGTTCCAATTATAAAGTATGCAGGTGTTAAATCTGATAATGGATTTACAGTATCGGCTAATAAATTTAAATCGGATGATACGAATTCTGGTAGTGCTGGTGGCTTTATTGGTTATGGCAGTGGAGTTCAAGTTAGTCATTGTGATGTAACAAATTTGAAACATACAACGGTAACACCTCCTAAAGATTTAGAGGGTGAAGATAGTTCAAATTATTTTAGTCAGGAAAGTATATATGCAGTAACGGGAGCTAGATATGCCGGTGGATATATTGGATATATGAATATTGGTTCTGCTGCTTCGGTTGGAAAAGGCTTGAAGGTTTTAGGTACAGCGATTGGCTTGAATGATGTATTGGATGCATTAAATGTTGTGGTTTCTACAATTGAGCATTCCAATGTTACTGGAGGACCTGGTGGTTTTGCGGTTAGAGCCTCTATGAAAAATACAGCTTCTGATGCTTCGGATAATGATGTATTAGGAGATGCCGGTGGATTTGTTGGTAAGATTTCTGGTGGTCATATTCAGAATTCAAATTCTTATAACTTCTCATATATCATTGGTCAGATTACAGCTGGTGGTTATGTTGGAGATTTACAGCCAGGTAGTGTGGCAGATGCTTTGGGAGAAACAACTATACTAGGTGGTCTTGTCAATACTAAAGAAACACTGGCATCTCTTGCAGAAGATTTTGTTCCTACAATTCGAAACAGTTCTACAACATGTATTCCTTGCGGTGGTGCAGTTCGTGCAGATGCGGCTTCCACAACACAGGTACAACGAGGTATGGCCGGAGGTTATGCAGGACATAACGAAGGCGGACATATTTGGGGAAATAATACAAAGAAATGGAAAGGTGAAGAATATACCGGACCAACAAGTACTTGTAAAGCAGTAAGAATCCGTTCAGTATATGGAAAAGAAATTGCAGGTGGTTTCACAGGTCTTATGGAGTCAGCCGATACGGCAAGTACCGGAAATCTGTCCTTATTATGGGGACTGGTAAAAGTAGATAACATCCTTGGAGCACTCAGCGTTGTCTATCCGACGGAAGAAAATACGGCAGTTTACGGTCCGCTTGCCTTGATGGATTATAAAACTTGGAATGATTGGGTAGAATTTGTTGGTAAATATAAAGGTTACGGAAGTGATCTTGCAGAGAATGGTAAAGTAAACAGTCAAGAAGAACTTGATGCAATCATTGGGAAATATATATATGGATACAATGTTGTCGCAGGAAGAGAAAATTACCGGGATGAAATAAAACTGGCGAATGGCGGTGCAGCCGGTGGCTACGTTGGTTCGATGCAGACTGGAACCATTACAAATGGACAGGCTTATCAGGCGAAGACAATCAAAGGAATCCGATGTGCCGGAGGTTTTGCAGGAGAAATGATAAACGGCGGAGCAGCAAAGCTTGGAGGAGTTGATATCCTTGGTCTTAATCTGCAATTAGGACAAATGATCAATGTCCTTAATGTATTTGTTCCAGTAATCAAGCAGTCTTCTGTGGAAGGATATCAGAGTGGACTTAGAGTTCAGTCAAATGGTACTTCTGAAAATGAGTCTTGCGGTTATGCCGGAGGTTATGTCGGAAAACTGATTGGTGGACAGATCTGGGGCGAAAATAATGTTCACTGCCAGGTCACAAAGCTAAGACGAGTTGACGGAAGCAGTTATGTCGGTGGATTTGTCGGAAGCTCAAGACCGGGAAGTGTTGCGACACTGAATCCTACGGCAGGAGAAGGATTGCTCAGCCAGCTTCTGAATAAACTGTTAAGTACACCAGCAGATTTGATCAAAGTATTAAATGCTACAGTCGCAACGATTCGTTATGCAGATGTGGAAGCCTGGGATGACTGGGGAATCATCGTAAATGGTGCTTATGCAAGTGGAAATAATAACACTTCTTATGCAAAAGCAGCCGGAGGATTTGCCGGAAATCTGGAAGGAACAGTACTTGGCGAGAAGGCTGAGGAAGAAGCAGGGATTTCTGCTCAGAATATCCGTTCCGTAATCGCAGGTGAATATGCCGGAGGATGCTTCGGAATCGCAGATGTAGCCGGAGTTGCCAATATCAGTGCAGGAAGTGATACATCTCTTCTGGATAAACTTTTGCAGCTTGGTAGAACCGATGTGCTGGATGCGTTTAGAAGCTATGTATATTACGGAACTGTAAGCGGAAGTAATGATGCCGGTTTAAGTGTCAGCGCAAACACGGCGATAAGATCCGGACAGAACAATCAGGTTACCTATAGCGGAACGGCCGGAGGATTTGGAGGATCGCTGTTAAATGGTTCTGTGAAAAACAGTAAAGTAACGAACTTAAGTAATGTAAGAGGGTTAAATAGCGTCGGAGGATTTGTAGGCTATTCTGGAAAGAGCGGAGTGGTTAAGGCAGATAAGATCGATGTTCTTGGAGATAATAAAGGACAGTTGCTCGGTGGAGCACTTGGAGTTCTGGATATTTTTGGTTCTCACATTGATGACTGTACAGTTACAGGAACTGATGATGGTTACACAGTACAAAGCACTGGCGGAGAGGAGCAGATTGCCGGAGGATTTATCGGATATGCAAATCTAGCAAGAATGTCGAATTGTACAGCAGGTGACAAGACGAACCAGAAAATTGGATTAAAACAAGTGGCATCAGGAGGAACAGCCGGAGGATTTGCCGGACGAACAAGCTTTGCTTACCTTGCAGATCTGAAAGTGGATTCTGGAGCAGTGAATGTAATATTCTCACTTGTTAATGAACTTATAAAAGCATTATATCTGGACAAGCTCCAGGATTCCAATTTTTTGAAAATCAATCTTGGAATTATTAAAGTGGATGCACTGTATGATGGCAAACTGCTTCACGTAAATCTGCTTGGATTGGATATCTCTGTAGGACTTTCGAAGAGGTCAACAGATAACAAGCAGGAGACAGATCTTGCAATTATTACGATCGGAGATTCATCCATCAAACTTCCATGTAATGAAAATGGACTTTTGAATGATGATGATGCGAAATCTAATATCAGTGTAAACCTGATCAAAGCGAATCGTACAAAAATCACTGACAGTAATGTTTACGGTGTAAGCTACGGATACGATGTCTATGCAGGTGGAGCTGGAAACGACAAAGATGGTTCTAAAGATGATGGACGAAGCGGTGGCTTTGTTGGATTCAATGATGAAGGGCTTTTAAAGAACAACAACATGTATTACTGCGATGTGGTTCGTGGAACAAAAGATCTTGTCGGTCCATTTAGCGGAAAGAGTGAGTTGGATTCTGTATATGGAGCTGTCACACAGGAGAAGGTGGAAGGCGAGAATAACAATTACCGTATTTACAGAAAGCTGGATGTGGCGCTGAAACAAATCAAAAAGGGTTCAGACCAGCTGAATCTAAGCTATGAAAAAGATACTTCCAGTGGATGGGATATTTACACGCTGGGTCATATGAAATCGATAAAAAGCTATGAGACTTTGCAAAATGCAAAGCTGACAGATGATATTTCATCTACGACAGCAGAGCTTAAAGCATATGAATCATCAGCAAAAGCAGTATTGATGGCAGATACTAAAACAACATTGAACACAGGAGATAGTGATACACCGGAGCCATCCGAGTCACAGGATCCATGTGATGAGTTGATCAAGCTAACAATCAATAAAGTCTGGAAGGATCTAAATAATAAAAAACGTCCGAATAACATTACGGTAACGATATCTCGTACCTGGACAGATGCAGCAGAAAAAGAACACACAGAACCTGTTCCAGGATATGAGGACTATATTATAAGTGGTTCTAGTGATAAATCTACCTGGCAGAAGGTCATCAAAGGATTTCCAGCATATACGATGGATGCAAATAAAACCATTCACTATTACACATATTCCGTTACGGAAACGGAAATAAAAGGATATACAACTACAATCGAAACTTCTAAAGATGGATTTACGTTTACGATAACCAACAAACATTTCCCAGGACTTCCGGATACCGGAGGACAGGGAAGAAACTTTATTTACCTGATAGCTATTCTGCTTTTCCTTGTATATTTCATTATGAGATATAAAAAAATTAAGGAAACCAAAAGAGCAGAAAAACTATAAAAAAGAAAAAATTCTCAAAGAAAAGGAGACAAATGTTATGAAACGAATGAAAAAAATCATGGCAGTGCTGCTGGCAGCGATTATGACAATGGCGATGGCAGTGACAGCATTTGCTGCCGATGTAGGAACAAACAAACTTAAGGTTAATGTGAAATCAGGAGAGGGTGTTCCGGCACAGACACTTAAAGATCAGACAATTAATCTGTACAAATTGTTTGATGTGACAGAGTCAGGCGAAGGACAGAACAAGAATTATGCGTACACAGTGAATACAGTAGCTGGATATCAAGATGCGATTAAATCAGCCCTTGGAACAACATTTACAGGAACAACAGATGAGGAGTACGCAGCAGCAGTTTTGGCTCTTAAAGATACTGATGGTACAAAGATTCAGAAATTTGCAAACGATTTTACAGCATATGCGCTGAATCATAGTTTAGAAGCAACAGCAACTTCTAATAAGATCACAGAAGAAAATACAACAAGTTATACATTTGATAATTTAGCAGCAGGTTATTATTTAGTATATGTAACAGGTGGAAAAGAGATTCAGTCTTCCTTAGTTACAGTAGATTCAGCAACAAGTACAGTAAACTTAAAAACAGAAGCACCAAGCATTACTAAAGCAGCAGACAAAGAGACAGTAAGCATTGGACAGGTAGTTAAATATACAGTAACAGGTTCTATTCCGGATACAACAGGATATGACCAGTATCAGTACATTATTCACGATGAATTATCTAAAGGTCTTGATTTTGTAAACGATGCAGCAGGAGCAGCTCTTACAAATAAGACAGTTAAAGTAGAAGTAAAATTCTCTGAGGCAGGTGTTACAGATAAGGGTACAGTACCAACAACAGCAGCAATTGACACAGAGAATAGCAAAAAAATGAGTCTTGACCTTTCAGCATGGGTAAAAGCTAACCAGGCAAATAAAGGAAAAACTTTCGAAGTTACATATTATGCAAAAGTAAACAAAGACGCAGTAGTAACTAATAATAACAAGGCTTCATTAGAGTACGGAAACAATCCAGACAATACAACAAATACAACACCAAGTGAAGTAAAGACACCTACTTACCCGTTAGACATCTTAAAGGTTAAAAAAGATAGTGATCCAGAAGTAATCTTAGCAGATGCACATTTTACTTTGTACGCTTCAACTACAGAAGGTAACATTGATGAAAACAACCCTATTAAAGTAACAAAAGATGCTGAAGGTAAATATTCTTATGCAGCTGATCAGAACGCAGCGGATGCAACAGATGATATGGTAACAGTTGCAACCAAATTTGAAGGAACCGGATACAACTTACACATTAATGGTCTGGCAGCAGGAACTTATTATCTGAAAGAGACAAAGGCTCCAGAGGGTTACAATAAACTGACAGATGCTATTAAAGTTACCATCACAAAGAGCACTACTGCGGATGAGAATGACTGGACTCTTACTGTAGAAAACGGAACAGCAGTTGACAAAATTGTTAAAATTGAAAACAGCACAGGTTCCATTCTTCCATCCACAGGTGGTATGGGAACAATCATCTTTGCTGTAATCGCTGCAATTCTTGTACTTGGTGTAGCAGTAAGCTTTATCCGTGATAAGAGAAAAAATGCTTAATCAGCAGATGAATTAGAAATACAAGAAGTAAAATAACAGGAATTGCGGTTATCTTTTCAGGAAGATAGCCGCAATTCCAAGTATAACAACAGGGAGAATGGAATGAAGAGTAAGGAAAAAAAGAAGTTTACAATAAAAGATATCATTCGTTTAATCGTGCTTTTGGTTGCATTCTCCGTATTGTTATATCCGACATTTAGTAGTTATCTGAATGAGAAGAATAGTTCAAAGGTCGTATCAAACTATGATGCAGAAAGTGTGAAACTAAGCAATGCTGAAAAAGAACAGATGCTGGCAGATGCAAGAGCCTACAATCAGGAAATGCTCGGAAACATTGATTTAATCGATCCATTTTCACAGACAAATACGGAAATCGATGAGCGGTATCAGGATCTCTTAAATGTAGATGGATCAGGAATGATGGGATACATCCGTATTCCAAAGATTAAAGTAGAGCTTCCGATTTATCATGGAACAAGTGAAACAGTTCTACAGGCAGGAGTCGGACATTTCTGGGGGACATCATTGCCGGTTGGTGGTGAGAGTACGCATACAGTGTTAACCGGACACAGAGGACTGCCGACAAAAACACTTTTCACAAATATGGATAAATTGAAAGTAGGAGATATTTTTTATATCAAGGTATTAGGAGAAACTCTGGCATATAAGATTGACCAGATCTTAACTGTGTTACCGGAAGAGACAGAGGCGTTATCCATCGAGCCAGGGCAGGATTATGCGACACTTGTTACATGTACTCCATATGCGATTAATACGCACCGTCTCTTGGTACGTGGAGAACGTATTCCATATGAAGAGGCAATAAAAGAAGTACCGGATCAGAGTATAAAACCGGAATTATCTTTTACCGCAAAAGTATTGATCATAACAATTGTAGTTATTTTAATCGGACTTATTGCGATGATTATCTATAGTAAAAGAAATTCAAAGAAGAAAAAGAGGAGGAAAAGAAAGTGATCAAAAGAATAAGAAACACCAGAATTATTTTCCTCTATATCCTTTTTCTTATGAGCTGTACTTTATCTGTTTCAACACTACAGGTTTCTGCAGCTACTAAAAAGGGAAGTATCGAGATCCATTACAAAGGAAGAACAGATTCCCAGGGAGAGGTGGATCTTTCCGGAGCAACATTTACTTTATTCCAGATTCAATCTGCAGAAAACGGAGAGTTAGTCTGGAATGAGGAGTTTGCATCAGCAGGTATCTCATTAAAAGATACAAGCGCTGGGGCAAGAGAAAAGCAGGCGAAAAAGTTATTTGACTATGCAAAGAAAAATAACATTACCGGAACGACACAGGAGACAAATACAGCAGGCTATACAAGTTTTCTAAATTTAGATGAGGGTATTTATCTTCTTGCACAGATTGGAACTGTAGATAGTGGAACAGAACAGTTTGAGTCAGCTCCATTTCTGATTGAGGTTCCATCTGAAATCAGCGGACGGTTTGAATATAATGTTGAGACAGAACCAAAGGCAGAGTGGGTATCAAAAAAAGAACCTCCGGTTGTTCCAAATCAACCGGGAGATACTCCGGAAAAGACACCGGGAAAAAAAGAACCAGTTTCATCGAATCCAATTAGCGATATGATTGATAAGGTGAAGACAGGTGATGAAACAACATTTATTACTTGGATCTGTGTGGCATGTGCAGGGTTAGGAATCATGATTGCGATTTCCAGGAAAAGAAATAAAGAATAAGAAGAGGAATATACAAAGCATTTTAGAAACAAGAAAAGAGCGAAAACTCATTAAATGAATGGGAATTCGCTCTTTTTTATATTGATTTATTCTATGTATCTTAGTGGATAGATAAAGTTTCATTATGCATCTGTGTGGGATGGAGAGATAGAAGAAGCTTTTTCTAATGGAATGGAACACTTTTGTTAAGAAAAGAGTTAAAAGATTTCAAATTTTGCACATTATATAAAACCGCAAGTAGATGTATAATGAAATATCATTATAAGAAAAATGGAGTGACTATAATTTAAGACAGAATAAATAGAATATTTTTTTAAGCCAAACTAATCCCTTCATAGTTTGAGTTTGGTAAGTGGTGAAGGAATTTAGAGGAAAAATAATAACGAAAGAAAATCTGTCTTTTAGAACTAAAAACGAACCATATGGGAGGGGAAAAGTATGAAAAAGACAAAAGTGTGGCTGAGGTGGATCGCCTTAACACTTCTCGTGATTCTATGTATAAACAGCGTGGGATCAATAGCTTTGGCATCTGAGATTCAGGAGGAAGGATACGATTCAGAGGCAGAGCTTTTAGAAGAAAAAAGTAGTACAGAAGCAGAGCTTCAGAATGAAGAAGGTGCTTCAGAAGAAAAATCGCAAGAAGAGGGAAGCGTTTCGGAAGAAAAATCGCAAGAAGAGGGAAGCGTTTCGGAAGAAAGTAATACTCCAGAAGACAAAACATCTCCTGAGCAACAGGAAGCAAGAGAAGCGTCTTCGAATACTCAGGAAGTCGCAGAAGGATATGATATTGATTTTTATGTCATCATTAATGGAGAAAAAGTAAAGCTTCAGCATAATAACATTACTGGTATTAAAACATGGAAGGAAAAAAGAACGACATATTACGGAGTCTCCCTTGATGATCTGATCTTAGTGTATGAAGAGTTCGGGTTTGTAAAAGGAAGTGATGGGCAGAATCCTGTTGCAGATGAGAAGTTTGTGTCTGCATACCGGGGAAAAAGCGGGATAGAATACGGAAAAGTTTATACAGACACAGAATCCGGAAAGACATATGTTTCTTACAATTATGGACAGAATAAACAAGGGGAAGCGATAGATGTTTACTACCTTCCAAATGGAAAAGGCGTTGCATTAAATTTAATAGATTCTGTAAAAAAGGACAACTCGTTTTATTCCGTAGAGGTAAAGGGAGAAGGGCAGGATCGGATTCGTTATGCATTAACAGGAACTGTAGTGGAAGAAGCTGTGGCTGATTTTAATCCACAATTGTCGGACCAGACAGACCAGATCGAATGGACCTGTATGGGAACAGATGATAAGGTGATAGATGGTATACGGGAATCAGGGAACCAGACGAGGTTCACAATCGGAAAGATCACACAGTCTTATGTGATCCAGAGAGCGGATCAGACAGCCTTTGACATTCAGTTTTATATATATGCAGACAATGAGGTTCGAAAGCTGCCGGCTGATTCTCTGAAAAAGGTGTATAAATGGAACCGTCAGGGCAGATGCTATTTATCTGTCAGTGATCTTGCTGAGATTTATAGAGAGTTCGGCTTGAATGCAGAGGAAACACAGTCCGGAAATTATTTTCCATATACAGTCCGTGGTGAGAAGACATTAGCACAGGCGACAGTGGTAACTTATAAAGGACAGCAATATGTATCTTATAACCTGGACAAGCAGGAAGCAACTGTACCAACAGACGTTTATTATATGCCAAAAGGAGCATCTGATGGCGAAAAAATTCCGGATAATAATTCAGACCAGATGAAGCAGAATAAGAACAGTTTCTATTCGGTTACAGTGATCAATCCGGATGGAAATCGAACTGTGAGTTACTATAAGAAAGATTCTGCGGTCACAATTTCCGTTGATCCAGGAGATACGAAGGAAAGCGACTGGCTTTGTGCCAGTGAGGATGAAAATAAAACAATCCATCCGGTAAAACAGGGCGATAAACTAACCTTTTCTATTGGGAAGATAGAGCAACCATATACGGTTGCATGCAACACTTTTGCACCAGCAACCTTGAACATTAAATTCTATACTTTTGTAAATAATGAGAGATATAATGTTCTAAACGAAGAAATTCCTGTTATAAAAGATACTACAACAAAGCCGGGAACAGTTTATTATTATATTTCTAATGATGAGTTAAAAAAGCATTTTGAAAAATTTCATTACGATGGTTCTATTCAAAATGGAGCAAAAGAGCGTTTTTATTATTCCAAGAGAGATTACGATACAATCCATAATGCAGGGATATACACGAAAGAAGGTCATGAATGTATTTATATAGGAGAATCCGGAGAGCCGATGGATGTGTATTACCTGCCAGACGGACAGAATAGTCCCATAATGAGTGCAAAGACCTTACTAGAACACGACGATGATAGATATAATGGTTTTTACAGTGTGACAGTACAGGATGACGATGGACAGGTTTACAGCCAAACAGCTTTGCGTGATCTTCCAGCAATTGATTTTGTTGCAAGAAAGTCAACACTTACAAGAACAGTTAGTACAAGGCCGCGTGTAGAAGAACAAACGCAGAATATAAACTGGGAATGCAGAAAGGAAGATGGTACTCTTTCAGAAGTTACATGGAGTAAAAATGAAGCAGAGCATACCATGAGCTTTACTATTCAGCCAGATGATGCAGTACGTCCATATGTGATTGTTCCTGATAATACAGAAAAACCGGCAGCAATAAAAGAAGCAAATATCAGTTTTTATGTATTTATCGATGGACATTATAAGCTGATAAAGAACCTCAATGCTGAGCAGCATTACATAATCAAAGCAAACAGTGGCCGAGCCAGTCGTTATTATTTGCGAGCTAAACCAGATGATACGATTTCTAAAATTTACAGTGAGTTTGGTTTCACTCCGAGCAAGCTGGAGCCCGGCGCAGATCAGAAAGAGAAGATTCTGTTTGGTTATGCGACAGACAGCCGTGTGTTTGTACAGCACCCTTATAAGGACAACGATGGTACATGGTATATTCCTGTCCTGAAAAACGGGAAAGATGTATCTGTCTATTATTTCTCACAGCCAAACCCACTGAATCCAGACAGAATCGAAAATTATTTTGATCGTTTGACAGGACTTTCTTCTCAGGTTGGGCTGGCAGGAAGACATTTCAGTGTAGAGGGAAGTTTTCATCTGATTGAAGTGTTGGATCCACTGAACCTGACCAAAAGAGAGGCGATTAAGAGACAGTATGTAGGCCATGGGGAAGCATATACTGTGGAAGTACCAAAGAGGGCAAGTTTAGAAGGTGAGTATTATGGCAAGGAGATTGTCTGGAGTTGTACATCTAATGACAGGGACGAAAATGAGGTTCTTCCGGAACCGTCCGGAGATGATAAGGTAAAATTTGAAATTCCGAATGTTAACTCATCTTATGAGGTGATCGCAGACAAACCGCTGGAGTCTGGGGCAGTCAGGGTTATCTATAATACAACTCGTTATATGAAGAAACTTCCTAAGGAAGCTAAGTTGACCCCTCAGGTTGAGAATAAGACAAGACATACAGATGATTATGAGAATGAAATAGAAGCTGGAAAACATAACGTTAAGTCACCATATCCTCTGGTTTATGATCATGAAGATAATGACAGCAAAGAGTTG
>ERZ791865.2186-NODE-2186-length-14952-cov-10.074847_pt1 | contig 14952 bp, 16 predicted proteins | sample MGYA00509942_ERZ791865 | MGnify/ENA primary metagenome ERZ791865 (study PRJEB30046, sample SAMN00792098) | human gut metagenome | study: EMG produced TPA metagenomics assembly of the A metagenome-wide association study of gut microbiota in type 2...
GGTAGGGAGGGGGGACTCGGAACACCCCTCCCTGCCTCTGGCCCAGCGGAGCGTCCTTGCACGCTGACGGCAGGCAGAAAGTTGCCATAGCAGCAACGCTGCAACTGCCGTTCACCGTTACGACCCCACCCATGAAAAAAGGTTCTGAAAAGCCCGCAGACTTTTCAGAACCATAAAATTAAAATTATTTTCCCGCTTACCCCAGCTGGCTCTGGGTCAGAGACAGCCGCTGGTAGGCAATGCGCGGGGTGCCGTCCTCTACATGGATGATGCCGCAGCGGGTAAAGCCCTCGCTTTCCAGCAGATGCTGCATCACCTTGTTGTCGGCGTGGGTGTCGGCGCGCAGGCTCTCGCAGTGCTCCAGACACCACTCCACCACTGCTTTGCCCACGCCCCTGCTCTCGCCCGCCGAAGCCAGCCGGTGCAGTGTGCCGTATGGCAGGGTGTCGTTGAGCCACTGCCCGTCCTCGATGACCTTGTAGGTGGGGTCCTCGCCAAGGATAAAGGCAAACACCGCCTGCATCTGGCCGTTCACCATGTACACGAACAGCCGGTTGGTGTCGATATCCTCTTCCAGCAGCTCCGGGCTGGGGTAGTTGTCCCCCCACTGGGTGGGGTTGCCGTTTTTCGCCATGAAATCCCGCGCACGGGCATAGACTTCAAGGATCTTTGCCATATCCGCTCTTACTGCTCCGCGAAACATATCCACTCATCCTCTCTTGCCCGCGCCCTGCCGCGCGGGGTACATTTATTTCAGTATAACACAATTTTCCATAAAGCACCAGATTTTTCTCCATTTTGCGGCAAAAACAGACCGCCGTGCGCAGGGCGGCAGCACGGCGGTCGGGGGCAGCAAATCAAAAGAGGGCTTCATGCGGTGGGGCGGCGAGGAGCGACGCCGGTGCGCACCAGCCGGTACTCCCGGGGGCTCAGGCCGTAGCGCTCGTGGAACAGGCGGTAGAAGTAGCTGGTGTTCTCGTATCCCACCTGCGCAATGATCTGCTGGATGTTCAGATCACTGCGGCGCAGCAGCCGCGCGGCAGTTTCTATGCGGTGCTTTTGCAGCAGCTCCTTGTAGGTGCGCCCGGTCTGGGCACGCACGCACTCGCTGACATACGCCAGCGAAACACCATAAGCTCTTGCCACATTGGAAAGGCTGGCCTCACGATAATTTTGGGTGATCTCCTGCAGCGCCGCCTGCACCAGTGCATCGCGGCTCACGGCCTCCATGCGGGCGGGCTGCGTGGAGCGTTCAAGCTTTGCCATCATTGTATCTGTCCTCCGTAACGGTGCGGCGGGCGGGGGACTGGGGGAAGCCGGAACCACCCGCCGCACGATAACTGCGGAGCCCTTTCCGGGCTCTTATACCCTGAATACGAATCACCTGCCGCAAACATTGCAGAAAAGCTAAAAATTTTTTAGTCAATTTTCGTTGTAGAGGGAGGACCCCCTCAGTCGCCTGCGGCGCCAGCTCCCCCAAGGGGGCGCCTTTTGGCGATGACGGAAAAGTTTCTTGCTGCGTTTGATACTTTCGTGACAGGGCTGACGGTGTGCGCCCTCTCAGTCAAGCCCTGTCGGGCTTGCCAGCTCTCCCAAAGGGAGAGCCAAGAGCACTGCCGGAAGCTTCCTCATTATGCCTAATACTTTAGCAACGAACGTAACGGCTTGGCTCTCCCCTTGGGAGAGCTGGCGCGGGAGCGCCTGAGAGGGCGGATATTCTTCACAGAAAAAGGCTGCCTGCCAAGCGGCAGACAGCCTTTTCCAGAAGAAAATAAGGAAAACACGCGCTCAAAAGGGCAGAGTGAGTATCAGAACATGCTTTCGTCCTTGTAGCGCCCGGTGCGCACGAACTGCACCCACTCGGCTACATTCACGGCGTGGTCGCCGATGCGTTCCAGATACTTGATGACCATGAGCAGATCCAGCGCGGCGTCCACCTTGGCGGGGTCGGCGGCAATCTCCTGTGCCAGCGTGTGCTTGATGGCATTGAAGTCATAGTCCACGGCGTCGTCTGCGGCGATGACGCGGCGGGCGGCAACTTCATCCTCGGCGGTCAGGGCGTCCATGGCGTCTAAGATCATCTGGTAGGCCTTGCGTCCCATGGCAATAGCCTGACTGACAGCGGGGTCTCTCTCCTTACGCACGGTGACGAGATGTGGGATAATCTCCGCGATATCCGAGGCGTGGTCGCCCATGCGTTCGATATCGGTGACCACCTTCATGGCGGTGGAAATGTGGCGCAGATCGCCCGCTACCGGCTGCTGGCGCAGCAGCAGGGCCATACAGCGGTGCTCGATGTCCCGCTCCATGTTGTTGATGCGGTCATCCCCCTGCACGATCTTCTGGGCGGCTGCGGTGTCGGCGGTGCACAGCGCTTCCAGCGCGTTCTCCACGGCCTCGGCGGCGTTCTGCCCCATCTCCACCAGCGCGGCCTTAAGAGACTCCAGATCGCTGTCGTATTGTTTGCGAATGCTCATTGCTTTGTTCCTCCCTGCATTAACCGAACCGACCGGAGATGTAGTCCTCGGTGCGCTTGTCCCGGGGCGTGCTGAAGATCTGGTTCGTGGGGCCAACTTCCACCAGCTCCCCCAGCAGGAAGAAGGCGGTGCGGTCGCTGATACGGGCCGCCTGCTGCATATTGTGGGTAACGATGACCACGGTGTAGTTCTTTTTCAGTTCGTTCATCAACTCCTCCACCTTCATGGTAGAGCCGGGGTCCAGTGCGCTGGTGGGCTCGTCCATCAGCAGCACCTCGGGCTTGACCGCCAAGGCCCGGGCGATGCAAAGACGCTGCTGCTGCCCGCCGGAAAGGCCAAGGGCGCTCTTTTTCAGGCGATCCTTCACCTCGTCCCACAGGGCTGCGCCCCGCAGAGAGGTTTCTACCAGCTCGTCCAGCTCGGCCTTATTGCGCACGCCGTGCAGCTTGGGGCCGTAAGTGATGTTGTCGTAGATGCTCATGGGGAAGGGGTTTGCCTTCTGGAACACCATGCCCACGCGGCGGCGCAGATCGGTCAGCTCCATCTCGCGGGCAAAGATGTCCTCGCCCTTCAGCCGTACATCGCCCTCGATGCGCACGCCCGGCACAAGGTCGTTCATGCGGTTCAGGGTCTTTAAAAAGGTGGACTTGCCGCAGCCGGAGGGGCCGATCAGTGCGGTGATCTCCCGCTCGCCCACGTCCAGCGAAATGCTCTTCAGCGCCTTGAAGTCGCCGTACCAGAGGTTCAGATCCTTTGCCGATATCACCGGCACATTCGTGTTTTCCATAGAGTACCTCTTTATTTTTACTGCTTCTGTTTCAGTTTTGTTTTCGCCAGCCGTGCTGCCAGATTGATCAGCAGCACCAGCACCAGCAGCACTGCGCCGATGCCCCATGCGGAGGTGAAATCGCCGTCCTCAAAGGCGCGCAGATACAGCAGCACCGACAGGGTGGCACCGTTGGAGGTGTAGGCTTTGAACACGCTCTTGGAGATCACCTCTGCAGCACCGGCGGTGAACAGCAGCGCGGCGCTTTCGCCCACGATGCGTCCCACAGCCAGAATGCAGCCGGTGACGATGCCGTCGATGCTGCAGGGCAGCACGATGGTGCGGATGATGTGCCACTTGCCCGCACCCAGACCCATAGCGCCCTCACGGTAGCCCTGCGGCACGGTTTTGAGGGATTCCTGTGTGGTGCGGATGATGGTGGGCAGGTTCATCACCACCAGCGTCAGACTGCCGGACAAAAGACAGGTCTGGAAGCCCAGCGCCTGACTGAACACCAGCATACCCACCAAGCCGTAGATGATGCTGGGGATACCCGCCAGCGTTTCGTTGGTGAACTCGATGACCTCGATGAGCCGCCGGTTGGAGGCGTATTCGGTCAGGTAGACCGCCGCACCCACGCCCAGCGGCAATACGATGAGTAATGTCAGCACAATGACATACAGGGTGTTGAGGATGGCGGGCAGAATGCCGTCCGTCTTTTTCAGCACACTGGCGGTGGTGGAAAGGAATTTCCAGCTGATGTGGGGGATGCCCCGCACCAGCACCATGCCGATGATCCCGGCCACCAGCACCATCACCAGCACTGCGCTTGCCCAGACCAGCACGGTCATCACCCGGTTCCATGCCCGGCGGGAGGGCGAAAAGCCGTTATTCATCGCGGTTTCCTCCCTTCAGTACCACGTTCAGCACAACGTTGATGAGCATGATGAACACGAACAGCACCAGCGCGATGCTGAACAGTGCCTGCCGCTGCAAGCCGCCGGCGTAGCTCATTTCCTTGGCGATGGCGGTGGTCAGCAAAGTGACACTGCGGAACAGGCTGTCCGGCATATTGGGGCTGTTGCCCGCCACCATCATCACGGCCATGGCCTCGCCAATGGCGCGGCCGATGCCCAGCACAACGCCTGCGGCAATGCCGCTTTTCGCCGCCGGAATGCTGATCTTGAACCATGTTTCGGTGTCAGTAGCGCCCAGCGCCAGACTGCCCTGCTCATACTCCGGCGGCACGGCGTTGAGCGCCGTCACCGACACGGACACGATGCTGGGTAAGATCATGATGGAAAGCACCACGATGGCGCTGAGCAGGCAGGCACCGGAGGCCTTGCCGAAAGCTTTTGCCACGGCGGGCACCAGCACCTGCATACCCAAAAGGCCGAACACCACGCTGGGGATGCCGGACAGCAGCTCGATGGCGGTGACCACCACGGTGCGCAGCTTGGGGTCTGCGGCCTTGGAGAGGAACACTGCCGTCAGCAGGCCGATGGGCACGCCGAGGATGGTAGCGCCCAGCGTGCCGTAGACACTGGACAGGATGAAGGGCAGAATGCCGAACAGCGGTTCTGCCGCGGTGGATGCCCATTTTGTGCCGAACAGGAACTTGAACAGACCAATTTTATGGATAGCCGGCACGCCGGAAACCACCATGTACACCGAGATAAGCACCACACAGCACACCGCCAGCATTCCGCACAGGAAGAAGATGAAATTCATCACCGCTTCCAGCCAGTCGGCGGGGGTGCGGGGCAACCGTACCCGGCGCAGATAGGATTTTTTGTTCATAGCTGAAATCCTTTATAAAAGCCGCGTCGGCTCGCAGAAACGGCAGGCCGGCGCGGCGGGCTAATTTTATCATCGTCCCATCCCTGTTGCCGCAGGCAATAGGGCGGGAGCTGGAAGCCCCGAATTTCGCGGGGGAACTCCCAGCCGGGCTGACCCTGAGCGCCTTTTACTCGTTCACGGGCACAGCGCCTGCGGTGCGGATGAGGTCGGCAGCGTCCTTGCTGGTGGCAAAGTCCACAAAGGCCTGTGCCTGCTCAGACAGGGCGACGCTCTTGTTGGTAACGAACACGAAGGGACGCTGGATCTTGTAGCTGCCGTCCTTCACGGTGTCCTCGCTGCACTCCACACCCTCTACGGTGACCATGGCGACAGTATCGCCCACAGCGGACAGAGAAGCGTAGCCAATAGCCAGCGGATTTGCCTCCACAGCGCTGATGACAGCGCCGGTAGCGGTCAGCTCCTGTGCATACTTGCAGCTGTCCTTCACGTCCACGATGCTCTCAAAGCCATCGCGGGTGCCGGAACCGGCCTCACGACCCACCAGAACGATCTCGCCGTCATCGCCGCCGACCTCCTTCCAGTTGGTGATCTCGCCGGTGAACATCTTCTTCAGCTGCTCCACGGTCAGGTCAGCGACCTTGCTGTCCTTGTTCACGATGATGGCGATGCCGTCCAGCGCCACGATGGTGCCGTCCACATCGTTCTTCTCCTCGTCCTTCAGGGCGCGGGAGGACAGGCCGATGTCCAGCGTCTTGTCGGTAGCGCCGGTGATGCCAGCGCCGGAACCGGTGGGGTCGTAGCTGACGGTGACGCCCGGCTCGACCTCGGCAAAGCCCTCGGTCAGGGCAGCGATGACGTTCTTCATGGAAGTGGAACCGCCGGTAGCAACGTTGCCGCTCAGGGTGCCTGCTGCGCTCTCCGCAGCAGAAGAAGCGGTGGTGGAAGCAGAAGCAGCGGTGGATGCGGAAGAAGCAGAGCCGCCGCAGGCAGTCAGGGCAGCAGCCGCAGCAGCTGCACCGCAAACGGTCAGAAACGAACGACGAGAGATCTTTTTCATGATAGAATTTCCTCCATTAAAAACCCGGGCGCCCGCCCGGCACTGTCTTTTTGTGTTTTCCTTGGGAACGGCCTTATTCTACCGCTTTGCTGCCCTTGCCGCGACCATGGACGTGCAAAAAGTGCGTAAAACTTTGTGCACATTGCCAGCCCCAATGTAAAGAACAGGTAATGCGGCACAAAACAAAAAACCGCCGGGCACTCCTGTTTCCAAGAGTGCCCGGCGGCGGGGTGTATTCGGTTTTACTTTACGCTGCTGGTCATGTGCTCGCCATCGTAGAAGAACACGACGGTCTTGCCCTTATACTTGATGCGCAGCTCGTAGGTGCCGTTTTGACGGGACGACGGGAGGCTGTTTTCGGTTTCCAGACCAAAGGTATTCCGGCTGAACTCCTGATACTGCTTTGCACCAACCTTCAACGTGCCGTGGAGAAACACCATCTTCTCCGGCGCAGCGCCGTTTTTCGTAAAGATACCGGTGATATCCTTCCGAGGTATGCTCACATCCTCTTCGCTCCGGTTCCAGATGGCGAAGTAGGGTCTGTACTGAATTTTGGTCTTCTCGCCGCCGGAAAAGTCCGTTTCACTAAGGACATCACACAGGAACGTCACACCCTCCACCTCCTGCTGGGGGTGGTTCAGGTCCATGGTCGTTCCGCAACCGGTCAAAGCCCCTGCGGCGGTCAGCACCAGTGCCCCGGCGCTGAGCTTGAGAAATGTTCTGCGGTCGATCATAGCAATGCACCTCCTGTATCGGGTATCCCTTGGAAAACGCTATTCTGCGGTATCAGACGGTCTGCTTTACAAAAGTGCTGGTCGTATAATCCAGCGTGTAGATTTCCGTTACGCTTGCGCTCGAGATCGTAAAAGTAACATCGGCCTTCTTGGCCACGACAGCTTCGTACAGGTCTTTCTGATCTTCTTTCAGCGTGAAATTCATCCAACCCTCTTTGATCTGGCCCTTCGCAAGATTGATCTTACCGTCATTTTCCAGCAGATCGCCATCGGTATAGTTCTTGACCACCTGTCCATTGATCTTCAGGACGAAATAGCCCTTTGCAGGGATCGGCTGGGGCCTTTTGATGCCGGAGGTATCCTTGATGCGCACCCAGACGCTGATGTAGCCTTCCCATTCGGCGCCAGCAGTGCCACCAAAGTCGATGCCGTTGGTTTTACCCAGAGCCTTGCCTGCCGTTGCCTGGAACAGGCCGAAATCCGTGCCAATAGCACCATCACCGCAGCCGCCCAGCAGCCCGGTCATGGATACTGCCACTGCCACCGCAGCAGAAGTCTTTAAAAACGCACGACGATCCATTTTCATAGCCATAATACAAACCCTCCTCAAATGCTTTTTGCACCCTAAGAGTACCACATTTTACCACATTGTCAACTATCGGAACTTGGGTTTCACCATTTTATCGTTCCTTTATAGTAGATATCGCAGCGCGGCAGCGGGCGCAGTGTCTGCCGCCGTTCCGGGGCTGCGGCGAAAATTTTACTTTTTTCCAATAAAATCGAAATTTGCTGTTGACAAAGGGTGTCCGGTATGCTAAAATAGCCAAGTCGGGTGCGAACACCTGATGCAAAATGGACGTATGGCCCGTTGGTCAAGCGGTTAAGACAGAGGCCTCTCACGCCTTTAACATCGGTTCGATTCCGGTACGGGTCACCATTTTATAGTAGTAAAACGGCTGTATGCCGTTTTATATAGATGCCTCTTTAGCTCAGTCGGTTAGAGCACCTGACTGTTAATCAGGGTGTCGCCTGTTCGAGTCAGGCAAGAGGCGCCAGCAAAGCGATGGAAATTTTCCATCGCTTTTTTCTTTTTCCGGCGGCCTTGTTGACAGCACCGCCCCGGGGGGCTATACTTAACACACTATAAAGTATAAAAGGAACCTCTTGCCGCGCAGCTTTACGATGCAGTAAGGCGAAAAGGCGCCCCCTTGGGGGAGCTGGCAATGCCGCAAGGCATTGACGGAGGGGGTCAAACCCTTGACAAAGGAGAACATCATGAAAAAAGTTATTCTGACCGGCGACCGTCCCACCGGCCGCCTGCACGTTGGCCACTATGTCGGCTCTCTGAAGGAGCGGGTGCGGCTGCAGAATACCGGCGAATATGACGAGATCTTTATCATGATCGCCGACGCACAGGCGCTGACCGACAACGCTGACAACCCGGAGAAGGTGCGCCAGAACATTCTGCAGGTGGCACTGGACTATCTGGCCTGCGGTCTGGACCCCAACAAGGTGCACATCTTCATCCAGTCCATGGTGCCCCAGCTGACCGAGCTGAGCTTCTACTACCAGAATCTGGTCACCGTCAGCCGTTTGCAGCGCAACCCCACCGTGAAGAGCGAGATCCAGATGCGCAACTTCGAAGCCAGCATCCCGGTGGGCTTCTTCTGCTACCCCATCAGTCAGGCTGCCGATATCACCGCCTTTAAGGCTACCACTGTGCCCGCCGGTGAGGATCAGAAGCCCATGATCGAGCAGTGCTGCGAGATCGTGCACAAGTTCAACTCTGTCTACGGCGAAACGCTGGTAGAGCCCCAGATCGTTCTGCCCCAGAACGCCGCCTGCCTGCGTCTGCCCGGCATTGACGGCAAGGCCAAGATGAGCAAGAGCCTTGGCAACTGCATCTACCTGTCCGAGGAGCCGGAGGAGATCGAGAAGAAGGTCAAGTCCATGTTTACCGACCCCAACCACCTGCGTGTGCAGGACCCCGGCAAGGTGGAGGGCAACCCGGTGTTCATCTATCTGGACGCCTTCTGCCGCCCGGAGCACTTTGCCGAGTTCTGGCCGGAGTACCAGAATCTGGACGAGGTCAAGGCGCACTATCAGCGCGGCGGTCTTGGCGATATGAAGGTGAAAAAGTTCCTGAACAGCGTCATGCAGGCTGAGCTGGAGCCCATCCGCACCCGCCGCAAGGAGTGGGAGCAGCGCCTGCCCGAGGTGGTGGAGATCCTCAAGGAGGGCAGCGCCTACGCCGAAAAGACTGCTGCCGCCACACTGGACGAGGTGCGCAAGGCCATGCGCATCGACTACTTCGACAACGATAACCTGCTGAAGTAAAATTTATGAGAGAGCCCGAAACGCCTGCGGCGTTTCGGGCTCTCTTTTGCATCGTTTACGAAAATTGCATAGAAAATGCGGTCAAACTATGCTAAAATAGCGGCAACAAGTACAGAAAGCCCCGCTTTTGGGGCGAGAAGAAAAAGGAGAACCACCATGCAAAAGACCATCTGGATCACCGGAGCAAGCTCCGGCATCGGCCGGGAGTTCGCCCGCCGGTATGCCGCCATGGGCTGTCGGCTCATCCTGACTGCCCGCCGCGCCGACCGTTTGCAGGCTCTCGCCGAGGAGCTGCACGCAGCCCACGGCACCGACTGCCGCATCGAGACCGCCGACCTCTCCCGCGCCGAGGAGTGCAGCCGCCTGTGCGAAGTACTGGCCGATGAGCACATCGACATCTTCATCAACAACGCCGGTTTCGGCGTCTGCGGCAGCATTCTGGAAACGGAGGAAGCCCGCGAGGAAGAGATGATCCAAGTGAACGTTGCCGCCATGGCGCGGCTGTTCCGCGCCGTGGTGCGCAAGATGCACGCGCAGGGCGGCGGCACCATCCTGAATGTGGCGTCCTCTGCGGGGCTGCTGCCCGGCGGGCCTTATATGGCGGGTTACTATGCCAGCAAAGCCTATGTGGTCAGCCTGACCCGCGGCGTGGCCGAGGAGCTGCGGGAGATGCACAGCCCGGTCTACGTCTGCGCCCTCTGCCCCGGCCCGGTGGATACCGAGTTCAACGACCACGCCGGTGTGGTGTTTGCCCTGCGGGGCATCACGCCGGAGCTGTGTGTGGAGGAGGCTCTGCTGGGCATGATGCACCGCAAGACCATCATTGTGCCCTCTGCCTTTATGCGGCTGTGCACCAGCGCCCAGCGCCTTGTGCCCATTCCCCTGCTGATGCCCATCGTGGCACGCCAGCAGAAGAAAAAGCTGGGGTAAAAGACAAAGGTTGTCCAAACTTGTCAACAAGCCCAAATTAAGCCGGGATATCTTGTGCACCGTGACAAGGCACGTCAGCCCACACAAACTGATGACAGAAAAACAGCGGGCTGACGTGCTGTTTTGCGGTGAAAAAACGGAAATCTAAAGAAAGTACAATAAAACTTCACAAGAATGTGCCTTGACACTTCCTGCAAAGGATGCTAGACTGGTATACAAGTAAGAGCGCGCTCCGGCACGGCCGGATACGACGCGCTTTGCAAAGCAGCACGGCTGCAATTTGCGCCGTGTAGAATACGATTTTTTGACAGGAGGACTTTATTATGGCACAGTGCACTCCCAAATCTTTTGACCTGACCGGCAAGGTGGCGCTGATCACCGGCGCATCCTACGGCATCGGCATGGCAATTGCAAAGGCTATGGCAGCCAACGGCGCTACCATCGTGTTCAATGATATCAAGCAGGAGCTGGTGGACAAGGGTCTGGCTTCCTATGCAGAGGCAGGCATCAAGGCACACGGCTACGTCTGCGACGTCACCGACGAGGATGCCGTCAATGCAATGGTGGCAAAGATCACCGAGGAAGTCGGCCACATCAACATTCTGGTCAACAACGCCGGTATCATCAAGCGCATCCCCATGACCGAGATGAGCGCTGCTCAGTTCCGTCAGGTCATCGACGTTGACCTGAACGCTCCCTTCATCGTGGCAAAGGCCATCATCCCCGATATGATCGCACAGGGCGGCGGCAAGATCATCAACATCTGCTCCATGATGAGCGAGCTGGGCCGTGAGACCGTTTCTGCCTATGCAGCAGCCAAGGGCGGCCTGAAGATGCTGACCAAGAATATCGCTTCCGAGTACGGCGCTTACAACATCCAGTGCAACGGCATCGGACCCGGCTACATCGCTACCCCGCAGACCGCACCTCTGCGCGAGATCCAGCCCGACGGCAGCCGTCACCCCTTCGACCAGTTCATCGTTGCCAAGACCCCCGCAGGCCGCTGGGGCGAGGCCGAGGATCTGGGCGGACCCGCTGTGTTCCTGGCATCTGAGGCTTCTGACTTTGTCAACGGCCTGATCCTGTATGTGGACGGCGGCATTCTGGCCTACATCGGCAAGCAGCCCCAGTAAACGCTGAGGGCACTCCGCAGTTCTGACCCCGGGGACTGCCGCACAGCGTTGTGTGGCAGTCCCCTTTTGTTTGTACGGGAAAGGATGTTATGCTATAATGGAAAAAGCACATCAGGATATCCCTTGGGTGCCCCATGCCGAGATATCTCCGGAGCCCTGCGGCCCCGGGGTGCAGCGCCGCGTGCTGGCTTACAGCAAGGACGCCATGTGCGTGGAAAACACCTTTGAGACCGGCGGCGTGGGTGCCATGCACTGCCACCCCCACACCCAGATCACCTATATCGTCTCCGGGCGGTATCGCTTTACCATCGGGGACGAGACCCGGGAGGTAGGCCCCGGCGACACCCTGCTCAAGCAGAACGGCGTCATGCACGGCTGTGTCTGTCTGGAGGGCGGCGTGATGCTGGATTTCTTTACCCCCATGCGGGAGGACTTTGTATAATCCCTGCGTACCGCAGGGAAAAATAAGAAGGAGAACCATTGTTATGAAGATCGCACTTATCAACGAGAACAGTCAGGCCGCCAAGAACGGCATCATTGAAGCCGCCCTGAAAAAGGTGGTGGAGCCCATGGGTCATGAGGTGGTCAACTACGGCATGTACGCCGCCGACGATGCTGCACAGCTGACCTATGTGCAGTGCGGCATTCTGGCTGCTATCCTGCTGAACAGCGGCGCTGCGGACTACGTCGTTACCGGCTGCGGCACCGGCGAGGGTGCCATGCTGGCACTGAACAGCTTCCCCGGTGTCATCTGCGGCCATGTGGAGGACCCTGTGGATGCCTACACCTTTGCCCACGTCAACGACGGCAACGCCGTTGCCATGCCCTTTGCCAAGGGCTTCGGCTGGGGCGGCGAGCTGAACCTCGAGTACTGCTTCGAGAAGCTGTTCGGCTTCGGCCACGGTCAGGGCTACCCCAAGGAGCGCGTTGTGCCCGAGCAGCGCAACAAGAAGATTCTGGACGGCGTGCGCGCTGCCACCTTCAAGCCCCTCATCGAGTGCCTGAAGAGCATCGATCAGGAGCTGCTGAAGGGCGCTGTGGCCGGTGCAAAGTTCTCTGAGCTGTTCTTCGCTTCCTGCAAGGACGAGGAGCTGGCCGCTTACGTCAAGACCCTGCTGTAAGCTGCGGAGGAGATCATGCAAGGACTGACCCTGTTCAACCTGAACCTCACCCACCTGCTGGATGCTTTTCTGGAAACTGCAGTGCCCATGATCGCCGGTCTTGCCGAGGTGGTGGGTCTGTTCATCATCATCACCAGTCTGGCCAAGGCCACTTTTTACTATGTCCGCGCCACCTTCTTCAACGACCACCGGGACTTCCACCATGAAATGAGCAGCGGTCTGACCACCGCGCTGGAATTTCTGATGTCGGCAGAGATCGCCAAGACCTTTTTGCTGCAAAATCTGGAGTCGGTGGTGCCGCTGGCGGCTACCTTTGCGCTGCGCGCTTTGATGAGTATGCTGCTGCACTGGGAGATGGAGGGCGGCCACCGCCCGGCCAACGCCAAGGAAAAGGACAAGTCCGGCTCCCCGAAGGACGGCAAAAACGGCTGACAGGCAAAACATTTGCCAAACTTCAGCACGGCAGAGTTTCACCGTATTGTGAAAAACGTAAAACCTTGAGATGAATACTTGACAGGTTTGCACAAAGAGACTATACTCGTGCCATCGAAAGCAAAGGCGCTGACGGAAGCAATTCCGCCAGCGCCTTTTGTGTTTTCGGGGATACTGCCGCACGGAGAGAATAGAGGGCTCCCTGTGCAAAAAACGACCGTAGGAGGTAGGAAAGTATGTTTAGCTCCGTCAACACCTGCTGGACGCTCGTAGGAGCGTTTCTAGTGTACTTCATGCAGGCCGGATTCGCCTTGTGCGAAGCCGGCTTTACCCGGGCAAAGAACACCGGCAACATCCTGATGAAAAACATGATGGATTTCTGCATCGGCACGCCCTGTTACTGGCTCATCGGCTTCGGCCTGATGTTCGGCGGCACCGGCGCACTGATCGGCGGCTTCGATCCCTTCATTCAGGGCGATTACAGCCATCTGGGTCTGGATATCCCCCTGTGGGTGTACATCGTGTTCCAGACCGTGTTCTGCGCCACGGCAGCCACTATCGTCTCCGGCTCCATGGCCGAGCGCACCAACTTCAAGGCCTACTGCGTGTACTCCGCCGCCATCTCGCTGGTGGTGTACCCCATCTGCGGCCACTGGATGTGGGGCGGCGGCTGGCTGCAGAGCATGGGTTTCCACGATTTTGCAGGCTCCGCAGCCGTGCATAACGTGGGCGGTGTCATCGCTCTGCTGGGCGCATGGATGCTTGGTCCCCGTATTGGCAAGTACGACAAGGACGGCAACCCCCACGCCATCCCCGGCCATAACCTGACCGCCGGTGCACTGGGCGTGTTCATCCTGTGGTTCTGCTGGTTCGGCTTCAACGGCGGCTCTTCCCTGAGCCTGTCCACCGATGCCACCATGACCCTGACCGGTCTGGTCTGCTTCAACACCAACCTTGCCGCAGCCGTTGCCACCTGCGTGACCATGCTCTTCACTTGGCTGCGCTACGGTAAGCCGGATGTCTCCATGACCCTGAACGGCTCTCTGGCAGGCCTTGTGGCTATTACCGCAGGCTGCGATACTGTCTCCCCCTTCGGCGCTTTCTTCATCGGCTTTGTGGCCGGTATCCTTGTGGTGCTGAGCGTGGAATTCTTCGATAAGATCGCCAAGGTGGATGACCCCGTAGGTGCTGTTTCCGTCCACTTTGCAAACGGCGTCTGGGGCACCATTGCGGTGGGTCTGTTCTCCACCGGCTCCAACACCGCCCATGCCGGTCTGTTCTACGGCGGCGGTCTGGCACAGCTGGGCACCCAGCTGCTGGGTCTGGTCTGCGTGGATGTCTATGTTGTGATCGTGATGTTCATCATCTTCAAGATCATTGATAAGACCCTTGGCCTGCGTGTGCCCGCCGAGGTGGAGATCGACGGTCTGGACATCCACGAGCACGGTCTGGCTTCCGCTTATGCAGGCTTTGCCATCTCGGATGCAAACTCCGCTGCCATGACCCCCAACGAGAACACTGATCTGGGCGAGGACGACATCACCAAGGCTTCGGCAAAGCAGATGGATGCTGCCGTGCCGGTGGTGCGCGAGCCTGTGATCCACGATGGCGTCTACGACACCGGTATGCATAAGGTGTCCATCATTGCAAAGCTGGCAAAGTTTGATCAGCTCAAGACCGCCCTGAATGATCTGGGTGTCACCGGCATGACCGTAACGCAGGTCATGGGCTGCGGCATCCAGAAGGGCACGCCTGAAAAGTACCGTGGCGTGCCGGTGGATACTACCCTGCTGCCTAAGATCAAGGTGGAGGTCATCGTCTCCCGCATCAGCGTGGACGCTGTGGTGGAGGCTGCTAAGAAAGCACTGTACACCGGCCATATCGGCGATGGCAAGATCTTTGTCTACAACGTGACCCGCGTGGTCAAGATCCGCACCGGCGAGGAAGATTACGCCGCGCTGCAGGACGTGGAGTAACCCTCCACAAGTTTCTCCGCTGTTTCCGCTGCGGCGGCAGCCCGGCTGCTCCGACACAGTCCCCGCCGCCCGGCGTGACAGATAGATCGTTCTCCTTTTTCCTTTTCCTTTTTTTGTTCGAGTCAGTAAGTCGAAAGCCCCGCTCCTGCGCACAAGGGAGCGGGACTTTTGCTGTGAAAAAAGTGCCCC
>ERZ791865.2189-NODE-2189-length-14930-cov-2.594622_pt1 | contig 14930 bp, 9 predicted proteins | sample MGYA00509942_ERZ791865 | MGnify/ENA primary metagenome ERZ791865 (study PRJEB30046, sample SAMN00792098) | human gut metagenome | study: EMG produced TPA metagenomics assembly of the A metagenome-wide association study of gut microbiota in type 2...
ACCGACGAAGAGATCCGCCAGGCGGCCGTCGTGGCCAATGCGCATAATTTCATCATGGAGACCGAGCACGGCTATCAGACCAACATCGGCGACCGGGGCATGAAGCTTTCCGGCGGCCAGCGCCAGCGGTTGAGTATCGCGCGGGCCGTGTTGAAAAATCCGGAAATACTGATTCTCGACGAAGCGACCTCGGCATTGGATACCGAGTCCGAAAAACTGGTGCAGGAGGCTTTGAACGCCTTACTGAAAGGGCGCACTTCGCTGGTGATCGCCCACCGTCTGAGCACGATCCACAACGCCGACCGGATCATCGTGATCGAAAAGGGCCGGATCGCCGAACAGGGGACTCACCAACAACTGATGGAACGGCACGGCATCTATGCCCGGCTGATCGAGATGCAGCAGGTCGAGGAGTAAAATTCCCGCGCGGCTTCGCTTACGGGTTGCCGCGTTGTTTTCAATTTGAAAATCGTTTTTCCGTGCGTGCGGAGTCGCTATTTGTCGATCCCGTCGCGCGAGCGTACGCCCTGCCGGTAATAGTGTTTTATTTCGCGCATTTCGGTTACCAGGTCGGCCCGGTCGATCAGTTCCTGCGGGGTGTAACGGCCCGTGATGACGATTTCGACGGACGGATGGCGGCGGTCCAACGCTTCGAGCACTTCCCGGACGGTCAGCAGTCCGTAGTGCAGGGCGATGGTCAGTTCGTCGAGTATCACTACGTCGTAGTCGCCGCCGGCCATCAGCGCGGCGCATTTGTCCAGTCCTTCGCGGGCCATCCGGATATCGGTCTGTTCCGGCTCCTCGCGAATAAAACAGCCGCGACCCAGTTGCTCGATCCGGAGTTTGTCGAACATTTCCGCTATTTTCGTTTCGTGATAGGCCATGCTTTTGACGAACTGTCCGACGTAGACGCTTTTTCCGGCGCAGAGCGCCCGTACCGCGAGCCCGAAAGCGGCCGTCGTTTTTCCTTTCCCGTCCCCGGTGTACACATGGATGTATCCTTTGTTGCCCATGATCGTCGTGTTTTTACAAAAATACGGTTTATTGCGGGAAAAGCGGCGGACGGTACGGAAAAAAGCCCCGGAACGGAGGTTCCGGAGCTCGTCGTTTTGCGGTGGGAGCCGTTATTTCAGCGGTTGCAGCTTTTTATGCGTGAATGCGATGTGCCCCGGAATGTCGCCCGTGGTGGCCGACCATTTGGTGCGTCCGTCGGAACCGTAGCAATAGATCTTTCCGGGCGTTATATAGTCTTTCGCATCGGTGACGAAAAAGTCTCCGTTGTCCGGGTTGACCGCGATTTCATAGGCTGCGGTATAATTTTTATCCGTTCCGTCCTTGATGAAATTCTGCCCGGCGTCTTTTTTCGTCCGGGTGTCTATGAAAGTGAACGAATAGGCGCTTTTTCCGGTGGTCATGTCCCAGGTGGCGCTGTACAGTAGCAGCGAGTCGCCGCGCAGGGCCATGTTGGCGTTCGGCACTTCGAGCGTGTCGGTCACTTTGTCCGTTTTCGTGTCGATCACGAAAGTCCGCGACGGGATGTCGTAGTAGTTCCCCGGGGTCGACACCCAGAGGTTGCCCGAACGGTCGAGCCTCATCTTCTGTATGTTGATCGCTACGTTGATTTTGTAAATCTCCTTGAATGTGCTCAGGTCGATCACCGAAACCGTGCTGTCGTAGACCGGAGCCCGGTATCCGCCGGAGTTGGCAACGTAAAGTTTGTTGCCGGAGACGACGATGTCTTCGGGCTGATAGCCGACCACGCAGGTATCGACTTTCCCGAGTTGCGCCGTGTCGATCCGGGCCACGTAACCCTTCCGGGCGTTCGGATCGAAATTAAGCGGGCCTGCGTAGGAGCTGATGTAGACGTACTGATCTTTGAATGCGAGTCGGCGGCCGCTCGGAACGGAGATCTGCCCCACGTGCTTGGCCGTGTTGACATCCATTACTTCGACCAGTCCCGAACCGCCGATCACGGCATACAGCTTTTCGCCGTAAACCTGCAGGTCGTTGCCCAGGTCGCCCAATTCCTTGACTACGCCCGGGTTCCGCTCGGGGTAGATGTTTTTTGTGTAGACGCCCGTTTCGTAGTCGAAATAGTCGAGCGAGGCCTTGTTGCTGCCTTGATTGCCTTCGTTCAGCAGGAAGAATCCTTTCACCGTACCGGCGGTCTCTCCCTCTCCGCCGCCCGAACCGGACGAAGGGGTGCCCGTTTCTTCTTTCCGGCAGGAGTTGAGGCTGCAGACGGCTGCGCTGAGCAGCAAAAGCAGCAGGGATTTTGTCAAATGTTTTTTCATAACGTAAAGTTTATTTTGATTTTAAAATTCGTGCCCGGCATCGGGTAACATTGTACGACTTCGTATTGCTGGTTGAAGATGTTGTTCACTTCGGCGGTGATGCGCAGCGCCGTTTTTTTGAACGGGATGTATTTCGAGAGCGCCATGTCGTGCGTGTACCACGGCCGCGCGTAGTTTTCGGGGATGTTCGCGACGGATTCGTAGCGTTCTCCGGTGTAAAGGAAGCTGTAATTCAGATCCCATCCCCGGTAGCCGAGATTCAGTACGGCGGAACCGCTGTGCCACGGGATATAGGGGATTTGGCCGCCGTACCATTCGCTCGTCCGGTCGGTGACGTCCTGGGCTTTCTGGTAAGTGTAGTTCAGCCGGGCGTTGAAGGTTACCGGACCGAACAGCCAGTTGGTCTGCACGGTCGTTTCGATCCCTCGTATTTCCACGCGACCGAGGTTGATCATCGTCCACTGGAACTGGTTGCTGGTGGGCATGGCGACGATCTTGTCGTCCACTTCGTTGTAGTAGGCGTCCGCCTGGAAGTCGATCCGCCGCAGGACGCCGTCGAAATTTTTCGCATAGGTGACGCCGAGGTTGTATTGGGTGGTGTATTCCGGGTTCAGGTATTTGTTGCCGATGAACGTGTAGTACAGGTCGTTCAGCGTAGGCATCCGGAAAATCCGTTTGTAGAATGCGCGGAAACTCAGCTCCGGCCGACTCCACGGTTTGTACCAGACTACGAAGGTGGGCGTGAATTCGCTTTTGTCGCCGGCGCTTCCCCCGACGGCTTCCGTCCGGTCGTGGACATAAGTGTGCAGCAGGCTTGCCTGCACTTTGACCCGGGGAAATTCGAACGAGGTCGCCGCGGCCGTCAGTACCGAATAGCGCTGCGGATAGACGAAATCGACCAAGTCGGCGTCCAGCGTGTTCCATTGGAAATCGGCGGCGAGGTTGGCTTTCCACCATTTGAAAAACGTAAATTCGTTGGCTGCCGATAAATACGTTTCCTGCTGGTAGTAGTGGTTGTTGACATACATCGTGCTCTCGTCGAGGCGCGGATCGGACAGGTAGTGCAGGTAATCGTAGGCGTACTTGCTGTTCAGCAACAGACTGTAAAACGGACTGAAGGTTTTCCGGAAAGAACCCTGTACGAAAAAGTTGTCGTCCCACTGCCGGTCTTCGTGCCGGAACCGTCCGGGTTCCTGTCGCACCGAAGCGCCCGGGTAGCCCCGTTCCGAGTTGTAAAAGTAGACTTTCGCTTTCCATTCGCCGTTGCGTACCAGGCCGAAAAGGCCGCCTTCGGCCCGTAGGGCGCGCACGTCGCCGTTGCGGCGCACTTCAGTCGTGTCGTATCCGTTTTTTTTCGTGTAGCTGAACTTGTAGCGGCCCGTGGTGTACAGGTATTCGACGTTGAACGAACTGCTGAGCCGGTCGTTGAACCGGTGTTCCCACAGGATCGACGGGTTGGCCGTGCCGAAAGAGCCGGTTTTCATCGACACGCCGAAATGGTTGTTTTTTCCGTCCCGGTCGAAACGGGGCGTTCGCGTCTGCATGTAAATCGAACCGGCCGATGCGAAATCTTTAGCCGGCTGGAATACCGCGCTTTTCTGCCCGTTGTACAGCGAAATGGATTCCATGTTGTCCAGCGAAAAGCGTCCCAGGTCGATCTGCCCGTTCTGTGCGTTGCCGAGTTGGATGCCGTCGAAGAAAACGCCGACGTGCTGGGTGCCCATGCTGCGGATATTGATGGTTTTGAGTCCTCCGATTCCGCCGTAATCCTTGATCTGCACCCCGGAAAAATAGCGTACCGCATCGGCGACCGACAGGGCGTTGAGTCGCTGCAGTTCTTTGCCGGAGAGTTCCTGGGCGGGGATGATCCGGGACGGTTGGTTCTGTCCGTATACGGTCACCTCGTCGATGCTGTAATGGCGTAGGCTGTCCGGATACGCTTTGCGTGTCAGACTGTCGGATCCGTTCTGCGCATAAAGCGCCGCCGGTGTCAGGCAACACATAAACAGGAAGAGACAAATGGGAGGAATACGTTCCATGCCGCTCGTTGATCGTTAAAAAATCCAATTCGGTTTTACAGCGGGCGGCATCGTGCGCAAATAGGTCAGCCGGAAATTCCGTCGATTTTCGTCTGTTCACCGCAGACTGTAAAATCCGTAAGGCAGAGGCAGGTCTTCTGACTCGTTCCCGTTTCGGCGCCTTCCCGACTCGATGTCAGTGGCCAAGAGTGTCGAAACATTTTATTCCTTTCGGAACAGAAACTTACAGCAGCGGGGACTGTTGCCGATTCGCACGGCATTCCCTTTTCATTCGTTGTCGCGACCGGAGGTGCGACGCCGAAAACCTTTGCTGGCACAAAGGTAGCGTTTTTTTTATAACAAAGCGTTTGTTTCTGAAAAATAGGACGGGATTGCAAAAAATACCCCGGCCGGAAACGGCCGGGGTAAGGAGAGAAGGGACCGGAGCGTTATTTTTTGTATTCTCCGTTTTTCATCTGTTCGTAGGTCGGATTGTAAGCGCAGTCCGTTACCGACCAGTCGTCGGCCGTCAGGCTCGTCAGCGTGTTTTTCAATCCGGTGAAGTCGGTCAGGTGGCCGCAGCCGCTGATCGTGATTTTGCCGACTTTTTTCAGAGCGGACAGTCCGGGAAATCCGGTTATTTTCACCTGGCTGCGTCCGTATTCCCACGAGGCGCCCTCGTAATTGAACGTCCGGGTGACTTCTTGCAATACCGGAAATTCGAGATTTTGCAGCTCGTAATTGGATTCGAAGCTCAGGTCGCCGGCACGAGTCAGCGCGGGAGCATTTACGGTGGTCAGTTTATTGAAAGAGAATATTTTAAATAGGCTGTCTGCGATTTCCAGGTCGGGTAGCGATAATGTCGTCAGTTCGCTGCACGAACCCGGGGTAAAGCTTCCCACGCGTTTGATGCCGTCCAGCGAGATTTCCGAGCCTTTGAAATTCGATAGGGTGAGCGCGCCTTCGATTGTCTCCACGCCGGAGAAACGCACCAGATAATTCCGTTGCGCGCCGTTGAGCGATACGTCTCCGTGTACCGTGGAAGCGAGTTTCAGATCGGTAAGCTCGTAGGCGCTCGTGATGCTGAGGTCTTCGAGGTCGGCGATTTGCGAAAAGTCGAGGCTCGTAACCAGAGTCAGGGCGTCGATCTCGATGTTCGTGCAGCTTTTTAGAGCCGGCAGGCTCAGGGATTCCATTTTTTTAAGCTGTCCCAATTTCAGGGTTCCCGCTACGGTGGCCAATGCCGGCAGTTCGAGCGTGGTGAAAGGACTTTCCGAATAGTAGTCCCCGCCGATAAACGAGAAGCCCCCGGTACGGGTCAGTGCGGGCATCGAAAGGGACGGCATTTGTTTCGCCGCGATGGTAACCGAGCCGTTGACGGTCACAAGACGCGGCAGTTCGAGCTGCGCCAGGACGTTCATGTCGATGCGTCCCAGGGCTCCGGAACCGACTCGGAAATCGCCACCGACGGCGGTCAGTCCGGAGAAAGACAGTTTGGCCAGTTCGTAATGGTATTCGACCGAAAAGGAACCCGAAAGGGAGACCAGCGCCGGGAAGAGAGCTTCCGTCAGCCGTTGGTTCGGGGCGGATGAGGAGCCTTTGAACGCAATGTCGCCCGCGCAGCTTTTCAGCGCGCCGAAATCGACGGAAGCGAGGTTCGGCGCATTGAAGAGAATACTTCCACCCGAGGTCAGTTGCGGAGCGGCGAACGAGACAACCAGGGGACTGTTGATTACGATGTCTCCGATCTGCGTCAATCCGGGCAATTCGATCCGGAGCGTATCCTGCGGATTGCAGGCCGTGTTCGCCGTGCCGATATAGAGTCCTCCGGCTTTGGTCAGTCCGTCCAGTCCGTCGAGGGTCGCTCCTGCGAAGGAATTGTTGATCACGATGTTGTAATTTACCCGGGTCAGCGAACGCAGGGGGCTCAGGTCTTTGATTGCGGTCTCTTCGTCCGCAGGGGCGCCGGTGCCGACGATCAGGTTGCCGTCGATTACGGTCGTTCCGCTTTGGCCCAGCGCTTCGACGTCGGCTTGGGTCAGCAGCGCGACGTCGCCCGGATTGCTCACCTCCGTGCGCGATACGCTGTACGTATAATCCGCCGTGGCGCCGTTATAGGCCTTGATACGGAATTGTTGGTCGTCGTTCCACGTTTCGATCGTCGCCGGGTCGGGCGATACGGTGGCTTGCTCGCAGAGTTCGTAGGTTACGGTGGCTCCGGTGAGGTCGACGTTGACGGGAACCGTGATTACGATCTTTTTTCCCGAGATGGCGGCGTCGTACGTCGTGCCGCCGACCGTCAGGGAGAAGGAGAGGATGTGGTTGTCCTTCCCTTCGAAGGGGCTTTCGTCGTCTTTCGAGCAACTGCTCAGCAGGCAGCATGCCAGTGCGAGAATTCCGAATAGTTTTTTCATGTTTTTTGATTTTTAGGGTGATTGTTATTTGGATTTGATCAGATTGAAATCTCTGATGCCGAATACCTCGGTGGAGTTCTCGCCCAGCCATCCGGCTTTGGCGTTCACGCCGGTCTGCACCTTGACGAAGTCGATGTATTTCAACTCGGCCGGTTTTCGGTCGAAAGTGACGGCGTCGCCGATCCTGAAATGGTTCGCGTTGACGCCCGCATCGTGGTTATCGTCGTCGGTCAGCCGGTCGACGGGACTAAAGTTGTCGGCGTACCCCCATTCGTATTCGTCGTTCGACCAGTAACCCGGGGTGACTTCCCGCGTTTTGGACGGCAGGCAGGTTCCCCGCAGGATGTAGGTGTTTTCGCTCACCCAGTTCGGGTAGTAGAAATCCTGGTTGTGCCAGGCCGGCAAATAGTCGATCGAGCCGGATTTGCCGCGGTTGTCCGTCCATTGTACGGGCTGGCCCGTTTTTCGGGGACGGTAATAGGTCACTTCGTAATCCTGTACGGTCTGCGGGTTGTCGTATTCGCTTCCTTTGAGTTCGTACCAGGTGTCGTCGGGCAGGCCGTTGCCGTTTTCATCCTGCATGACCCATACGACGCCGGGTTCCGACGAGCCTTTGAACGAATTTCCCAGTACTTGGAAATTGTAGCCCCCATCGTTGACGATGCTGTGGTCGAAACCGACAACGATGTATCCGCCGAAACCTCCCAGCGAAACGTAGTATTCGTGCGACAGCCGGTCTTCGGCATAGGCGCAGGCCTGTTCCGGGGTCGAGGCGTCGTAGTCCTCGTTCACGAATTGACCGGGCGCCGGCGTGAATTCATATACCTTGTTGAAACTGATCTGGCTGACTGCATCGGACGGCCGGAAATAAGTGCCCTCCGGACCGGCTACCCGTACGGTTAGCGGGCGGGAGATTTCGGTATATTCGTTCTTCATCGTCACGGTCACGCGGTAAGGTTCGGCGCGTTCTTCGGCCGTAAAGACGAAAAGCGGGTCTTTGTCGCTCTGTTTTTCGTCGCCGTCCACGCTCCATGTATAGACGGCGTCGAATGCGTTTTCGATACCGTAAGGCAGTAGGCGGATCGTTCTGCCCGAAGACATGCTGTAAGATTCCCGTTCGAATTTCCACGAAAAGGGCATGTCGCTCGGTTCGTTGACCGTCACGGTGAAAGAGATTTCGTCCCGGCCGTCTTCGTTGGCGGCCGCGAAAACGACCTCGTATTTTCCCGCTTTGTTTTCGTTGAACGTATAGTTCTGCTGCGTTCCGACCTCTTTCGAGTCGACTTTCCACAGGAAAGTCGCGTTTTCGGAATTTTCGACTTCCGGTTCGAAGACCAGGTCTTTGCCCGTAAGGACGCTGTATCCTTTTTCCGGTACGGGCAGTGAAACGGAAGGCGCGGAGAGTCCGGCGACGTCGATCCGGAATTCCGTTTCGTCCGATCCGTAGTCGGTTCTTACGCTGAAATTGACGAAGACGCTTCCGATCTCGTTCGACGAGAATGAAAAACTTTTTTCGGTTCCGACGATTTTGCCGTCGATTTTCCAGGCGTAGAGCGCGTTTTCAGCGTTTTCGACGACCGGGAAAATCGTCAGCGTCTTTCCTGTTTTTACCGTATAGACAGGACTCGCTCCTTCGGTTTTGATGACGGGTGGGAGACTTGTAGCCGTGTCGTCCTTGCCGCAGGACACCAGGAGCGCACAGCAGGCGAGAATAACGGCGCGTGTGAGTAATGTTTTTATTTTCATTGTTTTATGAGGTTGGTTTTCCTTCGATTCGGGTGCGGCGGTACTTCCGGGATCGGGCGTCCGGAAAACAGGAAGAAGCGGTCCGCTGTGGGCGGAACGGGACGGAACAGAAGTTCGTGCGTGAAAAATTCCATGTGTCGCTGCCGTTTAATCGTAAAAATAAAACCGGTCGTACAGCAAGCGATGTCGTGGAAACTCAAAGCGAAAAAGAAGGAAACATCGTCGATTCCTTGTCCGTTCACCGCAGACTGTAAAACCCGTGTAACAAAGGCAGGTCTTCTGACTCGTTCCTGTTTCGGCGCCTTCCCGACGCGATGTCAGTGGCAAAAGAGTGTCGAAACATTTTGCTCCTTGCGGAGCCGGAACTTACAGCAGCGGGAACTGTTGCCGATTCGCACGGCATTCCCTTTTAATTCCCTGGTCGCGGTCGAAAGCGCGATGCGGAAACCTTTGCACGGCAAAGATAGTTTTTTTTCGGGACGATGCTGCCGGATCGTAAAAAAATGTGCGTCCGGACGGTGTGCCGTCGGAGTGTTTTCCAGAAAAATACGTCCGGGATGGAAAATATATCCCGGAAAGTATTACCTTTGGACCGGACCTGCAAAGAGAAGAGTGACCGGGTTCGAAACGTGGTGTACAGACTTTTTACAATATAACCTATGCAAAATATGTTTAGTTTCAATTTGATAAAGAATCCCGTTTCCTCTACGGTTGTCGTATCGCCCGTTCCCCAGAGAAATAACAGCATTGATATAGCAAGAGGCATTTGTATGTTTCTCGTGATGCTCTATCACTCGGAATGTTATTTTCCTACGAGCATACATATCCAACCATTTTTTGCACCGTTTTTTCTAACAACTTTTTTCTTTATAACAGGAAGATATATCGTCAAAGAGACTGCGCCGCTCTCTTTTCTCCGGAAATTAAAACGAATATTTGCCACTCTGGTTTGGCCTTATTTGATATTTACAACCCTTATTTGGCTACCGAAAGCATTTGCCCACGGAAATGACATGACAATAAAAAGCATGTTATATGATGTTCTGGGAGGAACAGCGTCTTGGTTTGTTGCAGCCCTTATTGTCTGCGAAATTCTTTTCTACATTTTTTACAAACTCTTTCGAAATGAATACATCCTGTTGATTTGCGGGCTCAGTCTCTTAATTTTGGGCACTTATCTGAAACGTGTGGATCCTGCACCTTCTTTCTGGTATTATAAAGAAGCTTTCGTCAATCTGATATTTGTTTGTTTGGGATATATTTGGAGCCTGCACTACAACGTGATTCAGAAAACTTTGTCGGGTAAATACAGCCTTTTGGCCTTTACTTCGCTTTATATAGCCTTGTTTGCAATTTTTCGATACACACCCGTTTCAGAATACGATGGAATTACGATCGATAGTTTTAAATCGTTGGTTTTGTCAGGGGGCGGGATTGTGTTTATCTTAAAATTGTCGGAATTTATCCGCAATCAACCTGTTCTTGAATATATCGGTCGGAACTCAATATTGTATTATTTTCTAAATGGAGGCGTGATTTTGATTCTGTCAAAAATACTGAATAAAATAAACACTCCTCATTATTACGTAATCGATTTCTTAATTGCGGTTATTGCAACTGCTGTCATTACCGTGCTTGTTTGGATTATTAATCGATATCTTCCGTTTTTCAAACGGTTTCCCTGGGAGAACAATCGGTCGCTCCACTTTGCAAAGAAAGGATAGTGGAAATATTATTAATATAAAAGATTTAGTCCAAAAATTTTCGATAATCAGAATTGTTGATTAACTTTGCACCCGCAATAGGAGAGTTGCCGGAGTGGTCGATCGGGGCAGACTCGAAATCTGTTGAACCGCTTATGTGGTTCCTGGGGTTCGAATCCCTAACTCTCCGCAAATGATGCTGATTATCAGTAAATTTAAAGGTATACCCAGGCTTGCACCCTAAAATGTAAGTTTGGGTGTTTTATTTTCTCTACTGCTCTATTGTCCTGATTATTCAATAAAAGACAGGCTAAAAGTCGATATACTTTTAGCCTGTCTTCTTTAGTTATACAAGAAATTAGCGGTAGGTAAACGAATAGACGGCCGAATTCGTACCGCGATCCAGTTCGGTATCTTTTCTGTTTTTGATCTCGTATTTGTATCCCGCTTCCGGATATTCGGGCTTGACGAGTTCATTACCCACCACGATGTCGTATTCATGCTTGATTTTGGCCACGGTTGCGTGTGCAGTGACCGAAGCGACCGTACCGTCGTCGTTAAAGACGTAATCCAGGCGCTCCTCCGTGTCCTCGACATAAGTGTAGTATTCGTAACTCTTATGAACCTTCACATTGGGCTCCGGATAGCCAGGAGTAGCGACAGAGGCTTCTTCATCGTCACTCCATCCGGTAAATATTGTTGTGTAACGGTCCATACCGCGACCCGCCAGGCGCAGCAGAGCCAAGCGCCCGAGCCGGCCCGGCACCTCTCCGTCTTCGGTTTCTTCCAATAGCATATCCGGTAAAAAGAGCATATTGATGTCCAGATTCAACTTGTCGTTCGGCGTCTGGTTGAAATATTGCTCAAACCCGGACACTTCGTCCGGCTGAGCTCCGTCAGAATAGGAACCGCCCGACAGCACACCGTCTTTATAGGTATACGTGTTCCACGTATTGGAGTAGGCGACGCGCGAGATACGATCTTCGTCGTTATATTCTATATTATAGGTGTAAAACTCATAATTATCTTCGTCATGGGAATAGGGATGCGATTTGCCCTGTCGGATGTATCCTTTGTCGTTCAGCAGGACGTCGTAGGTTTGTGTTCCGGCGTCCGACCACCGATCCTCGATGCGGAGACGATCCGGTGCCGAGTAGTCGATGCTGCTGACCAGTTGGCTCGAACCTTCCGGATCGTTGGTGGGGCGGATGTCGATCGTGTATGACGAAACGCGATTATGGTCGTCGTATTCGAACGTATAGGTCGCCTCCTCTTCATCGTGATCCGAAGTGGGGAGTTGATTCCAATAAGTTACCGTGCGTTCGATCCGGCTGACAAGAGCGTAGCTTGAGGGATCGGGCACGACAGGTTCGTCACCGCCAACGGTTACCGTGCAGGATGCCGACACTTCTTTGTTTGAGGAAGAAGTTGCCGTGATGGTCGCCGTTCCGTCGGCTATCGCGGTGATTTCGCCGGTTACGGGATTTACGTCCGCAACGGCAGGGTCGCTGCTCGACCATACCACCGATTTGATCGTGGCATCGGCAGGCTCTACAGTGGCGGTCAGCGTCGTTTTAGCTCCTGCATCCAACGAAAGTTCGGTTTTGTCGAGGGTAATCTTCGTCACTTTGACCGGCGGCTCGTTCTCGCTGCCGTCTTGCTTGGTTCCCTCCTGAACGACCGTTACGGTAAAGGTGTTGTTGCCCGAACGGATGGTAATCGTCGCCTCGCGCCGTTCTCCCGTATAGTTCTGGTCGATCTCGATGCGGAGCGTAATCGTCCCGGCCCCGCCGCTATAAGCCTCCTTGTCGCCGTTGTAGAGTTTCAGCCAGACTACGTTATTGCCGTTGTTGTCGGCAGCCCGTGTAACGGATTTTGTTTGTACGGATGCCAATGCCGAAGCCTGCGCCTGCACTTCGTTCACGGTCGCCGTCCAGGGGGCGCTGGCCGTGAAAGAAAAGCCGCCGCCCGTACTCTCGTTATCGGCATAGGCGTTTTGCGTAAGTTGTTCTTGTGCGGGCGGAGTGAACGGCTCGCCTTCTCCGCCTTCGTTTTTGCTGCAACCGGCAAGAATCGCCGTTGAAAGCATCAATAAAAACAGATGTTTTTTCATTTGTATAAATCATTTCCGCCCGTCCCCCGGCGGAGTTTTAGTTACACATAAAAAGACGTGGGACAGTACCTTTTTATCTGCTTCTGAGGTCTACCACAACCTGCGATCAAATAAATGAGTAAAGCCCACGTTTCCGCAGGCATTAACTTTACTCTTGATCGCTTTAAAAGTGGTAATTTCAGAAGCAAGAATAAAAGCTAACGCTTTTTATATTTTATGTCTTGTATATTTCCGTTTATGCCATAGGCTCGCCTTTAATTAATTGGTTTATCGCGGTAAATATACGAAAATTTGATTAATATATTAATGAAAGGACGGGGGAGTGTTTTAAATTATGAAATGATTTCAATTCAGTAGTTAAGATGTTGATTTTCATGATGATTAAATGTTGTGTAAACAGAACAAAGGCGGCTATTACAGTCGCCTTTTGTGTTCTATGTATCTTTTATGTAAACCCAATCGATGTCGGCTTTGACCACCGGGGCTGCATGTCCTCCCGAATTCGCCATCTTGGTTGCCACGAGATAGACGTTTCCCGAACCTTGCGAATATTGGTAAGAATGCGAAATGTCGCTTACGGACACTCTGGTGCCTTTTGCGTAATTGGCCGGAAAATACTTACCAGGTCGGAATCGCCGAGTCCAGCCACTGCACGCGGCGGGTTAGGAAGTCCTTGGCGTACTGCACTTCGTTTTCCCAGGTTCCCAGCGTGATGACTTCGACGCTGACCGGCGTGTTGAGGATGTTCCACTTCGTGAAGTTGGCCCACTGCGATACGGAGATTTTCTGAGCCGTCTCGTTGATGTAGGCGTAGAGCTGCGGCAGGTATTCGTTTTTAAGCGTTTTCCAGCGCTCTTTGACCAGTCCTGCGAAGTAGGGATCCTGCATCAGCCGGTCGAAATAGAGCGAACGTTGTACCAGGACGTCGTGGCGGGCCGGTTCGGTGTAGTTCCAGCCGATGCCGAGCGACCACTCGAAGTCCCAAACCGGCGACATGCCGAGTTTGGTGTCCGGCTGCGCGTTCTTTTTGAAGAAGTAGTAGTTCGTATCTTTGTTGCACAGGGTTTCCTGTACCAGGTACCAGTTCACCCAACTGTCTACGTCGATGTATTTGCGGTATCCCTCTTCCGGGTCCATGAAATTCTGCGAATAGAGCACATATTCGAATTTATTGACGTAATCTTTGATGTAGGCGACCTGTTGCTGCGTGATGTCGTCCGTATCGGGATGCTTGAACGTGAACGGGTTGCCGCGGTCGGTCATAAAGTACAGCGGTTCCTGCTGGTAATAGCCGTCCCGTTCGATCAGGTAGCCGTCGTCATCGGCGTTCAGCCGGTTTTTGGAAACTTTCACGTGTTCGCCGAGCAGGTAGTTGCCCTCGTAACGCCCGTTCAGGAACAGTTCCACGAATTCGGTGCGGGGCGTCCACGGCATCGACATCAGCTCGCTCAATTTGAATGCGATGCTGGTGCGCAGCAGCGATTTGTCGCAGTAGTTGGCCAGCAATACCCACTCTTTGTCGGACGGCATACCCAGAATCTCGGATTTTTCGTCCAGCTTGATCTTGTACGGCTTTTTCGGATACCCGAACGTGGCGTTGCCCCGGCCCCGGATACGCATGGCGCCTTCGTATCCGGCTTTGAAATCGGCGGTTTTGCTGATCGTCAGCGTTCCGTTGACGTAGTTCTCTTTCGACGTGATTGCCGCACGCTGGTCGGTTTCGACCGTAACGACCGGCAGACCGGTGAAATTGAACAGGTTGACTTTGTATTCGGCGGACGTTCCCTTGCTGTCCGTAACCGTATAGACGACCTCTTTCGTGAAGTCGTTCGCCGTGACGCCCGACTGCTGCGAAACCTTGCCGACGGAGATCCGGTCGAAACGGCCCAGGAAGGTCGGAACGAGTTTGTCGATATCCGTCACGTAGGGTATCAGGCCCGAAATCGATGTTCCGTCGATCGTGCATTCGATGTCCGACAGTAGGTACAGCGGGTTTTTGGCCGCTTCGAAAACGAACGACGTGATCGCCGGGCCGGACTCCGCCCCTTCGAAACAGGATATGTTGACTTTATAATCGACCGTTTGTCCGATGCTGTCCATGACCGTATAGACGACCTCTTTCGTGAAATCGTTTTCCGAAACGCCCGATTGCTGAACCGTATGGTTTACCGAGATCTGAGCGAACCGGCCTTTGAAGGACGGAACGAGCTTGTCGAGGTCGGTCGCGTAGGGGATCAGCCCCGAAATTTCGTTCCCGTCGATCGCGCATTTGATGTCCATGATCAGCGTTTGCGGATTCCGGGCGGCTTCGAATACGAAGGCGGTAATCGCCGGTTGGGTGGCCGGCGGGTCGGGCCGGCCGTTTTCGTCGTTGTCTTTGCAGCCCGACAGCAGCGCGACGCATGCGGCGAAAAGGAGTAGCTGTTTTTTCATAAACGGTAAAGTTTTAGGTGGATTCGGATGTCCGGGTGTCGCCGGACGGTAAGTGGCGTTTTTATAGAACGCCGTTCGCTAATTTAACGATAAAATTCGAAAATGCAATCGGTTGCCGGATAAATACGCAATGTGCGGCCGGCTCGGTTCGCAGAGGCGTGCCGGGAAGATACGAAAAACCGTGTCGTGAAAAAACTTTCCGGAATTTC
>ERZ791865.2195-NODE-2195-length-14895-cov-16.881267_pt1 | contig 14895 bp, 13 predicted proteins | sample MGYA00509942_ERZ791865 | MGnify/ENA primary metagenome ERZ791865 (study PRJEB30046, sample SAMN00792098) | human gut metagenome | study: EMG produced TPA metagenomics assembly of the A metagenome-wide association study of gut microbiota in type 2...
AATCGCTCACCGCTGCAAACGCCGCTGTCGGCAGCATGGTCAGCACCATGCAGCAGACGAGCAGTATGCTAAGTATTCGTTTTTTCATTGGCTTTTCTCCTCCTGTTCGTGTCGGTTCGGTTTGTCCGCCCCGCCTTTTTTCTGGTTTTCTCTGTTTCTGAGCCGGAAGCACAGCGCGGTGAACGCTGCCGCCGCGGCAAAGGAGACAACGCCTACCAGCACATAACCGCCCGCGTCCTCCCGCAGCAGCATCGCGCCGAACACGCCCCATGCTTCCGGTTGCCCCGGCCCGACGACCGTGCCCGCCGCCTGCATCAGTGCCGCGAACAGCAGCATACACATAGCGCTCAGTCCATAGATGCCGCGCCGCTGCCTCCGGCGGGTGTTTTCCCGCACCCGCTGCTTGACGAGTGCGACCCGTCTTGCGGTATCGTACATTTCGTTTGAATCCCCTTTCCGGTTTGTCTGAAACTGTGGCCTAAAAACCCTTTCACTTATATAGGTACAAAAAATCGAAAAAACTCTCACCCAAAACGCAAAATTTTTCAAAAAATTTGAGAGCCGCCAAAAAGCAGCTCTCAAGGAGGGAATGTTCGGTTATTTTCTCCGCGATAAGCGGAAAGCGGACAGCTTTCCCGCCGCCACCAGCAGCACCGGCAGGGCGTAGGCCACATACTGCGCCGCGCCGCCGTAGGCGATGAGCAGATTGTAGATGGCGTGGAGGGTGATGGCCGCGCCCAGCAGCCCACAGGTGCCTGCGATCTTCAGCCACGTCCGCTGCCACGTGTATGCAAGGCCACCGCCGACGATCAAGCCGCAGAGGACGTGCATCGCGCCCGTGCCGAAGCCACGGAAGAAGATGAAGGAGAAGCGGTCCGCGCCGTTTTGGATCAGATAGCACACATTTTCGAAGGTGGCGAAGGCGAGGGCGACCGTGATGGCGGCGGGCTTGATCTTATCCCCCTCCGGCTCGAATACCAGAAGATAGAACACCAGCGGCAGCAGCTTCATCATTTCCTCCACCACCGGCGCAATCTCCGCCGTGGCGGCAAGGGCGTCCGCCTGACATACCGCCGCGAGGAAGGTGTTGATATAGGCCGAAAGCAGGCACACTCCCATCCCGGCAATGCAGAACAGGAAGAAGCGAAGCTGCCGCCTGCCCATGCACAAAGCGGCCACCAGCAGCGGGGACACCATGCAGATAAAAATATTCTCGATGTAGGTCATGCAGCCACCGCCTTTCTCGTGGCGGGCAGCAGCCCCAGAATCGCAAGCGTCAGCAGCATATCACACCAGAAGGTGGGGCTTGCCGGTGAGGTTTCCGGCCAGAAGCAGCCCGCCGTCCAGAGCAGATACTCCGCGAACGCAAAGCACAGCACGCCGATGTGGAAGTACCGCATATTCCGCGCCGCGCCCGTCTGCGTTTTCGCATAGACAAGCCCACGAATGGCGCAGAAGGAGAGCCATATCATCATGCCGCACCAGATCAGGTTGGAGAGAATATCCCCGAAGATGCAGTAGAACGCCAGCAGCGGCACACCGAACGCAGGCGCGAGCCACGCCCTGCGGCAGCGGAAGCCTCGCTCATCTGCTCCCGCCAGAGTGGCCTGTAAAATGCGCAGGAAGATGAGGCTTGCCACCCAGCCGAACTCCGACACATAAAAGACCCGCGGTGTGGTATCGAACAGCAGCAGATACAGCGTCCAGTAGAGCGCGCCAAGGGCAAAGCAGCCGTAGAAGCACAGCAGCAGGAAATATGCCTGTCGTCCGCTTTTCCGGTAGGATATGCCCGAAAGCAGCGCGCCGACGAACGTGGTCAGCAATTGCAGCAGGTTCTCAATCAGCTCCATGAATCCCCTCGCGTTCTTTATTCTGATCGGCCTCCCGGTTCATCTGCCGCAGCCGGAAGCACAGAACGGTCACACACACGCCGAGTAAAAACGCCAAAAGCCCGATGACGATGTATCCCAAAGCCGCGCCGCCGTGAAAGATGCTTGCCGCCGTTTCAAAGCCGGAATAGTCGCCTGTCTGGATATTTGCGGCGATGCCGGGCATGGCGAGGGACGCGCCGATGAGCAGCGCGAGGCACGCCGCCACGGCGGAAGCCATGGTGATCGTATTGCGCCGCCGCCGTTTCTCCCGCTCAATTTGGGCGATGCGCCGCTTCGTCTCCGCAACGCGCTCCTCATGACTCCGCATTTGTGATCCCCTCCCGTTCCAGCAGCCTTCGCAGGCTCTCTTTTCCGCGATACACCAGGTTGGTGATCTGTTTTACCGTTTTTCCCGTGACCTCCGCCGCCTGCGCGTAGCTCATATCCTCAAAATAGGTGAGATAGAGGACTTCCCGATAGTCCGGGTTCATTTCATCCATGCAGAAATGCAGGATGCGGTTTCGTTCCTCCGTCCGGATGACCTCCACCGCCAGCAGCTGCCCGTCCGGCTCGCCGGTCAGCTCGTCCAGACTGAACAGGGGCTTTCGTTTGCTCTTATGGCGCAGTGCCATGTGGCGCGCGGCCTTATAGAGATACGCCTTGAAGCCGCCGTCCCGTATCTTCGGTTTTTTTGTGAACAGATAGGCGAAAACATCCAGCATCAACTCCTCCGCCTCGTGAACGTCGTGCAGATAGCCGTCAATATACAGGGTCAGGGGGTCACCGTATTTTTTCATCAGGGCATTAAGCCCTTCGTCATCGCCGCTCAGATATTGGCGATACAAGCTCTCATCGCAGGTCATAGCGTTCACTTCCTTTTGCGGATGCTAAAATGCAGAGGGGTATCCGTCAGATGCTTGTCCTGTCGGGATCGTGGTGCTGTTCCTGAAAGCGCGGGTCGGACGGCTTTTCCGCATTTTCCGGGATCGCCCATGAGCGCCCGAACCGGGACGCGCCGGGGATCCGCCCCTCGGCGCAATATTGGTTGACCCGCCGCTCTGACACGCCCCAACGGTAGGACGCCTCCCGAATGGAGATATAGCCCTTGATCCCGTTCATACCGTACCTCCGCATGGATAATACTCAACACAATACATTATATATGAATATCCGAAGAAACACAAGGCGTCCGGCGAAGTGTTCAGAGAAAAGTTGCGGATAAGGTTGATTTTTTTGAAAAATCCTCCGAAATCTGGCCAAAACGCCTTGTTCAGATTGTAGTATGGGTAGAGGGGGAAAACAGGAGCACGGAGTAGTCAGCAAGCACAGCAAGCGAGTACCCGCTTGCGGATTTTGCGCTGTTCAGGTCCCTTGCCCGAACAGTCAAAATTGCTTGCTGGGGCGCGGGGCTCCGGTGGAGACCTCAAAGCGTGAAACGCTTTGAAGCGCTGACCGAGCCGACAGGCGTGACCCCAGACCCTTATGAGAAACGGAGGCTGCCCATGGCAAACCGAAAGCGGAACATTCAGATGAAGTTCTATGTGACGGAGGAGGAAAAGCGGCTCATAGATGAAAAGATGGCGCAGCTCCCCACACGTCGGTACGGCGCGTATCTGCGGAAGATGGCGATAGACGGGTATAACGCGGCACATTTCCGGCCACAGGCAGCGTTCATCCGCAAAGCCCCTTCGCTGCCCCGCGGTGGAGAAGGGCTGGCAGGGAAAGCCGCCAGAGAGGATGGTAACGGTTTCAAGTCCTGTTTTTTCAAAAAACGCCTCCTTCGTAAAAGTTGTGATATCCCGGAATTTTGGCACCTCCGGCCAGTGCTTTTCCAGAACGGAAGCCTACATGACAGCCGGCGCCAACAAGTTCCTGCGCATCTACTACGCCCGGGCAAAGGAATGCATGGCAAATCTGGACGCATCTGCCGAGGACAGCGAAACAGCCGAGTAATCTGCTCATGGACACCTCTCAGCTGATGAACCCTGTTGTTCACCGGCAGCTTTGCTATACCCTTTTTACTCAAGTCCCGATTGAGCCCTTCTTTCAATTGGGGCTTGACTTTTTATTTGCAGGCTCCGATCTCCGCTGCCGTACAGGTCATGGTTGACGAGAAATGTGTAGTAGCTGTCCATCGTGACCGGCGCGTTATACAGCGCCGCCAGCAGATATTCTTTGATGTTGCGGACATAGGTGGTGTTCTCCCGCATCCGGTCAAGGACATACTCAATGTGTGAGGCGTTCAGCTTCAGAAACCGTGACCGGACGACCTCCGCCGGGTAGTCGTCCCCGGCGATACGGATCATCTCCCGGTTGGAGCAGACGGTATCCACCATGAGCTCCACCAGCTCGTCCAGACGGTCCCTGTCCAGCTTTTCATCCTGGGTGAGGATATCGTAGTTGATATTCTCCAAAATGATCTCCCGGTAGCTCTCGCGCTCCCGCATCCTGTCCTGTCCGATCCGCTCCCCGGGGGCTGAGGGACTTGATAGGATAGGACTTGATATCTCCGTATTCGATAAATCTGTTCTTGATGGATAGTTACTTGATTCTTCTTTATTTAATTGGGCGGGGTTCTCCTGAATTGGGGCATCCAACATTGGCTTTGCCTGTATTGGATTTTCCCGTATAGGTTTTTCCCGGATAGGCGCGGGCGTCTGTGTCGGCTCCTTCGGCTGCTCCAGGATGGTGTACTCGATGGAGCCAAGTTGCCCGTTCTCGTTGCGGACGCGCGCCCGGACGAGATAGCCGTGCGCCTCCAGCTCCCGGATCCCGCCGCTGCTGCTGTCGATGCCGTCCTTGCAGATGCGGGCAAGGCCCTTCATGGTGTAGTCCCAATTCGCCAGCAGGGACAGCATGAGAGATAAAAGCCCTTTCGCTTTCAGCGACAGCGACATATCCCGCAGATGGTAGTTGGACATGACCATGTAATCTCTGGTCTTTTCGATGCGGAAAACTGCCATATCCGCGCCTCCTTTCTCTGGTTTTGAAAAGTGTTGATTTTGACGCAAAAAAGCCCCTGTCCTGCCTCCCGGACGCTTTCCGTGGGAAAACACCCACGCCGCCTTTTAAGCGGCGCTCTGAGAGGAAAAAACAGAGGTTTTCGCACCCTAATTGATACATTTTTCGGGTGGGTATAGGTACGGACATGAAAAAACGCCATAGGGCGGCTGCCTATGGCGTGGGGACAGGAAAAGGGCGCTGATGTGAAAATCAGCGCCCTTCGTGCCTGTCAGTATGAGTTTTTTTGACTTCGTACCGTGTTCCCTGCCTTTGAAAACATTGATTTTACTGACTTTCTTATGTTTTCTTATTAGGAGGCGAGGGAAGCCACCGCTTTTTGACTGAATTATTGCTTGAGCTTTACGTTGTTTCTGATGGTGCGTTCGCTGCGCGGACGGTTCGTCAGGCGTTGCAGCACGGCGCTGATCTGCCCCTCGGCGGCTTCGACCTCGGCATGGAACGCGCGGGCAGAGACGCGCAGCGCCCCGTGGCCGAGGATGATGATCTGCTCAGGGCCGTCGGATGTCGCCACGCGCACGCGGCGTTCGCGGCGCAGCTCGTAGGTCGCGCGCTCGATGTAGGTGTCGGCAGTCTCAGCCTCTTTCGTGTAGACGACCTTGACGCCGTGCACCGTCTGCACACTGCCGGGGTTGCCCTTGACCTTATAGGCGTCGAACACGACGATGACGCGGCACTTGCGAAAGCCCTGATAGTTGGCGAGAATGTCGATCAGCGCGCCGCGCGCCGCGGCGACATCCTGCGCGGCGAGCCGATGGAGCTCGTCCCACGCAAAGATGATGTTGTAGCCGTCGACGAGCAGATATTCCGTGTCCTCTGAGTGGATCGTGACGTCATAGTGATCGGCAAGCGAGGTGCGCGCGGGCTTTTTGCTCGGTTCGAACGCGCGGCGCTCGACCTTGCCGTATGTGCGCTCGAAAATGTCCTGCAATTCCTTGTCCTCGGCATATGCGCTGCCTGCGCCGACGCCGCGTCGGGGGAGCGGCGCGGGCGCTTCTTCGACGGCCTCTTCACCAAGGCGGATGCCGCTGTCACAGTGAACATGCGCGGGAACTTCATTCCACGGGACCGTGATGCTGCCGCCGTGGTCGCAGAAGACGGAGGACGCGGGATTATCCGTGTCGCGCTCGGCGTCGTAGCCAAGGGACGCGACGATCTCGTCCTGATTTTGGCAGGCCTCATACCCGCGCACGGCGCAGGAGAGATGTCCGCGGCCGCGGGTGTAGGCCGCGACGTCGGCAAAGTAGTCGCGCAGCGTGCGCACCGGCGCATAGCCCGTGAGTACGGCGTTTTTCCCCTCGTTCTGCGGCGGTTCGACGGTGCCGCCCATGTTCTGGAGGTCGGTCATCGCGCGGCCGACGCACTCGGCGGGCACCTCGAGACGGAAGTCGTAATACGGCTCGAGCAGCACATTTTCCGCCTGCATCAAGCCCTGCCGCACGGCACGGTACGTCGCTTGACGGAAGTCGCCGCCCTCGGTGTGCTTCAGATGCGCGCGGCCCGCGACAAGTGTGAACTTCACATCCGTCAACGGTGAGCCGGTCAGCACGCCCGCGTGCTCGCGCTCTAAAAGATGGGTGAAAATCAGCCGCTGCCAGTTGAGGTCAAGCGCGTCCGTCGGCACGTTTGACGCAAGCTGGATGCCCGCCCCGCGCGGAAGCGGCTCTATTAGAAGCTGTACTTCCGCATAGTGGCGCAGGGGCTCGAAATGTCCCATGCCGAGGACGGGGGCGGCGATGGCCTCGCGATAGACGATGCTGCCCTCGCCGAAGGTCACGTCGAGGCCGAAGCGGTCGAGGATGCGGCGGCGCAGAATTTCGAGCTGAATTTTGCCCATGAGCTGCACGTGGATCTGCCCGTAGCGCTCGTCCCAGACGATGCGCAGCATCGGATCCTCTTCTTCAAGCTCGCGGAGCTTTATAAGCGCGCTGTGCGCGTCCGCGCCGTCGGGTAGGATGAGCTGATAGGTCAAAACCGGCTGCAAAAGCGGGGCGGACGCCTCCGCCTCCGCACCGAGGCCGAGACCAACATAGCTGTGGCTGAGGCCCGTGACGGTGACGACGCTGCCCGCGCCCGCCTCTTCGAGCGCGCGGAATTTGACGCCGGAGTAAAGCCGCAGCTGATCGGCCTTTTCATTGTAGTCCTGATTCTGCGCGCGATAGGTGAGAGGCGCCTTCACGCGCAGCGCGCCGCCTGTGACCTTGAGCCACGTGAGCCGCGAGCCCTGCGCGTCGCGCGAGATCTTGAAGACCTTTGCGCCGAATTCCTTCGGATAGACCGGCTCGCGCGTGAAGCACGCAAGCGCGGTGAGAAAGTCCTCCACGCCGTCCAGCTTGAGCGCCGAACCGAAAAAGCAGGGGAAGACCTTGCGGTTTTTGACCATCTCAGCAATCAGAGCGTCGTCGATTTTTCCACGCTCCAAAAGCTGCTCGAGCGCCGCCTCGTCGCAGAGGGCGAGCGCTTCGTCGCGCGTTTCCTGCGATGCGGAGAAATCGGCGCATTCCGCGCTCAGTGTCGCCGTGAGCTGGCGCAGAAGCGCGTCCTTGTCCGCGCCCGCCAAGTCCATCTTGTTGATGAAAAGAAACGTCGGCACCTCGTAGCGCGTGAGCAGGCGCCAGAGCGTTCGCGTGTGGCTCTGCACGCCGTCGCTGCCACTGATGACGAGCACTGCGTAGTCGAGCACCGACAGCGTGCGCTCCATCTCGGCGGAGAAATCGACGTGGCCCGGCGTGTCAAGCAGCGTGAACTCCTTATCGCCCGCAAACAGCATTGCCTGCTTGGAAAAGATCGTGATGCCGCGCTCGCGCTCGAGCGCGTCGGTGTCGAGGAAGGCGTCGCCGTGGTCGACGCGGCCGAGCTTCCGCAGTGCGCCGGAGGCGTATAAAAGCCCCTCGGACAGGGTCGTTTTTCCCGAGTCGACGTGGGCGAGAATGCCGATGCAAATATGTTTCATAGTAAAAAGCTGCCTTTTTTGTGTGTTCGTACCGCTTCTATTATGGCAGATTTGCCCCGAGGGTTCAACGATGATTTTTCTTCTTTCGCGCGCGGCGGGAGCGATGGCGTAAAGAATACAAAAAAGCAGCACGGTCTTTTGACTTCTGACGGTCAAAAAACGGTGCTGCTTTGCTGCTTGGTGCGGGCATGGGGACTTGAACCCCAACGCCTTGCGGCACGAGAACCTAAGGGGTATGTCACCTTAGTGAAAGATTTTCAGAGTCCTCCATATCATAAGGGAAGGGTATCTTTTCCAACGCTTCAAAAGATATTTCGGTCGTGACAGGCCGAACACCTGCTAAATCATAGCATACTCTGCCGGAAAAGTATAGCATGATTATAGCTTTACGGGAGGAAATTTCTGCTGCCCCGGCATAAAGCAGAGGGGGAGGGACGCTGTCTATTTGTTTTCTTCCGGGGAACTCATTTCTTGGCGCTAAGTGGTTGTTTTCTTATCCTGCAAATCCGATACGCTTTTGTACTTGCACAGAGTCCAAGAGTGCGCGCATATCGCTTTCTGCGAAAACCGCCTGAATATCTTCTGCGCCGATCATATTATCGCTTGTACGCATGGCTTGCTTCATACGAGTGCGCTCAAAGACTTTGCGGATCAGCCGGGCGTTGGAGAAGTTTTCATCTTTATTACGAAAGACTATTTTTGCTCTGCAGGGATTCTCAAATTAATCAGTTGTCAAAATGGATTGAAAAAAGTCGGGATCTCTCACCCTGATCTCCGAGTCCTCAATCGAGTCGTTTTTTGCCGCTGCTTATTTTTTGAATTATCCCGAACGTGATCGGGCAGTAATGAACAAAACTCTCATTGTTGAATCTCCGGAGGAATGGAACAATCTCATAATTAAGCGCATCAATTCATTCTTTGGATTCAGAGGAATTGTTCCGAAGAATTCCGGCTCATCAAATAACGAAATCTGACCACTGTGGCGCTTGTACATGTCCGACCTTCAACTCAAGTACAAAGTTTTTGCGATGAATCGCAACTTTTTCTGTACTAATTATATTACAAGCAGGCCAAAATTGCTTGTATTTTAGCACTTTTTTGCTCGGAAGCAGACACTGCTTAAATTCTGCTCGGTCTGAAAAACATAATAAACAACAGCTATGCGCCAATTAAAGTGAGAATGGCATCTTTCGGCGCGTCCAGATAAGAAACTTTAAGCGTTTCTTGTAAAAAAGAGGGTTATATGTTATTGTAAAAGCAAGAAGACTGTTGGAGAGAGGGGCTGTAGATGATGATGTTTGCCGACATTATTAAATATGTAGAAGAAAAGGAATATCAGCTTGCCGTAGATGCCCTGACCCCTCTCTTAAAGAATGAAGATGAAAAAATAGTCGCCAAGGCACACCACATATTAGGTTACATTAACACTCGCCATGATTACACTGAAAAGAGTGACTACCAAGCTAAGAGACATCTGCGATTTAACTTAAACAGCAATTATCCCCATCCATATGGGTATGTACTGTATTCTCAAGTTGAAGAAGATTCTAACGTTGCGCTCAATTATTTGGAAAAGGGAGTTGCTCGTTTCCCTCAAGATGCCAGAATACTATTAGAATATTTTCGGTTGGCGCCTAATAAAAATGCCGTTATTCAAATTGTAAAGGAACGCAATGTTAACGATGCTCGGCTGTTGAGTGCAGTGATTGATTACCTTGTATCTGTTAATCAATGGAATGATGTTTGTCACTTTGCGGTTCAGCTTGAAAATGGGAATAATCTTTGTGAATCGGAGCAAAACTATCTGGATTTAATTAAGGCTTATGCTGATTTGTTTTCGGATTCCCCTGACTACAGCGAGGCACAACGCCTGTTGGAAAAGGTTATAAGGACTGATACAGACAACAACCTTGCTTATTCACATTACTTGGGAATAATCTACGCTAATCTGAAATTGGGGAGAGTACTCGAGGCAACCGAGTTTTTTGATAGAATACCTGTCAGTAACGCTGTTACTGATCTTGATGAGTGGGCACAACCGCTTTGGATTTCCATATCCTTTGAAACACTATATCCCATTATTTTCAAAAGCATCTTATCTACATTTGCGCAAGATAGCTCCAGAAAGGTAAAGGCAAATGTTCTATATTGCCTTTATTTGTACTCGCCCTCTGAATCATATGATATCCATCGCTACAAAAAATCTGATGTTGCTACATTAACACGCTACCTGAAAACGGATTTTAATAAAAAAATTGCAGTAGCGGTTTATCGCATGCGGTGCCATTTCAAACAATTCGAAGATGCGTACGACATTCTTTGGGAGTTCTTAGTACGGCACCAAGATCCCGAAGAGAGTGAAATCTATTTCTCCGAGACATTAGAAAACATGTCCGATGATGAAGTATGCCGAATTGCAAGAAAAACAATTGAGTACTTGGAAAATGACGAATGGGCTCCGAAGCAATTTGTCCCTTCTGTTTTTGGTACTCTTGTTGAACGATTGCACGATATCAAACAATATGATCTAAATAGGGGGCTTGCTGAATATTTGCCTCTTGCCGACATTCTTAAAAGTGGACATGCATTTGAATGTGCATATGCTTATGCTGAAAAAGAGCAACCGCGAGCGATGGATATCTATGAAGCGATTGTAAAGAGAGAGCCTAATAATTCCTCTGCGATAAACAATTTAGGTGTGCGCTATGAACACGCAGGAGATCTGTACAAAGCCCTGGATTGTTATGAAAGGGCAGTAACTCTTGCCCCTAACGATAAAATCCATCAAAATAATTTGACGCGTATAAAGAATTTAATTTATGAGAAAACGGAAGAAGAAGTTTGTGCCATTAGTGACGCCATATCTGTAGAATCGTTGGAGAACATCGGGTATACCGACGAGTTTTGTCGGAAGCTCTTTTTAATTCATGATAACGAAATGAGAGATATTCTCCAACGGGATCTGCGGGAATGCGCCATAGCAGTGGTGGCCGGGCAAGATAAGGCAGCAACCATTATGTGTGGCAGCATCATCGAAGCACTTCTCATGCTGAAAATAAAGGAGCGCGGCATTTCCAAATATGATGTTAGTGCAGTAAGTAAGGGGAAAACGAATCATCCAGTTTCTGAAATGAGTCTGAATGAATTACTTTATATTGCAGATATCGAGAACATACTTGACAAAAATGGATACCACTTGGGACACTATATTCGTGATTACCGAAATGTAGTTCATCCAGCCAAGGAAATCCGGATGTCGGAAGAGGTAAATCACGAAAATGTGATTACCATGTGGGCTGTGCTAAAGAGACTTGTATCAGATCTCTACACGTAAGATTTTTGTAATTTAGTTTTAACTGTTCCATTTATAAATCAAAGGGCATGCAGGCTATTATCTCTTTTTCGTACTCAGAATATACAAAGGAGGATAATCCATGGAAATTCAAAAGCATACAGGAGAAAAATTAGAAGACTACTTTTCCCGATTAGTTGCGGAGGGGTTTGAATTTGATGCTTCTTACCAGAACATAACGCTTGCGGATATCGAAAGTGTGCTCCGTAGACTCAACCAATTTTCCAATGATAAGCGCGATGTTATTTGGTGCTTGCTTAATTCGGATTTTCCTTCTCCCTTCGCTAATGCAACAGGCTATTCTATCGCAGATGGCGCATCAATCGCTCAGATCGGGTGCTATGTAGGTATACTGATGCGACATGGTGGCAAGCTTGATCGTGAGGGACGTGACTATTGGGTAAAACCACTTATTGATGAAATTGCAGCAATTGAGCGAGTGACCTTTTCGGATGGTGTATTTGTATCTGGTCATTTAAAGGCAAAGTCACCAAACTCCGCATATAGGCTCACAGACGCGTTCAAACGACTCTTAGTCAGTGTGGAGACAGATCATTTTGCTGAAAGCTTGGAAGAATACATTAGAAATGTTGATCAGAGGTTAGCGGTATTTGCTGAACTCGAAAGAGCATCAAGAGAGAACATTGGTATATCCGGTCATAAGCGACTCATTCAAGATTCCATCAATGTATATGCCCAAACATTCTTGCCCGGATATATTCCGTTGTTTACAGATTTTGCCGATGGAGACCGGGTGACTGAAGAAGAGCGAGCTGCACTTGATCAATATGGGATTGTATTTGGTACAATAGATGATATGTGGCCGGATGCGATACTCTATAACCCAGCAGAAGAAAAACTGTGGTTCATTGAAGCCGTAACATCAGATGGTGAAGCGGATCTCCACAAAGTAGAGGGTTTACAAACAATATGTAATAACTCCGGAAAAATCTATGGAGGAACAACTACTACATATGAAACCTGGAAATGTCTTGCGTCTCGGCAGCAGAGTGAAAATAATTTAGCACCAGGAACATACATCTGGATTAGAGAGTGCCCTAATAAACATTTCAAGGTATGCTAACCAAAGGCCCCAGAATCGTCGTCGGATTCTGGGGCTTCCAATTATGTGTATACTTCGTTTAATAGTTCATCGCACGTTGCAGTAGAAAGACTCCTTTTTTGCATTAAGCGTTTTCCGATATCAGCAATTACACACAGTGGAGGAACAGGAATGTTATTTATTTCTGTGGAGTTTACTTGCGTGCTGCCATCGAGAACACGATAGTATGTATCAAAGAGCGTAGAGTTTAACAACGCATAAACACCATATACCACTTCTTTGGACAAATCCTCTCCGATGGTGCTGTCCACATAATTTATTTTATTCTGCGTGCTTATTGAGTGGTATTGAGGGAAATCTTCAGCAAGATAAATCCCGCATTGAAGTCTTCTTCGTTCCTCTTTGGCAGTAAACCTTTTGCAAAACACATAGCTTTTGTTTCTTTGAATCAATCCTGGCTTAGTATCGACAATCCAATCACAATTTTTGCCAGAGGGTTGATGACCTACTCTTCCGTTACGAATATGTTGGCTATAAAAGAGAGGAACAGTGTGGTCTTCCGGTTCTGAACGTAAGTCTTCCCATTGCCGAAAATCAACAACAATGCCAGTCTTCATTCTCAAGCCAATGCCCGGAAAAGTTGAGGAAAATGTATTGATTTTATTTACGGCTGCAACTTCTTCGGAAGATATTGGCAAGAATACATATAACTCTTCGCCGGCTACTACAGAATCATATGGTACCTTTAACACAGAAACATCATTAAAGTCTCGGTTTGATTGACTGGAGGTAATAATCACATTATCTGGAGCAGTTTTGGTTTTTTTCATTTTGATGATAATTGTTTCTTGGAGTACTTGCTCCTCAGTAAACACTTTATCCCTACTTATAAAGAGATGAATTTGCTGAATTTTCCCCTCCTGTAAAAAGTAGTTTCGGAATGCTCTGAAATATGCTCCAGAAGTCCAACTGCGTGGGATAATGTATACCATCTCGCGCCCTTTTTTCAGATTGAATAGAGACATCGCCGCAAATAGAAAATAAAGATTTGGAGCGCCATGTACAACTTCTGGCATAGCTATCGCTGCTGGATCATCTCGCATGATCCTTAAATAAGGAGGGTTAGCAATTACCAAATCATATTTTGGGGGATATGGTTCTGCATGCAAGGTTCCCGAAAAAGAATCTCCTTGTGAGAGAATATAGTCATCCTTTTTTATCTCGAAATCAAAGCTGATGCTGGCATTTTTCTTGATATAAATCAAATTGGAGCGAAGAACCGGAATAACATCAGGATCAGTTTCGTAACATGTTAAAAAGATCTTTTTAATATTGGTCTCCCGCTGTAGACGATCGATTAGAGCAGCAGAGAGAATGCCTGTTCCACATCCAGGATCCAGGATGTCAACAGAAGCTGGCAAACCATTTAAATCAAACATCTCTGCCATATATGTTGCTGTTTCTACCGAAGTGAAGAATTGGCCTTTTTTCTTTCTTACACTTTTTGGCATATTCTCAAGAAAACATATTGTTTTGTCAAAAACATATTCAAGCACTCTTTATAAGCTCCTTGTATTATATGTATTTTTTCTTTTATCCTATTGTAACTCTTTTCTGGACATTAACCAAGTCAAATTTTCGTTTTTATTTTTTGGTCTTATCGGGAAATTTCTCCGAATGAACAGTAGCTGTTCCTCTTTTTCTGTGCTATTGTATCTTGCCAGTCCAACATTATTCTCCGGCGGCGGGACCGGCCATCGCATCATACGATGAACAGTCCTCCACACTTGAAGTCTGCTGCCGGGATAGGCTTTTCTCAGCTTCTCGACCGCGCGGCTCTTCGCCTTCTCCACGGCGGACTCCTTCATCATGTGATACATCCCGATCTCTTTCAAGGTCGCCTCCGGGTATCCGAACACGCCGCAGGTCTTGCCGAGAATGTCCCTGTCCTTCTTCGACAGGGTATCGAACAGCTCCTGGAAAAGCTCGACGCAGACCTTGCGGTACACGGCCTGCTCCACCGAAACGGAGAGCATCCCCGGCATCAGCCGCTCATAGGGATCGCCGTCATAGCCCTCCGGAACAAGATCATGCACACCGAGGAAATGGGTGTTGTAGCGAACATATCGGCTGACACGAGCCTTGGAAATATCCATCTCCTCTGCAATCTCATCAATATCCTTCCACTCCATGTGGTACAGCCTCTGTGCCTGCCGGACGGCAGCCATCTCGTCCTTGCTCAACGCCATACAGCCAAGATTCTGCTCCAGCCAGCGGGTCATGCGCCCCTTCAAATGCGGGTAGAGGTAGGTGGTGAGCACGGCGCGGCTTTCGTCGTATTCTCTGTTCTGAATCCGCGTCAGGAACTCCAATGCACCCTCGCCGCAGAGATCGTCCAGAATCGTTTTCGTATACGCGGAAAATTGATTTGGATGATGTGGGTCCGCCGTCGGGCAGTTGAACTCAGCCGCAGCTTCCTTGGCGATGCCGCGGATCAGACCGATGTTTTTATGGTACAGCTTTTCCAGCGCGGCTTCATCACCGTCATAATATTGGCGAATTAGTTGCTCGTTGGTCATACTTGCTCACCCGCCTTTTCCTTCGGCGGACGGCCCCTCGGATTGGCCGTTCTGGT
>ERZ791865.2201-NODE-2201-length-14853-cov-6.213204_pt1 | contig 14853 bp, 13 predicted proteins | sample MGYA00509942_ERZ791865 | MGnify/ENA primary metagenome ERZ791865 (study PRJEB30046, sample SAMN00792098) | human gut metagenome | study: EMG produced TPA metagenomics assembly of the A metagenome-wide association study of gut microbiota in type 2...
GACCCCTACGGATTCGGAACAAGAAGTGCGTTGGTTATCGGCGGGCGGGGTAGACCCCCGCCCCTACGGAGGGATCGCTGGATGGTACGGTAGACGGGCGCGGTGTGCCCGTGTGGTTTGATTTTTCTATTTTTCAAGGAGTTTTTATGTCTATTCTGATACGCCGGGAGCCGGGCTTTTACAAGCGGCTCATGTACCTGAGCATGCCCATTGTGCTGCAGAACCTCATCACCTTTTCCCTGGGACTCATCGATACCTTCATGGTCAGCCAGCTGGGCAACACCGAGATGGCCGCCGTCACCGCAGCCAATGTGCCGGTCTTCCTGCTCATCTCCATCGTGTTCGGCGTGCAGAGCGGCCTGGGCATCCTGGTGAGCCAGTACTGGGGCAAGCAGGACATGCGGAGCATCAGCCGCGCCATCGGCGTGGCGGCCGCATCAGGCGTGGTGGTAGCCGCCTTGCTGGCGGCGGTGCTGTTTTTGTGGCCGGTACAGATCATGGATCTGCTGTCCAATAACCACCAGCTGTCCGTCCTGGGCGCGCCATACTTAAAGCTCATCGGCATTTCCTACATTTTCAACATGGTCTCCTCCGTGTACGCCAGCGCCCAGCGCAGCGCGGAAAATCCCAGCTTCGGCATGAAGCTTTTCGGCGCCTCCACGCTCATCAACACGGGGCTGAACTATCTGCTGATCTTCGGCAAGCTGGGCTTTCCCATGCTGGGCATCCAGGGCGCGGCCATCGCCACCCTGTGCGCCCGCATCTGTGAGTTCATCATCTGCCTGCTCTACGCCCTGCGGGACAGACGCATCCGGATACAGTGGGCCGCCTTTTTCCACCCCGGCTGGGACATGCTGCGCCGGTTTCTCAAATACGCCTCCCCGGTGGTGCTGAACGAGGCTGCCTGGGGCCTGGGCAACAGCCTGCTGACGGTGATTTTGGGCTACACGGAAAATTCCGTGGAAATGCTGGCGGCCAATGCCGTCATGGGCAATCTGAGCCGGCTGTTCCTGGTGTTCTGCTTTGGTTTGGGCGCAGCCGTCGGCGTGCTGGTGGGCAAGGCCATCGGCGAGGGGCGGAGCCAGGACGAAATCATGGACCTGAGCCGCGCCCTCCTGCGCTTTACCATCGTCTCCGGCATAATACTGACTGTCTTTGCCCTGTCCCTGGTGCCCACGTTGTTTGTGCCGGTGGTCTTCCCGCTGTTCAAGCTCTACGGTGAGTCCGCCGTCATCGCCACGGCCCTGGCCGTGACTGCTTTTGCCACCATTCCCCTCCACGCCCACTCCATCAGCAGCATCACCGGTGTGCTGCGCGCCGGCGGCGATGTGTTCTGGAGTGCCGCTTTGGACCTGGGCCCCCAGTGGTGCATCGGCCTGCCCCTGACGGCTCTGTGTGCCCTGGTGCTGAAAACCGGCATTTGGCCCATCGCCATAGCGATGCAGCTGGAGTATTTCGTAAAGGTCCCCCTGTGCGAATACCGGGTGCGCAGCCGGAAATGGATCCATGACGTCACCATGTCCCGGAGGGAGGAGCCATGAGGAGCCTGTTTGTCTGCCCCCTGTGCGGCCAGCCTCTGACCCGGGAGGAGACGCGCTGCGCCTGCCCCGCAGGCCACAGCTTCGACCGGGCCAGGGAGGGCTACTGCCATCTCCTGCCGGTAAACCGCAAGCACTCCAAGGCCCCGGGAGATGACAAAGCCATGGCCGCCGCCCGGTCCGCCTTCTTGAGAAAGGGCTATTACACCCCCCTGCGGGAGGCCCTGTGTGCCCTGGCCGTTTCCATGACCGGGGCAGCCCCCACGGTGCTGGACGCCGGCTGCGGAGAGGGATACTACACCGGCGGCATCTATCGCGCCCTGCTATCTGCCGGCAAGGCCCCGCGCATGGCCGGCACGGACATCTCCAAGTTCATCCTGCGCCGGGCGGCCAAGGGGGAAAAGGATATTGAATTTGCCGTGGCCTCGTCGTACCACCTGCCCCTGGCGCCGGAGAGCGTGGATCTCATCATCAACTGCTTTTCGCCCATGGCGGCGGAGGAGTTTCGCCGGGTCCTGCGAGACGGCGGCGGACTTCTCTATGTGGTCCCATCGGAAAAGCACTTGTGGGAGCTGAAGCAGGTCCTCTATGACCACCCCTATGGAAACGAAGTGAAAAGCGTCCCCTACGAGGGCTTCACCTGCACGCAGGTGCGGCATGTGGAGGGGATGATCCACCTCCCCTGTCGGGAGGATATCCAGGCTCTGTTTCAGATGACCCCCTATTTCTGGAACACACCTCGGGACGGCATCCGGCGGCTGGAGGAACTGGAGCAGCTGGATTGCCGCATCAGCTTTGACATCCATGTTTTCCGCAAAAATGGAAGGAATTAGGCAAAAGCGGTTGTATTTAAGAGAAATTTATGCTACCCTATATTCGCTGCGCTGTTTGAGGAGCGCAGCGAATCTTTGTATCCGGATAAATTTTAGGAGAGAAACACAATGAACGAAAACAAGAACCCCCGGGCGGCAGCGCTGCTGCCCATTGCGGTGTTCCTGGTGCTGTATCTGGGCCTGGGCATCGTGCTGGAATATGTGCTGAAGGTGGAGATGGGCTTTTATCAGATCCCCATCGTGGTGGCCTTCCTGGTGGCTATCCTGGTGGCCTGCCTGCAAAACCGCAGCATTTCCTTTGACGAAAAGCTGGCTCTCATGGGCCAGGGCATCGGCGATAAGAACATCGTCACCATGATCCTGATTTTCCTGGTGGCAGGTATCTTCGTGGGTGTCACCGGGCGCAGCAGCGCCGAGGCCGTGGCCTACTTCCTGCTGTCCATTGCCCCGGCCAAGCTGGCGGTGGCGGTGCTGTTCGTGGTGGCGTGCTTCGTGTCCATGGCCATGGGCACCAGCGTGGGCACCATCACCCTGCTGACGCCTATCGCCGCGGCGGTGGCCAAGGATTCCGGCTTCAGCCTGCCTTTGTGCGTGGCGTCCGTCATGGGCGGCAGCATGTTCGGCGATAACCTGTCCTTCATCTCCGACACCACCATCGCCGCCTGCTCTACCCAGGGCTGCCAGATGAAGGATAAGTTCCGCGCCAACTTCAAGATCGCCCTGCCGGCGGCCCTGGCCACCCTGGCGCTGATCGTCATCATCTCTCTGCAAGTAAATGTGGCCCAGACCCCCTCCGGCGACCACAATCTGCTGCTGCTCATCCCCTATGTGCTGGTGCTCATCGGCGGCATCGTGGGGCTGAATGTGTTTGTGGTGCTGCTGGTGGGCATCGTCGCCGGTGCCGCCATCACCCTGGCCACCGGCCAGGTGACAGCCCTGCAGCTCATGGGCAACATGGGTTCCGGCGTCAGCGGCATGTTCGAGACGATCCTGGTAACGCTGCTGGTGTCCTCCCTGTGCGGGCTGATCCGGGCCTACGGCGGCTTTGACGCACTGCTGGCGGCCATTCACAAGATGTTCCGGGGCAAGCGGGGCGGCCAGCTGGGCATCGGTATCCTGGTGGGCCTTATGGACATCTCCACCGCCAACAACACCGTGGCCATCGTCATGGCCGGCCCCATTGCCAAGGAGATCGCCGCGGAGTACGGCATCACCCCCAAGCGGTCGGCCTCCCTGCTGGATACCTTCTCCTGCGTGTTCCAGGGCATCATCCCCTACGGTGCGCAGATGCTGGTGGCCATTTCCGCCTGTGCCACCCTGGGCTTCACCGTCAGCGCCTTTGACATCATCCCCCTGCTGTTTTATCCCATGCTGCTGTGCCTGTCCAGTCTGCTGTTCATTTTATTTGATAAGAAGTAAAAGCAGAATTTCCCCCGGCAGGAGCCATGACGGGACTGATCGATCCGTATATACTAAAAACCGCGAAGGCGGGGCCAAGGTCCCGTCTTCGCGTTTTTTTATTACTTATTTGGTCTTTTGGGCGGCGGCACGGCCGGCGCGGAAGGCCTTGAGATTCAGCTCCTTGACCTTGGCGGGCACGGTCTCCGCCACGATCTGCTCCCAGTCGATCTCCGGGCAGCCGAGACTATCGCACATGGCGCCGAACAGCACCACATTCATACACTTGGCATTGCCCAGCTCAATGGCAATATCGCTGGCGGGCACGGCAATGGTCCTGAAGTTCTTCTCCATGGCCTCAATGCAGCCCTGGGGATACTCCTCCTGCCCGGCGGCGATGGTGGTGGACTTGATGGCATAGTCGTTGATGACAGCCACGCCATCGGGCTTCAGGAACTCGGCGTAGCGCACGGCTTCCATTTTCTCCAGGGCCACCATGATGTCCGCCTCGCCCCGACCGAACACCGGGCCATAGACCTTGTCGCCCCAGCGGACCTGGGTGGACACGCTGCCGCCCCGCTGGGCCATGCCGTGGACCTCGCTCTGCTTGACATCGTAACCGGCCTTCATAAAGCCACCCGACATGATCTTGGAAATAAGGATGGCTCCCTGGCCGCCCACACCGACCAGCAGTGCACTTTTCACGTTAGACATATTACTTTTCCTCCTTTTCGATGGCGTCAAAGGGGCAGGCCTGGGCGCATACGGTGCAGCCCACGCACTGGGTGCGGTCGATAAATGCCTTGCCGTTTTCCATGGAGATGGCGGGGCAGCCCACCTTCAGGCAGCTCTTGCAGCAGCGGCACTTGTCGGCGTTCACCACGCACATACCGTTTTCATGCTTCATGCGCTTGATGAGCAGGCACGGCCGGCGGGTGACGATGGCGGGGTGCTTGCCGTCCTTGAGGGCGGCCACGGCCTCGTCCACGGTCTTTTTCATGGCGGTCAGATCCTGGGGATCCACGGTGAAAATGGGGGCAAAGCCGTAGGCGGCAAACACCTTCTCCACGCTGATCATATTGGTCTCCTGGCCCATGAGGGTGTAGCCGGTGCCGGGGTTATCCTGGTGGCCGGTCATGCCGGTGATGCGGTTATCCAGCACGCAGGGGATCATGTTGCCCTTGTTGTAGATGATCTCGGCGGCGCCGGTCATGCCGGAGTGGAAGAAGGTGGAGTCGCCCATAACGCCGAACACCACCTTGTCGGTGACGCCCTCCCGCTCAAAGCTCTTGGCCATGCCCATGCCGGCGGAGAAGCCGCCGCCCATGCAGATGCACACATCCATGCAGTTCAGCGGGGGCGCAAAGCCCAGGGTATAGCAGCCGATGTCGCCGGTGACCACATAGTTCTTATTCTTGGACAGGGTATAGAAGAACCCGCGGTGGGGGCAGCCGGGGCACAGGGCCGGGGGCCGCTTGGCGGGCTGCACCTCGGTGATGGTCTTGTATTCGGTCTTGATGCCCAGGACCCGCTCCCGGACCAGCTCCGTGTTCAGCTCGTACATATTACCCGTGAGCTCCTTGCCCACGCAGTCAATGCCGGCGGCCTTGATCTGCTCCTCCATAAAGGGGTCCAGCTCCTCGATGACATAGAGCTTTTCCACCTTGGCGGCAAAGTCGCGGATGAGGTTCATGGGCAGCGGATAGGTCAGGCCCAGCTTCAGGAAGGAGGTCCCCTCCGGGAACACCTCTTTGGCGTACTGGTAGCTGATGGAGGCGGTGATGACGCCCACCTTACCGTCGCCCAGCTCCACGCGATTGAGGCCCTTTTCCACGGCGGTGGTGCAGCCGTACTCCTCCAGCTTCCGCAGCCGCTCCTCCACCAGGGGGTGGTTCAGGTAGGCGTTGGCCGGGGCGCAGATGTACTTGCGTGTGTTGCGGGCGTAAGCAGGTGCGGTATGCTCCGTGCGCTCACCGAACTCCACCAGGCCCTTGCTGTGGCAGACCCGGGTGGTGGTGCGATAGAGCACGGGGGTGTCAAACTGCTCGGAAATATCGCAGGCCAAAGAAACAAAATCCTTGCACTCCTGGGCGTCGCTGGGCTCCACCATGGCGATCTTGGCGGAGCGGGCATAGTGGCGGTTATCCTGCTCGTTCTGAGAGGAGTGGCAGGAGGGGTCGTCGGCGGTGACCACCACATACGCGCCGTTCACGCCCATGTAGCCGGCGGTGAACAGCGGGTCGGCGGCCACGTTCAGGCCCACCATCTTCATGGCGCAGAAGGCCCGGGACCCGGCCACGGACGCACCGTAGGCCACCTCGGTGGCCACCTTTTCATTGGGGGCCCACTCGCAGTAGACATCTTCGCCGTACTGGGGCAGATTCTCCAGAATTTCCGTGCTGGGCGTTCCGGGGTAAGCGGAACAGACCTTGATCCCGGCTTCATAGACGCCACGGGCGGTGGCCTCGTTACCGGACATCAGATGTTTCATAGCTTTTTCCACCTTTCTCATTTCTTCTCATATAAAACTGCCGAAAAACTTCGTTTTATCCAACAAAGAGTTTGCAGTCTGCTGCGCGCATAATTTTGAGCCCTTGGCTCAAAATTCCACACTGGCAGCCTGGGTTTTAATACACGCCGGCTTCCTGCTCTCCGTGGAGCACCCGCAGGGCCCCTTCGGCCAGGGAGCGCATCTCCTCCTCGCCGGGCAGGCGCAGGACAGGCGCGATCTTGCCCACATATTTTGTGATGTCGTCGCAGAAGAACTCCTCGTAGGCCATGCCGCCGGTGTAGACAATGGCGTCCACATCAAAGTGCAGCACGGCGGCCATGGCGCCAATATCCTTGGCCAACTGATAGACCAGGGCCCGATAGACCTCGGTAAACTTTTCGTCGCCCTCCACCACCTTGGCGCAGATGACCCGGAAGTCCGTGGTGCCCAGGTAGGAGTACACGCCGGACTGGCGGCCCAGAACCTTTTTCACCTCGTCCTTGGTCTTGCCGCTGAAGCAGTAGTTGATAAGCGCGTTCACCGGCAGGCCGCCGCCCCGGTCCAGGCCCATGGAGCCCTCGTCCTTCACGTTGAACACGTCCACCACCCGGCCCTTTTCGTGGGCCGCCACGGACACGCCGCCGCCCAGGTGGCACACCACCAGGTTGGCCTCCTCGTATTTCTTGCCCAGGAGGCCGGCGGCCTTGCGGCCGATGGACTTCTGATTCAGGGCGTGGAACTGGCACAGGCGGCGGAAGGGCGCAAAGCCCGTGTAGTGGGCCACCTCGGTCATCTCGTCCACGCACACGGGGTCCACAAAGAACGCGGGGATGCCCACCATGTCGCCGATGCGCCGGGCCAGATACGCCCCCAGATTAGACGGATGCTCGCCGTAGGGAGCCTGCTCCACATCCCGCATGACGGCGTCGCTGACAGCGTAGGTGCCGGAGGGGATGGGCCGGTACAGGCCGCCCCGACCACAAACGGCGTCAAAGTCGCTCAGCTGATAGCCGCTCTCCGCCACCGCGTCCAAAATGGCCTTCTGCCGGTAGTCCGCCTGGTCGATGACCCGGTCGAACCGGTCCAGCTCCTGGGCGGAATGGTCGATGCCCTTTTTGAACACCTGCTTGTCTTCGTCGAACACGGCGATCTTTGTGGAAGTCGCACCGGGATTGATAACGAGAACCTTCATAGCTGTGTCCTCCCCTTTACTGGTTATTTGGCGCAAAACGCCGAATGTTTCACCGAATAATTTAATGAACGGTTTTATTATAGTCTTCCGCCCCGGCGTTTGTCAATGCTAACAGGCGGATTTTTACGGCAGTTTTTATTCTTAACAGGAATATTAGGGCAAAAAACCAGCGGACCTTTATCAGTCCGCTGGCCGAGTCTTTGGAAATATGAAAAAGCTCCAATATTCCAATCTTTTCTCTTTATTGACAGCATGGGTTTTAGCTTTCTATGGGCTCCGTATGCCAGCCCCGCAGGAGGGCATCTGCCATGCGGCGGCCCTGCTTTGCTATATCGAAGCCCTCCTGGTAGATGCGCCACTCAAACAGCGTGCCCCGGTGCAGCACCACCAGGTCCTCCACCAGGCAGTCCGGTTCGTAGGACGGGTGGATGCTCCCCTCCTCTTGGCACAGGTCCACCAGCTCCCGCAGCAGCCGGTAATACACCCGCTTATCGTTTTTCTGCAGCACCGCCTGCTCCGGGTAGCGCAGGCCGTGGATAAACGCCTTGTAGAGCATCTCGTCCGACGCGCTGATCTCCAAGGACCGGCCCACAAAGTCCAGCAGCTTTTCCCGGCCGGACGTCTCCCGGTCCGCCAGATACTCCTCCTCCAGGGCCGTATACGCCTCGTCCACCATCTGCGTCACCTGGATAGCCAGCTCGTCCTTGCTCTTGAAGTAGTGATAAATATTGCCCACGGAGCAGCCCACCGTCTGAGCGATCTCCTCCACGGATACATTTTCAAAACCCTCCCGGTTGAACAGGGTCAGTGCCGCACTCTGTATCTTCGCGCGCATTTCTATGGCCTGCCGTTTCCGGGGCGTCAGTTCCTTTTTCATGGTCAAGATTTTTACCTCACCGAACGATTTTTTTCATCATACCCGACCGCCGCGGGAATGTCAAGGCACACGGCCCGTCCCCGGGGAAAAGTTTTGCCGGAGGACTGGTAATTTTCCCTCCGGGCGTGTATAATGGAGGGACTACTGATCGGAAGGGGATCTGTTCTATGGAAGAATCTCGCAGCTTCGGCTATCTCTGCCCCCACTGCAAAAAGCCCGTGCTGGCCCAGCGGACCCGCTTTGCCCTGTCTGCCGCCGCCGTGCGCATCGAATGTGCCTGCGAAAAGTCCGAGCTGCGGGCGGAGACGGACGGCCTGCGCTTCCGCCTGTGGGTCCCCTGTGGCCTATGCGGAGAAACGCACCAGGCGGAGCTCAGCAGCGAGGCCATGCTGGAGGGCCGCGGCGTAGGCCTGGCCTGCCCTAAAACCAAGCAGCTGTGCTGCTACATCGGCGAGCAGACCCAGGTGGAGCAGGCCATGCAGGAGCTGGAGCTGCGGGCAGAAAAGGACCGCTGCGAGGAGCCCGAGGCCTTTACGGACAACGTCATCATGTACGAGGTCCTCTCCGAGCTGAAGGACATTGCCGCCCGGGGCGGCGTCAGCTGCACCTGCGGGAGTAAGGAGTACTCCATCGCCGTACACCGTGGGTCCGTGGACCTCATCTGCAAAAGCTGCGGCGGCAAGCTGCGCCTCCCCGCCGCCACCGACGAGGACTTAGACCGCCTGTGCTGTCAGATGAAGCTGACCATCCACGGCATGTAAAACCGGCGAAAAATCCTGATTTTGGCCGCCCGGAGCGGCAAATTCCGCGCAGCCTTTTCGCGCCGCGCTTTTTGAGAGGGAGAAAACGCTATGATTGAATTGCTTGCCCGGCTGTTTATCCGCGGCCGGGATACCCTGGCCCCCTCCGCCCTGCGCCAGGCCTATGGCCAGCTGTGCGGCGTGGTGGGGATAGGCCTGAACCTGCTGCTGTTTGCCGTGAAGTTCTTTGCCGGCACCCTCAGCGGCTCCATCGCCATCACCGCCGATGCCTTCAACAACCTTTCCGACGCCGGTTCGTCCCTGGTCACGCTCCTGGGCTTCCGCCTGGCGGGCCGCAAGCCGGACCCGGAGCATCCCTTCGGCCACGGCCGCATGGAGTACATATCCGGCCTGGTGGTGGCGGGGCTCATCCTGCTCATGGGCGTGGAGCTGTTCAAGTCGTCTCTGAAAAAGATCCTCCAGCCGGAGGCCATCGTCTCCTCCCCCCTGGTGCTTCTCATTCTGGCGCTGTCCGTGGCGGTAAAGCTGTATATGTTCTATTATAACCGCGCCATCGGCAAAAGGATCAAGTCCTCTGCCATGACCGCCACGGCAACGGACAGCCTCTCCGATGCCGTTTCCACCACCGCCGTGCTCGTTGCCACCCTGGTGGCCCAGTTCACCGGCCTGAATATCGACGGCTGGGTGGGCCTGCTGGTGGCGCTGTTTATCCTGTACTCCGCCTACAAGGCTGCCAAGGAGACCCTCTCTCCCCTGCTGGGACAGACGCCGGACCCGGAATTCGTGAGGCACATCCAGGAGATCGTACTGTCATACCCGGAGGTGCAGAATGTCCATGACCTGATCGTACACGACTATGGCCCGGGACGAGTGATAATCTCCCTGCACGCGGAGGTATCCGCCAGCGGCAACCTGCTGCAGCTCCACGATGTCATTGACAACATCGAGCATAGGCTGCAAAAGGAGCTGGGATGTGTGGCGGTGATCCACATGGACCCCATCGTCACCGACGATCCGGAGACCCAGCGGCTGCGCCTGGCTGTGGCGGAAAAGGTGAAAACCATCGACCCCCGGCTCACCATACACGACTTCCGCATGGTTCCGGGCCCCAGCCACACGAACCTGATCTTCGACACGGTGGTGCCCTATGATGTGAAGCTCTCCGGTGAGCAGGTGCGCCGACGCATCGGTGAGCTGGTAGCGCAGATGGACGGGAATTATTTTGCCGTGGTGCAGATCGATAGCAGCTATGTCCTCTAAACAACTGCCCCCGGCCGCACGGCCGGGGGCAGAGTGGCGTTATCGTTTTGTCATGCGGACACGATCTGCGTTCTCCTCTGTCTTTTTTAGGCCAATTTTCTCGCAGACGTGTATAAGTCTTTCATTTTCTCTCGGCACATCCATATAGGCTCCCTGACCGGCGATGGAAAATGCAAATGCCAAAAGGCGCGTGCCAAAGCCGCTGCGCTGATACTGCCCCTCAATATACAGGTTATCAACACAGTCCCCCTTCACCGTAACGATCCCGAACTCCCGGCCAAAGGAAATTCCATACATCACCCCGCCGCCGGACAGGGCCACATCTATACTTTTTGCAATATTCTTTTCTTCCTCTGCGTATTTTGCCTCGTTTTCTTCCGCAGTCAAGCTGTAATCATACCGACTATAGCGATTTGCGCGCTGGCAGATATGGCGCATATTTTCCGGAGTTCCCGTGTACACGCCGCAGGTGATCTGCACGCCCATGGCCGCTGCCAATTCAGAATCCGGATTGATCCACGGCTTATTGATGCCCCAAAAAATACTTTTATCCGGCCGGGGCATATCCTTATACTTTTCTATAAGGTCCTTTCGGTTGCCGAGCACCCTGTACTTCCGCCGCTTAAAATAAAACATACTGCTTTCGCAGGAAAAGAAGGGTGAGAAGCTTCTGTGCCACAGATTGGCCTCTTTTAGCTGGGAAAAATCAATATCCTCGGGAACAGCATCGAAAATGCCGTCGAACAGGCGGAAATCCGCCCAATGATCCTTCACCTCCGGGACAATGCTGGATGACCAGTCGGTCCGGCAGCGCACCAGCTGCATGAGAACATACTTCCCGTCCACAGCGAAGAATTCCTCCTTAGTCATAGGCCGCATGTCGCCCTCGGTGTAAGGTTTTCCTTTTGTTTGCAGCTGCACAGCCACAATGTCGCCATCCCGGAATATCCGCTCCGTGTAGACGTTGGGCTTGATCTTCTTTTTAGGCGGCTGCGGTGAAAGAAGCTTTTCCTGGAACTCGGCCAGCTTCTTTTTTCGGGAATCCAAGGTCTTCTGCCCGGCCTCGGCCCAAAGCTCCAGGCCGAAGTCTCCCTCGATCATGGCTATGACCTGCTGCCGGACGGATTCCGTTAAAATCCCCTTTTTCCACATGAAGTCGGCCAGGGAGTACATATAGTTGCACCACTCCTCCGGGTCCGATTCATCAAACATATTCGTGCGAACATAGGCGTCAATCCGGGCCAGTGCTTCCGGCACATCGTATTTGTAAAATGCGGCGGTATATTCGCTGCGCAGATCCTGTGCCGTGTCATTTCCTGTGATGCTGGTGCTCCATGCGCCCATGCTTCATTCCCCCTTTCATTCCCAATCCTTCCAAACCTCCGGGCAGTAGCCCACGGTGGCCTGCTTGCCGTTGCGGACGATGGGGGCGTTGAACACCGCCGGACAGTCGGCTATCCGGGCATCTACCCCCTGGGGCGGCACATATTGCAGGCCCAGGTCCTCGTAGGCGCCGCACTGAGTGTCCACCAGTGCCTCAAAGCCCACCGCCGCCTTGACGCTGCGGTATTCCCCCAGGGACAGGCCCTTTTCGTAGAGGTCGATGTACTGGTACTTGATGCGCCGCTCCTTGAACCAGCGCTCCGCCTTTTTGCTGTCGTTGTTCTTTTTTGAGCCAAAGATCTGAATATTCATAAAAACACCCCTTATACAATAGAGAAATGGAGGAACATACCATGACTGAAGCCATTATGCAGCTGAAAAAGCTGGTGGATGAGAGCGACAACATCGTCTTCTTCGGCGGGGCCGGGGTCAGCACGGAATCCGGCATCAAGGACTTCCGCAGCGTGGACGGCCTGTACCATCAAAAATTCAAATACCCGCCGGAGACCATGCTCAGCCACAGCTTTTACGAGAGCCACATGGAGGAATTTTACGACTTCTACCGGACCAAGATGCTGGCCCTGGACGCCCAGCCCAACGCCGCCCACAAAAAGCTGGCCCAGTGGGAGCATGATGGCAAGCTCAAGGCCGTCATCACCCAAAACATCGACGGCCTGCACCAAAAGGCCGGCAGCCGGGAGGTGCTGGAGCTCCACGGCAGCGTCCTGCGCAATTACTGCCGCCGCTGCGGCAAGTTCTACGGGGTGGAAGCCGTGGCGAATTCCGCCGGCATCCCCCGCTGCACCTGCGGCGGCGTCATCAAGCCCGACGTAGTGCTGTATGAGGAGGGACTGGACGAGCAGGTCATGGATAAGGCTCTGGACTATATCGCCCACGCCGATGTGCTCATCATCGGCGGCACCTCCCTGGTGGTGTACCCCGCCGCCGGGCTGGTGCGCTATTATCGGGGCAGCAAGCTGGTGGTCATCAACAAGGACGCCACCGGCATCGACTCCTCCGCCGATCTTTGCATCAATGCCCCCATCGGCCAGGTGCTCTCGCAGCTGTAACGGCAGTATACCACATTTCCCCGCGTATTACAATTCCACCGTATCCCGCGTCTATTTTGCAAATCATTCACATAAATCTTTCATAATCAGCCGCATTTTTAGCAGTTTTTCTCTTGCAAATGCAAGTTGCATGTGCTAATATTGCATCCAGGATTAGAAAGGAAGGATCACTATGTCTACTGTCACCCCCTCCGCCGCCGAGTACAGCCGCATCACTCCGGAGCTGACGCAGCTGACCGGGCTGTGGGCGGAGCACGCCCATATCGACCGGGAGCTCTACCAGCGTTACAACGTCAAGCGCGGCCTGCGTGACGCCAACGGCCGCGGCGTGCTGGCCAGTCTCACCCGCATTTCCGAGGTCAAGGGCTACACCATCGACGATAACGACACCATCCCCTGCGAGGGCGTGCTGTACTATCGCGGCTACGATGTCCGGGACCTGGTAAAGGGCAGCCTGGCCGAAAAGCGCTTCGGCTTTGAGGAGACGGTGTACCTCCTCATTTTCGGGCAGCTTCCCACCAAGGAGCAGCTGGATTCGTTCTGCCGGATGCTCAACGACTACCGCCACCTGCCCAAGAATTTCGTCCGGGATGTGGTGATGAAGGCCCCCACCGGGGACATGATGAACACCCTGGCCCGGAGCCTGCTGACCCTGTACTGCTATGATGACAAGGCCAATGACATCTCCATGCCGAACATTCTGCGCCAGTGCCTGCAGCTGACGGTGAATACCCCCCAGCTGGCCATCTACAGCTACCTGGCCTACCGCAGCACCCGGGGCGGAGACCTGTTCCTCCACAAGCCCCAGGACGATCTGTCCATGGCGGAGAACATCCTCTACCTGCTGCGGGAGGATAAGCAGTTTACGGAGCTGGAGGCCCGCGCTCTGGATGCGGCGCTGATCCTCCACGCCGACCACGGCAGCAACAACTCCACCTTCACGAATCATGTGGTCTCCTCCACCGGCACGGATACCTATTCCGCCATGGCCGCCTCCCTGTGCGCCCTGAAGGGGCCCCGTCACGGCGGCGCCAATATCAAGGTGGTGGAGATGATGGCCGACCTGAAAAGCCATGTGGTCGATCCCACCGATGAAGGCCAGGTCCGCGCCTATCTGCAGTCCGTGCTGGATAAGAAGGCCCTGGACGGCCTGGGCCTTATCTACGGCATGGGCCACGCCGTGTACTCCCTGTCCGATCCCCGCGCCGAGGTCCTGCGGGGCTTTGTGCGGGATATTTCCAAGGAAAAGGGGCTCACCGGGGAGATGGACATGTATCTCACTGTGGAAAAGGTGGCCAAGGAGCTGCTCACCGCCCGCACCGGCAAGCCCGTGGCGGTGAACGTGGACTTCTACAGTGGCTTCCTGTATGACATGCTGGGCCTGCCCAAGGAGCTGTATACCCCCCTGTTTGCCATCGCCCGCATGGCCGGCTGGAGCGCCCACCGCATGGAAGAGCTGGGCGAAAACAGCAAGATCATCCGCCCGGCCTGCAAGTGCATTGAAAAGCGCCGGCCCTATGTGCCCATGAGCGAAAGATAATTTCAGTCTGCCGCCGCACGCAAAAACACACACTGACAGCCGCCGGAGTTTCCGGCGGCTGTCAAAATTTATTGCAAAAGCCCCGCCGTCCCGGCCGGGCGAACACATTTTTTTCACATGACGATGCATCTTTTAAAAAAGATGGATTTTGGCGGAAAAAGCCCTTGACTTTTTTTCTCCATATGCTATAATAAGCAAGTCTTCGGTCGAGAGACTCATTTGCGAGTGTGCTGGAATAGGCAGACAGGCAAGCTTGAGGTGCTTGTGTTCGATTGGACGTGTGGGTTCAAGTCCCATCACTCGCACCAGTTTCTCCCCCGAAGTCAGGAAAGAAGACCGATATGCGCGAGTGGTGGAATTGGCAGACTCGCTAGATTCAGGTTCTAGTGTGCATTACGCACGTGCGGGTTCAAGTCCCGCCTCGCGCACCACTTCTTTTCTTCAACTGCATATTCGCGCGAGTGGTGGAATTGGCAGACTCGCTAGATTCAGGTTCTAGTGTGCATTACG
>ERZ791865.2202-NODE-2202-length-14846-cov-10.609898_pt1 | contig 14846 bp, 10 predicted proteins | sample MGYA00509942_ERZ791865 | MGnify/ENA primary metagenome ERZ791865 (study PRJEB30046, sample SAMN00792098) | human gut metagenome | study: EMG produced TPA metagenomics assembly of the A metagenome-wide association study of gut microbiota in type 2...
ACAACAGTCTTGACGAGGTGGTAGTTGTAGGTTATGGTACCATGAAGAAGAGCGACCTCGCTGGTGCTTCTGCTTCCATGGATGAAAAGACATTGAAGCAGACTCCTATCACCAACGTAGACCAGGCATTCCAGGGTAAGATTTCCGGTGTGAACGCTGTCCAGACTTCCGGTCAGCCAGGTTCTGCCGTAGCCGTTAGCGTTCGTGGTATCGCTACCATCAACGCCAACTCAGAGCCATTGTACGTTGTAGATGGTGTCATCTTCAACTCCCAGAGCAACAGTGGTTCATCACTCGGTTTGGGTGACAAGCTCGGTAATGGTTCTCACTCTGCAGTATCTCCATTGTCTTTGATCAACCCTAGCGATATCGTCAGCATGGAAGTGTTGAAGGATGCTTCTGCTACCGCCATTTATGGTGCACAGGGTGCCAATGGTGTCGTTTTGATTACTACTAAGAAGGGTAAGGCAGGCGAAGCTAAGTTTACCTATACCGGTAGCGTAGCTGCAAGCCGACAGAGCAAGCGCCTGGATATCATGAACTTGCGCGAGTTTGCAGAATATTACAACGATCTGGCTAACCAGGGCGAAATCTCCAAGCCAGACCCAGTATATAGCGATCCATCAATCCTCGGTATCGGTACCAACTGGCAGGATGCTATTTTCCAGACAGCATGGCAGCAGTCTCACCAGATTGCCGCAGAGGGTGGTACAGATAAGGTAAACTACTATATTTCAGGCAACTGGACAGACCAGGATGGTACCATCATCGGATCTGAATTCCAGCGCTACTCTATGCGTGTGAACCTCTCTGCACAGTTGAAGAAGTGGTTCAAGCTCGGCTTGAACGCAACTTATTCAAAGACAGCAGAAAGCTTGAAGCTGGCAGACGGTGCAGAAGGTTTGATCAACTACTCATTGACTACACCTCCAGATATCCAGATTTACAATATTGATGGCGGCTACTCAAGCGTATCTAAGGAAGGATTCACCAATCCTAACCCTATCGCCATGGCTATGGAAGACGATATTCTGCTCGACCGCCAGAGCTTAAACGGTAGTGTCTTTGCAGATATCACCCTGATGAAGGGCTTGACCTGGCATAGCCAGTTGGGTTTCGATATCGGTGCATCCAAGGCAGAGACCTACAACCCGATGATTGACCTCGGTACCTGGAAGCGTCAGAGCAACCAAAGCCGTCTGCAGAAGAACAGCAATACCTTCTGGTCATTGAACAACTATCTGCAATATTCTACAACTATCGGCAAACATAGTATCACAGCTATGCTCGGACAGGAGTGCTGGGAATCAAAATATGACTATGTATCAGCATTCAACACCAATCTTCCTAACGATGTAGTTCACAACCCAGCATTGGGCCAGGGCGACCCACAGATTGGTTCAGGTTGGGGAAGTTCATCTATGGCTTCCTTCTTCACCCGTGAGACTTACAACTACGACGACCGTTACCTCGCTACCTATACTTATCGTTATGATGGTAGTTCCAACTTCGGTCCAAACAACCGTTGGGCAGGTTTCCATTCATTGGCTTTGGGTTGGCGTTTCACCAACGAGCAGTTCATGAAGAGCATCAAGTGGTTGAGCAATGGTAAGTTGCGTCTCGGTTGGGGTCAGACAGGTAACTCCAATATCGGTGGTTACAAGTGGGGTTCTGCGATGAGCACCATGGATACAGCCCTGGGTACCAGTTTCCGTCCTGCCAACCTGAAGAACCTTGACATCAAGTGGGAGACTCAGGAGCAGTGGAACGTAGGTCTCGACCTCAGTTTCTTCAACAGCCGTGTGAACCTGACCGTAGACTGGTACAAGAAGATGAGTAAGGACATGCTGATGCAGCTCAACCTGCCTTCCATCATGGGTACCAGCGGTAATGCATCTTCAGCCCTCGCTGCACCATACGGAAACTATGGCGACATCGAGAACACCGGTCTTGAGATTGCCCTCAACACCCACCCTATCGTCACCAAGGACTTCGACTGGAGTTCAGACGTCACCATCTCTATCAACAAGAACAAGTTGAAGAGTCTTTCCGGCAGTACCGCATTGCTCGGTAAGGGACAGTGGAGCGACGTTGTTTCCCGTTCTGCACCAGGCGAATCACTCTACAACTTCTACGGTTACGTAGTAGAGGGAGTATATAAGGATTACAACGATATCATCAGTTCTCCAGTACAGACCCTGCAGAAGAACAACCCAATCTCTGTAACAACAGATGCAGATGGCACCAAGCACTATGCATGGATTGACGACCCATCTAAGTTCAGCCGCAGCAACACCACCTATGTAGGTGACTTGAAGTACAAGGATATCAACGGCGATGGTATCATCGACGAGAATGATAAGACCAACATCGGTTCTCCACTGCCAAAGTGGACCTTCGGATGGAACAATACCTTCCGCTACAAGAACTTCGACCTGAATATCTTCATCAATGGTTCTGTAGGCGCCAAGGTAGCCAACTATCTGAACATGAAGATGACTCACATGAACTCTCCATGGAGCAACCAGTTGAAAGATGTCAGCAAGCGAGTTCACCTCGTAGCCAAGGATGGTAACCAGACTGGTAACTGGTATGACAACATCTCTAATCTGACCGTTGACAATCCAAACTCGATGTACCCACGTGCATCCATCAACGACCCTAACGATAACGACGCATTCAGCGACCGTTATATCGAGGATGGTTCATACCTCCGCTTGAAGAGCATGGCTCTGGGATACACATTCGACCAGAAGCTCATCCAGAAGATTGGTCTGACCAATCTCCGACTGACTCTCACAGCATCTAACCTCTTCACCATCACCGGTTACAGCGGTTACGACCCAGAGGTAGGTCTCTCTACTCAGAGTGCGAATGTATATGGTCTGGATTTCGGTCGCTACCCTTCTCCAACCACCGTTACATTTGGTTTGAACTTATCATTCTAATATCCAAAACGAACAGTTATGAAATTTAAGAATATTAAATATACAGCATTTGTAATGCTCCTCGGTATGGGAATGACCTCTTGCGGAGACTTCCTTGACAAACCTGTAGAGGACAATTACAACACAGAGAACTATTACAACGGTGATGCTTCCTGCATCTCGGGCGTAAACTATCTCTCTAACTCACCTTGGTATGATTTCCAGCGTGGTTTCATCAAAGTTGGTGAGGTTATGTCGGGTAATATGTATTGGGGCTCAAGCCCTTACATGAACTTCAGTACCAATGGTACCGATGAGGACCTGGTAAACATGTCTTACTCACTCTGGGCAGAGATTGGTCACTGCAGTACCGTTTACGAATCATTGAAGAACGCCATCAACACCTCAGAAAAGGTAAAAAACCAGTGCATGGGCGAGTGTCTTGCCTGGAAGGCGATGGCATACTTTTATCTGGTACGTACCTTCGGTGATGTGCCTATCATCCACAGCAACTCAGAAAGTCTTGGTAAAGGTGACTACAATAGTGTTAGCAAGGTAGAGAAAGCTGATGTTTATGAATATATCATCATGACCCTGGAAAAGGCGATGGAGCTTCTTCCTAAGGAAAAGAGCACTTCGGGTCGCATCGACTACTACTGTGCAGAAGGTCTGCTCAGTAAGGTTTATCTGACCAAGGCTGGTGTTTCGGGCTCCTTGAATCAGGACGATTTGAAGAAGGCAGCCGAATATGCCAAGGATGTCATCGAGAACTCAGGCAGAGGACTGATGGAGCACTACGAGGACATCTTCCGTGGCTCTAACCAGTTCTGCGACGAAATTCTGATTGCATGGCGCTGGACAGTAGGTACTCAGTGGACTTCTCAGAACACCCTCCAGAGCGACTTGGCTCCAGAAGGTTTCGATGAGAATGGTGACTGCTGGGGCGGTTGGGGCGGTCCATCTATCGATTTGATGGAAGCCTTCGGTGTATCTCCTAAGGATGATCCAGCAAACCGTGTAGATCCTGACCACCGTCGTAAGGCAACCATCATGATGCCAGGCGATGTATATTCTTACTTCTGGAGAGACCACGACCTTCCTGCCAATGCACAGAAGGACGGTCTGAAGAAGGGATTCTCTTACCTGGATTTCTGGTATAACAAGGGTTACAATGCAGCTGCAACTGGTCAGTGCCAGGGTCCTTGCGGTGGTAGCAACGTGAAGCACCTCTATGGTGACAACTATGACCACAAGGAAGAATTGGGCATCACTCCAACCCGTATGTCTAATGCTCTCCCTACTCCACTCCTCCGTTTGTCAGACATTTATCTGATTTATGCAGAGGCACAGGTACAGATGGGTAACAATACCGATGCACTTGCCCTGGATTGCTTCAACAAGGTTCGTGGCCGTGCATACGAGTGGAAAGGGGTCGTAACAAAGACTTCTCTTACATTTGATGACATCTGGAAGGAGCGCCGCCTGGAGTTTGCAGGTGAGGGTGACCGCTGGTACGATTACGTACGCCGCGCATACTACGATGTAGACAGCTGCATCAAGGAGTTGAAGGCACAGCACCGCAACCAGATGTGGAACTGCGATGCAGTTTACAAGGCATACTACAGCAGTGGCACATGGGACAACTCAGAAATGGAGTATGATGAAAATACCCCAGCACCTAATGTAACAGCCAGCAGCTTTACATTGCCATTCCCAACAGAGGATGTAGCCTTGAACCCTAATTTGGGTAGCAACGCTTCTCCAATCCATGTGGATGTACGTAATACATATAGTTATTAATCAATAAAGAGAATTTCATTATGAATATCAAGAATATAAATGGGGCTTTATTCGCCATGGCACTTGTTGCAGCCGGCGCAGGATTCACTTCTTGCGAGGACGAGCCAGACAAGTATGAAGTGACAGGTGGAACTCCTACTATCGATTATGTTCGACCAGTGGATGCTGCCAGCAAGGATTCTCTCCTTACTGCCGCATCTCTCAACAATACCATCTGTATTGTGGGTAGAAACCTGAGAAGTGTGACCCAAATCAACTTCAACGACCAGTCTGCAGTCCTGAACACCAGTTACATGACGGACAACACCATCATCGTAACCGTGCCAAAGGCTATCCCTAACGAGGTAAGTGATAAGATCTACTTCATCACCAGCAAGCAGGACACCGTGGCATACGATTTCAAGACCATCGTACCAGCTCCAACCATCAACAGCATGAGCAACGAGTGGGCAGCTCCAGGCGAGGAAATAACCATCAAGGGCGACTACTTCCTGGATTACGACAACAGTCATCTGACTATCAAGGTGGGTGATAACTACACCATTCCTTACGAGGACCTGAAGATCAGCCAGAACAGCATCCGCTTCAACATGCCTGAGGATATGCCTAAGCATGAGCCTATCACCATCACCACCATCAATGGTACAACCAAGGCAGGCTTCCGCTATATGGACAACCGCGGTATGCTCTTCGACTTCGATACTCCTTGGAAGGAAGGCAGAGATGTATTGGGCAACAATGGTTGGCACAATCGTACCATTACCTCTGATGGCACATCACTCTCTGGCAACTACATGGTTCTCGGTGAGACAGCCATGGGCGCAGATGGTGGCTGGAACGACAGTAACTTCTCGTTCGAGTACTGGCCAGGAAGCTGGCAGGACCCAGAGACCTACTCCAGCCGTCCACGTATGCAGGATCTTGCAGACTTCAGCGATTGGAAGAACATGAGCCTGAAGTTTGAGATGTGCATACCGAAGGACAACGGTTGGTCGGCTGCACCTATGCAGATTTACTTTGGTAGCGTAAGCCAGGTTTCCAATGGTGGTGCAGGTGTACAGGATATCTATGGCAACGTATTGGCAGGAGCAAACAACACCTTCTTCCACGAACAGGGTAAGTTGGCACGTGCCCTCTACATGCCATGGCAGAATACAGACGACAAGACATATAACACCGAAGGTAAGTGGGTAACCGTAACCATTCCATTGGCAGACTTCGTTTATGACTACGATGGCAACAAGGGATTGAGCTATACAGGTGTGAACGACTTCAGTGCCTTCAACATCTTTATTGTCAAGGGTGCTTACAACGATGCCAGCGTATTGCCTATGGGTGTGGATTGTAACCCAATCATCAAGATTGACAACATCCGTGTGGTTCCAAACAAATAAACTTATAATCTGAATTGATATGAAAAAGATAAGCAAAATATTCGCCATGTTGGTGGTAGCCCTCGTAGGGCTATCGCTGACAGCGTGCAGCGACGGAGATGATCTCTCTACCGATCAGTACGGCAACGACATCTCCCTCCAGTCATTCGGTCCATGCCCAGTGCTCCGTGGCGGTACCTTATATCTCTATGGTACCAATCTGGACCAGATTGAGTCTGTCAACCTTCCAGGTGCTGACCCTATCACCGCATACGAGACTCTCCAGAGCGGTAAGCAGAGTAAGATTTCCATCCAGGTTCCTGCTGAGAAATGCGAGCCGGGTCAGATTGTCCTGAAGACCAAGAAGGGCGGCGAGATTACATCCGTATCTCCTATCACCTATCGTGAGGACATCGAAATCACCAAGTTCTTCGTAGGTAGCGAAGGTACTATGGTAGGTAATGTAGGCGACGTAGTAACCATCAAGGGTGATTACCTCAACCTGATGCACGGCGTTATCTTCGCAGGTAGCGATACCATCAAGGAGGCAGAATTCGTTGGTCACGACCGCTACACAATCCAAGTGAAGATTCCGGCAGAGGCTCGTACAGGTGTCATCACATTGACAGACGCCACTAAGGACGGTGCTTCCCTGGAGACCAAGGAAGAGTTGACCATCAATACTCCAGAGGCTACTCCTATCAAGGACCGCAACATCAAGGCTGGCGAAATTCTCAGCATCAAGGGTACTTCATTCGACCAGATTGTCAGCGTGAAGTTTGAGGGTGCTACTGTTGATGCTGCCGACTTCAAGTCACAGAGCGTAGCAGAGATTACCGTTGCAGTTCCTGCCAAGGCTACTGACGGTACCTTCTACGTAGTAACCAAGAGCTGTATCGAAGTTCCAGTGGGCAACATCATCACCGTTGTTCCTACCCAGCTTGTTGCAACACCTAATCCAGTGAAGAATGGTGCAGAACTGACCATCACCGGTAAGGATATGGATTTGATTACAGGCATTGCATTCCCTAACGCCAAGGAATCTAAGCTTAACAAGGTTGAGACAACAAAGGTTACTTCTACAGTACCAGAGGATGCACAGGAAGGCGACATCACTTTGAGTCTTGATAATGGCAAGACTGTAACTGTAGCCTATAAATTGGTTAAGCCAACCGTTACCGCTTGCGCTCCTGCAGCCATCACAGCTGGCGAGAAGACCATCATCAAGGGTACAGATCTCGACCTCGTGAAGAGCATCACCTTCCCTGGCGATGTAGACATGACAGTAGATGATTTCAAGGGTACAGCCAATGCTATCGCAGTAACAGTTCCTGCAGCCTGCGCTGGTTCAGGCTTCAAGCTCAACCTGAAGAATGGTACTACTGTCAACATCGATGGTCAATTGAGCATTAAGGCAGCAACAGATCCAGCTATTGCATCTGTTACACCAGGTGAGGCTATCGCAGGTTCAACCATCACCATCACTGGTAAGAACTTCCAGAACATCCAGAACCTCTACATCGGTTCTTACAAGGTAAACCGCTATACATCTCGAACCAATACAGAGATCGTATGCCAGGTTCCAGCCAATGCAGAAGTTGGAACATACAAGATTGTAATGGAAGATCCTGATGGCAATAAGATTGAAGGTCCTGACTTCAAGATTGTTCCTGCAGAGAAAGACATAGCTGACTTTGCCAAAAATGAAGCTGGCACAGCCATTACCTATCCATTTGTGTTCAGTTGGGGCGATGGTACAGGTAAATTCCGTCTCAACAAAGCAGATCTTATTAAACTTGGCGTAAAGAAGGGTTCTAAGTTGATAATTTATAAGGATGCAAGTGTTACAGGACAAGTTCAAATCAATGACGCAAATTGGGCTCCTCTTTATACAATTGCAGACTGGAACGGAACAGAAGCTCAGCTTGTACAAGAATTTGATGACAAAATGATGAATGCCATCAACAATGTTTCTGACGGTTGGAGCGACACTGCATTCATTATCCAAGGTGACTTAGGGAAAGCAAACAAGATTGTTATCCTCCCATAAGTGATATTTAACATAAAAAACGCATTTATGTGAAATATAATTTGTAAATTTGTGGCGTAGTTATATTAACTGCGCCACATTTTTGATTTTAACCAAAACATCAACCCGATATGAAGAAAATAGCATTATCCTTATGGGTAGCTCTGAGTTGCATCTCAGCCAAAGCTGCCGACGGCAAGTCGCTGTTCGTATCATTCAACGATGGAAGCAGGATAGAGTTTGCGCTGAACACGCTACCGGAAGTAACCTTCGGAAATGATAAGATGACCGTGACTTCGACTGCCACAACTGCCAGTTACGAACTTTGGAAGGTTTCGACCTTCACTTATGGTACAACGACAGGCATCAAGCAGGTAGAAACCAACAACAAGTTTGCCTTCGAAGGTGACCGCATCATCGTGGATGGTACCAACAACAAGGTAAGCGCCTTCGCACTGGATGGAAAAGCCATCAAACTCTCTCCTATCACAGCTGGCGACAAGACCATCATCAATCTCAGTGAATTGACACATGGGGTCTATATTATCAAAATCAATAACAAATCCTTAAAAGTAGCAAGACAATGAAAAAACTATTACTCTCACTCCTGGCAGTAATGATTTCATTAACAGCCTTGGCACAAACGAAAGGAGACAAATTGACCATCAACCTCAAGAATGGAAAGACAGAAGCATGGGATCTGACAGCAGACGGCAAGACTCCTGTTTCTAAAATCACACACTCTGCAGATGGTAAAGTGGGATTCGTGATGACGGGTCTGGAAGACTATGGTGCTTTCGAAACCTACGACATCAACGACATCAACAACATCTCCTTCTCTATCTATCACGAAAGCGAAGTAGGCGATGTTACTCTCGCTGACCCTTCTGCTACAGAAAAGACCAAACGTCTCTACAAATATCTGCAGTTGAATTATGGCAGCAAGACCATCTCTTCGGTCATCGCCAACGTCAATTGGAACACACAGGAAGCAGATAAGATTTATCAGGCTACAGGTAAATATCCTGCCATGAACTGCTATGATTTTATCCATATCTATGTTCCTAAGCAGGGTTCCAACGGCTGGATCAACTACAACGACATCACTCCTGTTACCAACTGGGCAGACCAGGGCGGACTGGTATCGCTGATGTGGCACTTCAATGTGCCTAAGACAGAAAGCACAGTGCCTGGAGCTAATGGCAGTGGCGTGACCTGCACCCCATCAGAAACATCCTTCAAAGCAGCCAACGTATTTACTGCTGGCTCTTGGGAGAACAAATGGTTCTATCAGGAGATGGACAAGGTGGTGGAAGTTCTGCAGAAGTTGCAGGATGCAGGCGTTGTTGCCATTTGGCGACCATTCCACGAGGCAGCCGGCAATGCCTGTCTGAAATCTGGTGCCAGCTGGGGCAAGTCCTGGTTCTGGTGGGGATATGATGGTGCTGAAACTTACAAAAAGCTTTGGCAGACCATGTTTGATTACTTCCAGAACAAGGGAATCCACAACCTGATTTGGGCTTGGACTACACAGAATTACAATGGCGATGCAAATACCTATAACAATGATGCCGACTGGTATCCTGGCGACAAGTATGTAGATATCATCGGTCGCGACCTCTACGGTTATGATGCTGCCAAGCAGGCTCAGGAGTTCAAGGAGATTCAGGCACGCTATCCTGGTAAACTCATCGCTCTGGCTGAGTGCGGAACTGATGCCAAAAACAATACAGCTACAGCAGGTATTGACGAAGCTTGGAACGCTGGCGCGAAATGGAGTTTCTTCATGCCTTGGTATGGAAGCAACATGCCATCCAACGACTGGTGGAAGGCAGCATTGAGCAGCAAGAACGTGATTACCCGTGACCAGGTGAACCTGAATGCCAACTACGTAGAGGAAAGCGCAGTAGATGCTGTGAAGAACATGGGCATCGGTACCAATTTCGGCAACTGCACAGATGTGGTAGCCATGTGGATGAACATGAACAGCAATTCTGTTACTGATTTCGAGAAAGCTTGGGGACAGGAGCCAACGACCAAACCGATGGTAGATTTCCTGAAGAAGAACGGTTTTAATTCCGTCCGCATCCCCGTTACCTGGTTCCAGCACATGAAGGCAGACGGAACCGTGGATGAAGCCTGGATGAACAGAATACAGGAAATCGTTGATTACGTGATTGATAACGGAATGTACTGCATCCTGAATGTTCACCATGATACAGGTGCAGACGATAAGGATGTGAAGCACTGGATCAAGGCTGATGAAGCCAACTATAAGGAGAACAAGGAGAAGTTTGAATATCTCTGGACCCAGATTGCCACCCGTTTCAAGAACTACGACCATCATCTGGTGTTCGAAGGTTACAACGAGATGCTTGATGCAGACAACACCTGGAATGCGCCAAAGAATGCTAGCAGCTATAAGGGTTTGAACGGATATGCCCAGAGTTTCGTGAATGCAGTACGTGCTACCGGTGGCAACAACGAGACCCGCAACCTCATCGTCAATACCTATGCAGCAGCTAACGGAGACGAGGTTTTGAACAACCTCACTATCCCTACCGACAAGGTAGAGGGACATATCGCCGTAGAAGTTCACACCTATGCTCCATGGGATTGGTTTGCCAAAGGCAAGTGGGATGCTTCCTGCAGCAAGGAAATCGCTGATATGTTCACCCGCCTGAACAAGAAGTTCATCAGCAAGGGCATTCCTTGCATCATCGGTGAATACGGTACTCACGGAAGCAAGAGTGTCAGCAAAAACAGTTCTGCCAGCGAGATTCAGGCTGCTGCCGACCAGGCTGCCGACATAGTGAAGCAGGCAAAGACATACGGCGTAGCGACCTTCTACTGGATGAGCATCTTCAGCGAAAAAGACAGAACGGTTCCTCAGTGGACACTCCCTACAGTAGTGGAAGCTATGAAAAAGGCTTATAATGAATAACAAATTATGAGAATCAAATATATTATATTGATGTTCGCGGCCCTCATGGCTTTCTCATCCTGCGGTGAGAAGAAAAAGAAATCGTATGATGAGATTGCCATGAGCGGTCTCACAACCCGCACAGAGAATCTGAAAACCAACATCAAGGCGTATGCCAACAAAGGTACGCTGATAGGCCAGATGTATGGAACCTTAACCGGAATAGGCTGGAATCGCTGGCAAAGTGACAGCGACCGATGCGACTTGAAAACTCTCTGCGGTTACAGACCGGCTGCAAATGGATATGAGTTGGCTGGCATTGAAAATGGAAAATCACAGAACATAGACGGCGTTCCGTTCAAGGCTATCCGGGAAGATGTGCTGAAACACTTCCGTAAGGGAGGCTTACTCATCATGAACTGGACAATGCCTGATTATAACGGCAATGATGATATGCTGGAGGAATATACCAAACAGGTTGCCAAATATCTTGATACACTGCAAGATGGTTATGGTATCAAAGCACCTGTAGTACTCAATCTTCTTCCTATAGACGGTAAGACATGGTACTGTAAACTCAGCAAAGACGACTATATCAGTCTTTACAAGAAGATACAGGATCTCTTGGATGACGAGGATGTAACGAATGTAATTTATAGTTATTCTGAAACCTACCAGCCGGGCAAGAATCTGATGGATCGCTATCCGGACAACAAGATTGATGTGATCAACGTGACATATCTGCAAAGCAAAAATGCCATCGACCTCCCACTCTACCAGAAGAGCATCAAGGAGATTGTGAAGCAGGCTCTGCCTTTTGCCCAAGACCACAACAATGCCTTCGGACTGACAACAGGAGTAGAATCTATTGGTGATTCCAGTATTTTTTCAGAGACATTGCTTACAGTACTCAAGCAGCATCACATAGCTTACCTGATGTTTGGAAGAAACCAGGGAGAACCGATTGAGGAGCATTACTATACTCCATATCCTGGTGTATCGAACAAGAAGACTCATGGGTTCATGGAAATGATAAATGATGAAGTTTGTGTTTTCCTGGAAAAGCTAAACGGACTATATCTTGAACATTAATCAATGTTCGAAACGGATAATATCAAAAAGAGAGGGCATTCACATACCCTCTCTTTTCTTTTCAACAAACTAAAAATATAACTCTATACTATTTCTGAACGTACTTTTTACCGTTCTTGATTACTACACCCTTATAAGATGCATCAACCTGCTGACCAGCAAGGTTGTAAACCGGAGCATTCTTAGCAGCTGGAGCTACAAGCGCATTTGATATATTAGTTGGAGTATTGTCTTCCAATAATACATAAGCGTGAGCTAACTTGCATTCATTATAGATATTGAAAGTTACACCACCCTTATGATGTTCACCATCAACATAAGCATCTGTACCATTTTTGGCAGCCTTTTTGAAATCACCAACAGTAACAAAGATATCAAAATTCTTACCAATACTCAAGTGGTTCAGTCAGCTAACTCAAGTGGTTCAATCAAGCAACTCAAGTAGTTCAGTTAGCGAGTTCAGACGTCTCTGTTAGCTGATGCAGAAGTCTCGATAAGCTTACAGATACGTCTCCGTTAGCCTACGCAGCCATATTCGTAACCCGATGCTGCCATATTCGTAACCCAATGCTGCCATATCCGTAACCCGACGCAGCCATATTTATAACCCGATGCAGCCGTATTTATAACCCGATGCAGCCGTATTCGTGAATAAGTTTTATGTAATCATCTATCATCCATCACGATTTGTACTCCTAAGCTTCTTAACATACTAATATACAGACGTTTAAATAGCGTGATGGATACTTCGAAAACGGAAATATCCATCACGCTATCCATCACGATTTGGGGTTATCCCTCACAATATTCTCACTACACATTACCAGATACTGCATATCATTGTTGAAACACTTGCGATAGTTCAAATGAGGCTCACTTGAATCTGGACAGGATGTATCCGAAATTACATCGCGACGTATCTGGCGCTGCGTCGTGACGCGTCTGTTATCACGTCGGGACGTACCAGATGCTACGTCGGGACGCAATTTCGGGAACAGCATTGGAGATTATACGGGAAAAACAGCATCAAAAACAATAGGCATTGAACCGAAAAAACGCCTTTTTGCTCAATGCCTCCTGCCTTTTGCCTCAAAAACACCGCTAAAAATCACCAAAAACACCTAAATATCGCTATTTTTATGGCAATATATGGCAGATTATGGCAATTAAAAAGCTATTGCAATATCGGTATCAACTAACAATCAGGCTGTTACCAGCTTATATGGCAATATGGCAATTCTTTTACGAAAAAAAATCCTACAGAAGTCTTTCACCACAAGAAAACAAGTTAGAAATAGCATAAAGAGGATTGACTAATATCTTCTTCCCTTTTGGGCTGACAAACTCCCCAAAGTTCTCCAAAGAACAGCGAATGGCATACTTAATATGCTCTTTTTCCATAAAAACATAAAGACTCGCCATCGAACCTCGTAAACCAGACTTCACTTCCATCGGAACAATGTCAATGCCACGAGACAAGACATAATCAACCTCCGAAACGGTTCCACGAGTCAAGTTTTGCCAATAGTATAAGTCATGGCGCTCATTAGGCGACATATACTTTAGTAATTCCAATCCTGCCACCATCTCCGTCAAACTACCCTTATCAACTAAGTCTGCAGCATTGTCAACCAATAGTTCTTTCACTATAGAATTAGTAGAGTCTCCTATTCCTAACAGATTGAGGAGAAAGCCATGATCTATCAGATTATACTTCACAAACTTCGGATTAATCTCTGCACCAAGCGGAATGCCATTTGCCGCAGTATGCCATACAGGTATAATGATACCAGCATCTCTAAGCATCTCCAAAGCATTCTTGACTTGCGCAGTCGTATATCCCCCTTCTACTTGGCTAAACACGAATTTACTCCCCACTTGATGAGCCACACTAAACAATGTTTGACGCAGCAAAACAGGATTGACCTTGGCTTTATATTTCACGAAATCATCTATATAAGTTTGCTTCAACTCACTAAGCACAGAGTCTACTTCCAAATAACTATTCGTATCAACGTACTTAGCCACAGCAGCAGGCATACCACCTATAAGCAAGAATGAACGAAACCTCTCCACTAATCGCTCATAGAAGACATTCATCAATGGCTTTTGAGAGGTTGCATTCCGTTTCATACTTACCAATCCATCATCACCTAAAGCATAAAGGAATTCATCAAAAGACATCGGATATACAAACATCGAGCGGATACGCCCTACTCCATAAGCACCTAAATCCTTCAATGCAAATTCCAACAGCGATCCAGCCGCCACTACATGAAGTTCAGGATAATCTTCCTTGAAAAACCACAAGCTATGGATGGCATTAGGGCATGCCTGTATCTCATCTAAGAACAACAAGGTTTTGCCAGGAATAACGGGAACTTTGAAATATGCCGACAATTGCTCCGAAATAAACTTCACGTTTAAATCTCCATCAAAGAATTCCTTGACAGTCTTATCACGCTCAAAGTTCACTTCCAAGAAATAAGGAAAGGACTCTCCCAAGTGTCTAATGGCACTTGACTTACCTACCTGCCTTGCTCCTCTCACAAGCAATGGTTTATGCTCTACAGAACTTTTCCACGCTTCAAACTCTTTATCTATTTGTCTTTTCAGATACTTCATATCTCTATATTATTGATTTTCAATGCAAAGATAATGCAAACGAGCGCAATGAAAGCTTGCTTTCTGATTGCCGAGTG
>ERZ791865.2206-NODE-2206-length-14832-cov-5.759288_pt1 | contig 14832 bp, 10 predicted proteins | sample MGYA00509942_ERZ791865 | MGnify/ENA primary metagenome ERZ791865 (study PRJEB30046, sample SAMN00792098) | human gut metagenome | study: EMG produced TPA metagenomics assembly of the A metagenome-wide association study of gut microbiota in type 2...
GAAAAAGGGTATGAATTTACAGATGAAGATCCACAGAAGAATTATCCAGATCAATTAGAAGAATATCGCAAGGAGATGTTAGAGAATAGATGGGAATTCGGACCGGATGATGAAGAATTATTTGAACTGGCCATGCACGATCGCCAATATCGTGATTATAAATCGGGGGTTGCCAAAAAACGTTTTGAAGCTGATTTGCAACGTGCCAAAGATGTTACTCTTGCTAAACAAGGTTTTTCAGAAGAAGAGGTGAAACGACTGAAACGTGCTAAAGCAGAGCCTATCACTGCTATGGAAAAAGGACGGATTATTTGGGAAATTGATGTCGAATCACCTTCTATGCCACCTGAAGTAGGGCATAAGTACGAGCCGAACGATGTTTTTTGTTATATTGCTACTCCCTGGAATACTTATGATCGTGTGATGGCAAATTTTAGCGGACGTATCATTGAAGTTTGTGCAAACCAGGGGGCTTTGGTTAATAAAGGAGATGCTTTGGCATATATTGAACGATGTGAGGAAACGGCATAAAGATGAATGGTTATATAATAAGGTGAACAAATAAGTGGTGAACGGTAAATCATAGATTGATGTAGTCATGGCACAATCCTATTTTTCATTCACCATTTATCGTTTACCTTTCTTTGATTTTTTCTTTTCCACGGGCTTTTCCACTGGAGCCGGAGGAAATTTAGGGACAAGATTCATCAATCTAAGAATCTGTTTCTGTCGTTTTAATATATAAGGAGAAGGTTTGGCAGAGTTGAATCGTATGGGATTGGGTAATGTTGCGGCAATCAATGCACATTGAGCTTTGGTTAGTTTGGCAGCTGTGGTTTCGAATTTATATTTAGCAGCAGCCTGCGCACCATAAATACCATTTCCCATTTCAATGGAGTTAAGGTATACTTCCATGATTCGTTCTTTCGACCAAAATAATTCAATGAGGAAAGTAAAGTAAACTTCGAATCCTTTCCGTACCCATGAAGATTGTGGCCATAAGAATACATTCTTAGCTGTCTGCTGACTAATGGTACTTGCTCCCCGTTTCTTTTTCCTATTTTCATTCTCTTCCATCGCTTTTTTTATTTCGATGAAATCGAAACCATTATGTGTTGCGAAACGATTATCTTCGGAAGCAATGACTGCCATTGGCAGATTAGGAGATATTTTATCAAAAGAAACCCACGTGTGTTTCCACGTGGGTTTATCTCCTGACGCAAGCTGCTGTACACTTCGGATGACCATCAGCGGAGTGACATACACCGGCATAAAGCGGTAGACAATCACAGCCAGAATGGTAGATGCAAAGAAGAAAATCAGCAGGTTGCGCGCATAACGCAATATTTTTTTAATTGGAAGCGGCCTGTGCATCTTTAATCATCTGCTCACTTGCGTACATGTAAACTTCTACACGACGATTCTGTTCTCTTCCGGCAGCTGTGTCGTTGCTGGCGATAGGATCGCTTTCGCCCATTCCCTGCACACCTTTAATCTGGTTGGAAGAAACGCCGCAGTTTAACAGGTAGCTGGCTACACTCTGTGCACGTTCCTGTGACAAGTTCAGATTTTTCTGACGGCTTTGTTCGGCAGTACTGTTTCTCCAGCCCTGATTGTCGGTATATCCGTAGATGGATACGTCCATGTCTCTGTTCTGGTTGAGTACGTTGTTGGCGAACTTGCTCAATGCAGACTTGGCAGCAGCACTCAGAGTTGCATTACCGGTAGTGAAAAGAATACCTGAATCGAATGTAACTTTTACTGCCTGCAATCCGTTGTTGTCAGTTATCTGCTCTACTTGTGCGCCTTCAATTTGTTTTGCTTCTGCTGCCGCTTTATCCATCTTCTTTCCGATAAGGGCACCTGTTCCTGCACCTACTGCAGTACCGATAGCCGCACCGATGGCAGCACCCTTGCCTTTACCGATAACACCGCCGAGGATAGCACCCAATGCAGCACCCGAACCACCGCCGATTGCGGCACCTTTGCCCGTATTGTTCATGCTTGCGCAGCCACTGAATATCATGGTTATACTCATGAAGAGAACCATCCATTTCATCTTGTTCATAATGCAATGTTTTTTTAATAGGTTTATAAAATAATACTTTAATAAATTAACAACGCAAAGATACATATTATTTGCCAAGGTCATACTTTTTAAGTTAAAATAACTCCGGACGATCTTTGTATATGTAAAATAACAAACGACACTACTACCTTGTTGACACGGAAGGCAGATTTAAGCATTTTTTCCTGATCATGGTGAACCATCCCAAGAGAATCAGTCCTTTGGCAATCGTTGTGACGCATACTGCCCACCAGATACCTTCTACTCCCATGCCCATCCGTACAAACAGGATGGCAAGCGGAATGCGCATATAGTTGCATACAATGCTGACAATGGCAGGAGGCACGGTACGCCCGATGCCGTAGAACACTCCCTGCATCGTGATTTCGAGCATCATAAACAGCTGCGAATATCCGTCGATACGCAGAAATACACCTCCGGCTTCGTAAGCTGCCTGTTCGGGGACAAAGATCGAAAAGACCTCATTGCCGTAAAAGACAAACAGCAGCGTGCAGAAAGTTCCGAAGATTCCCGTCATCCATAGGGTGGTGTGCCAGGCTTTCAGTACCCGTTCTATTCGTCCGGCGGCGAAGTTCTGGGCAATAAAGGCGCTAAGTGCGGTGGAGAAACCTTGGGAGGTATTCCAGGTGATGGCTTCTATCTGACCGCCGGTGGTGAAAGTCATCAGTCCGATGTGTCCGCCCTGTTCGGATGCGGTACGGCAGAGGAACATATTGACGAAGGCGAACAGGGTGTTTAGGGTAGCTACAGGCAGACCTAGTTTCAGAATACGCCGTGTGTACTTCTTCTTCAGTCGGGAGAAGAAGGGGAAACCGCCGAGCAGGGCGTCTTTGCGGAAACGCAGCTGATAGATGAAGATGGCGAAAACCGTTGCCTGCGAGAGCCATGTAGCGTAGGCGGCACCGTTTGTTCCCAGTCCGAAGCCGAAGATAAACAGAGGGTCGAGAATGATATTCATAATCAGTCCCGTCCCACTGATGTAAAATGGAATTTTGCTTCGTCCCGCTGCATTATAGATACCTGTGAAGGCAGCAGACAGGAATATGAACGGCAATGCGGTGGAAATAATCCGCAGGTATTCGATGGCATTGGCTGTGATGTGCTCTTCTAGTTCATAGATGCGGATGATGGGGCTTGCGAACATGAAAAGCAGTCCGCCCCAGCAGATCGAAATGATCAGAGCAATCGTGATATTGTGTGAAGCGAACTGGCGGGCATCTTCCTGATTCTGCGCACCGATGGATTGGCCTACGCTGACTTCGGACCCTACCTTATTTAATAAGGAGATAGAACCGGACATCCACGTCAGGATTCCTACCGAACCGATGGCGGCTACAGCCTCACTGCCCAATCGTCCTACCCATGCCATGTCTGTAAGGCTGTATGCCATCTGTATAAACGACGTTGCCATGATAGGCATCGCCAGATTGAAAAGTTGGCGGTTGATAGGGCCGTGTGTCAGATTCTTAATTCCTTGCATATCATTTTTTCTATTTAAAAGGAGGCGCAAAGATACATAAAATTACTATCTTCGCACATCAAATATTCATTAATCAAAGTATACAGATACTATGAAACAGAAATTCTCTTCTCTTTTTGTATTGCTGGTCCTGCTATTGACAGGTCTGCAAGTCTCGGCACAAAGTACGCCAAAACCATTTGATATTGAACAGCCTTCTCTTCGTGTTTTCCTGCCGGCACCGGAACTGGCGACAGGTCGTGCTGTGGTAGCCTGTCCGGGTGGAGGATACTCCGGTCTGGCGGTCAATCACGAAGGGTATGATTGGGCGCCGTATTTCAACAAACAAGGAATTGCATTGATTGTTCTCAAATACCGGATGCCGAAAGGCGACCGCACCCTCCCGATCTCCGATGCCGAAGCAGCCATGAAAATGGTACGTGACAGCGCTGACGTATGGAATCTGAATCCGAATGATATTGGTATCATGGGATCTTCTGCCGGAGGCCATCTGGCTTCGACCATCGCTACACATGCGCCTGAAGCACTTCGTCCCAACTTCCAGATTCTCTTTTATCCGGTGATCACGATGGACAAATCTTTCACCCACATGGGCTCTCATGACAATCTGTTGGGTAAGGACGCTTCTGCCGATTTGGAAAAAGAATTCTCCAACGAGAAGCAAGTGACCAAAGAGACTCCCCGTGCTTTCATTGTTTATAGCGATGATGACAAGGTAGTTCCTCCTGCCAACGGAGTCAACTATTATCTGGCTTTAAATAAGAAAGGTGTTCCTTCCGTTCTCCATATTTATCCTACAGGCGGACACGGTTGGGGAATCCGTGAAGATTTCCTCTACAAGAGTGAAATGCAGAACGAACTGACTTCTTGGTTGCGTAGTTTCAAGGCTCCTCGCAAAGATGCCGTCCGTGTGGCTTGCATCGGCAACAGTATTACGTTCGGAGCAGGAATAAAGAATCGCAGCCGTGACAGCTATCCTTCCGTACTGGCCCGTATGTTGGGCGACAATTACTGGGTGAAAAATTTCGGAGTGAGCGCCCGTACCATGTTGAACAAAGGAGATCATCCTTATATGAACGAACCTGCTTATAAGAATGCGTTAGCTTTTAATCCTAACATCGTCGTTATCAAACTCGGAACAAACGACAGCAAATCATTCAACTGGAAATACAAAGCAGACTTCATGAAAGATGCGCAGAACATGATCAACGCTTTCAAGGGCCTTCCTTCACAGCCGAAGATTTATCTCTGCTATCCTTCCAAAGCTTATCTTACAGGTGACGGCATCAACGATGATATTATCTCTAAAGAAATCATTCCGATGATCAAGAAGCTCGCCAAGAAAAACGACCTGTCTGTTATAGACCTCCATACTGCGATGGACGGAATGCCCGAACTCTTTCCGGACCGTATTCATCCGAACGAAAAGGGAGCGCAGGTAATGGCAAAAGCTGTCTATCAATCTATCTCTGCTTTAAAATAAAAAATATGTTACCGATCATTGAGCTTTTAACCGGATAATTGTATTGATAATATAGCCCCTGATAAAAGAAAGGAGAATATTATGATTAGAACAGTTGCTGTCTTTGTTTTTGTGTCTTTAGCTTGTGTTGCTACTGCCTTTTCTCAAACTATAGAAAAGGGGAATAAAATGGATGTGCAAAAGAAAAATAGCTCTGCGGAAGTAAGCGGACACCAGTTGCCCGAAGCAAAAATCATAGAACCGAAGTTACCGGATATAGAGGCTAAAAAACTTGCAACAGATGATAAGTCCATGCAGACATACGGTCTGACACCTTCAAGTCCTGCATCGGGCTTATCTCCCTATTTTTACGATTTTCCTGCATTGCTGGAAAGTAATCCGGCATTGACGGATTTTTATAATTTTCGTCAGCATTCTATGAATGGACAGTTTTCTTTTATTGGGAGTGCAGAACAAAAGACTTATCTGGGATTGGGGCAATATGTAGCGGTAAATGCCGGAATGCGCTGGATTCCTTCTCAAAGATTTTTCGTTGAAGCGGGAGGAACCTTAAGCCGGCAATTCTATTTGGCTTTGCCTATAGCGAGACAAGACATAGCAGGAATATATACGAGAATTCATTATTCTTTAGCCAGAAATGTCCGGTTAAATGTCTGGGGACAATATTTTATGGGGGGGAAATACACCCCCTCCGGTTTACAATCCGTTATTTCCACATACAGGGGTAGGAGCTTCTATCTCGGTCGATGTGAAAAAGAATACGGAAGTAAGTGTCGGTGCGGAATACCAGTATGACAAGAATTCAAGGGAATGGAAAATGGAAACGTCAGGCCGTGTATCCATTGGCTTTTGACACATATTTCATCATTCATTTGGTTCTGTTATTTATTTCCCATATCTTTGACGCATTAAAATTATAATGTTTCATTAAAACTAGTGGATGTTTAACTCATCATTTATTACATCGGATTTGGTCTGATAAGAATCTGTTCACTTTAACAGATTCGAACTTTCATACTTTCGGATAATCTTTCCGGAAGTGATTCTCCTATATTATATAACTTTAGTTTTTATACCCGCATACAATAGCAAAAGCATTGTTGTGCTTTCACGTGTATGCTATATACATTAAGATAATGAGTAACGAAAATAATAATCTGTCATTATATGGTTGGAGTGATAATCTATTCCGGCAAAAACAAATCTCACAATTTAAAGATATGTCTCATGGACGAATCATCGTGACACATAAAACCTGTTATGAAGTAGTTGCAGAGGATGGCGTATATTTGTGTGAGTTAACAGGAAATATGATTTATGGCAGAATGCCTGATGAATACCCTTGTACGGGCGATTGGGTGATTTTTCAGCCATTTGATGCAAATAAAGGGATTATAGTTGATACGTTGCCTCGTGAACGGGCGTTGTATCGCAAGAAGAACGGAACGGTAGCCGACCGGCAGGCCATTGCTTCTTACGTCGATAAAGCATTTATTGTGCAAAGCCTTGATGATAATTTCAATGTTCGCAGAGCGGAACGTTTCATAGCCCAGATAATGGAAGAAAATATCAAACCAGTATTGGTGCTCAATAAAGCCGATTTAGGTTGTGACAGGCAGAAAATAGATGAAGCGATCAAACACATTGCCCGTCAGTTTCCTGTATTTATCACAAGTATTTGTCAACCTCAAACGATTCTCCGGTTGCGGGAATCCATAACAAAAGGCGAAACGGTCGTGTTTGTCGGCTCTTCGGGTGTCGGCAAGAGTTCACTGGTGAATACCCTTTGCGGGAAATCGGTACTGAATACTTCCGATATAAGCCTGTCTACAGGGAAGGGACGGCATACTTCGACTCGTCGGGAAATGGTATTGGTGGATGGCTCAGGTGTTTTAATCGACACTCCGGGTGTTCGGGAATTTGGTTTGGCGATTGACAATCCCGATTCGCTTGCCGAAATGTTTGAAATATCCGACTATGCGGAATCATGCCGTTTCAGCGATTGTAAGCATATCGACGAGCCGGGTTGTGCTGTTTTAGAAGCGGTACATAATGGTACGTTAGATCATAAGGTATATGAGAGTTATCTGAAACTCAAACGAGAAGCATGGCATTTCTCCGCTTCCGAACATGAAAAACGTAAGAAGGAGAAATCCTTTACGAAACTCGTAGAAGAAGTGAAGAAACGCAAGGCTAATTTCTAAAGAACTATTGAAGCAGGGAATGCCGGTACTTTATCAGACAAGGTGATACTGTATGACGGCTTCTCTGCTTCTTATTGTTTGGTAAGAGTTTACGGCAACTATTCTCTTGCTTTTAGAGTAAAGGCATTTCAACTCTTGTGACATGTTCCTCTTCGGGTACATCCGGATTGCTGTAATAATATTCTATTGATGTTCCCGAAGCCTTATATCCATTTGTTTTTATCCATTCGGTCATCTCATTGTACAGCTGTGCCAGTTCATTGTAATTTCCTCTATGCAGACATACGACTATTCTTCTGGCGGGGAGGATGACAGACTGTATTTTTTCGTCACCCTGTAAAGGTTTCGAAGATTTCAGTCCGATAATCATTTCTATACGATCTTCGGTCAGGCTTTCAAAGTCGGGGTATTCTACGAAGGGGATATCCGTGGTTACTTCTCCCTGTTTCTTGAATAAAGAGTCTATTCTTACAAAATTTTCTCCGATAGCCTGTGACATACCTTTCATGTTGGTTTGTACTTCAATAGCCAAAGCAGGCTGTTCCGGCTGCTGTAAAAGCATGATTTCTGATATCTTTGCCATAGATTCTGTTTTAATGGTGATTATTTCCGTATGACCGGTATATATATTTCTGTTAGTAATTCCGACGTTTCCGTGGTGGACGGATGATTCATATACATCTCAAAGCTGAATGTGCTTTGGGGATGGTATTTACTTTTCGGAAACCATTCCTCATAAATGCTCCTGTACACTTTGTGTAAAGAAGAATAGCTCCCCGTATGTCTGAACACGGCATATCGCCCTCCGGGAATTTGCATGATTCCCGGTACCGGTCTCGCTTTAGTATCATCGCGAAGGGTGATGCCCAGATAGAACCGGCACTTCTCCGTAGGCGTAATCGACGGATCGTCCATGCTAAGGCTGATAAACTTGTCATATCGTGGGTCTGCTTCATACTGTTCGGCATGATGCAGTAGTTTATTCCAAAGTAATCTGTATTTTAGTTTGTTTTTATACGCTTCACCCACTTCGATGCAGAATATCTTTATCGGGCTGATCACTTTTATCTCCGGTTTTATGTTTGTTGCCGGATTTTCACCGTTCGGTCTGTGCTTCTCTCTGTATTGAGAAGTTGATATACCAAAATGTTTCTTAAAAGCTTTGGCGATACTGTATTTAGTCTGATAACTCGTTTGCTCTATGATTTGCTTTAGCGTATAGTCCGTAGAGATCAGCAGATGTGCAACGTGTTCCATGCGCAAACGCTGTATGTAACTGCCGATATTCTCTCCGGTAGCGGTGCGGAACACTCTTCTGAAATGAAATTTGGACAGTCCGCTCATCGAACTCAGCGTGTCGGTATCCAGTACCTCCGTCAGATGACCGTTGATGTACACTATTATGTTCTGAATCATCTTATGATGAAGGCTGCTTGTCTCTTGCTTTTGCCGCCATCTGTTCAGTGTGGGAAGGCGTTTGTCCAGTATCTCCCTCAGCTCTTTCGGAGAATAGTCCGTGTCTGCGTATTCATTATATTTATCTGTATATTTTATCCAGATGTCGATCATTTCCCACATGGATATATCGACAATGTATTTCCCATCCTTCAGACAGTAATAACAAAACTCATCACTCCTCGAACCGTCGGAGTTGGTGCCTAAATATTCCTCCACGTCGAAGCGGAGCGGCATTCCGCAGCTTTGGCAATATCTTTTATTTATTTCAGATTCAACCATTTGACTAATCTTGCATTCTTTGCAAAAATAAGCTATTTTTTCAGTAAACAGTTGTCCGGAATAGCCATCTTTTTATTAACAAATGTTCATTTCCGCTATTTCTTAAAGTTGTATCTTTGCTGCGCTTTTATAATATATAAGGTAAAGATGGAAACAATAACTGGAAAAAGAAGTTTATCATTCTATGAGCCGATTGTTTGGTGTAGGTCTGTTTGTCATCAATTCGATATTGGATATGTTTTGGGCTTTATGTAGAGTCTTATATTTATGTTCTGTGTATATTAATAAAAAAACCTCTGATAATCATTGATTATCAGAGGTTTTTTTACTCCGTGATCCAGCTGGGGCTCGAACCCAGGACCCCAACATTAAAAGTGTTGTGCTCTACCTGCTGAGCTACTGAATCAATCCTTTATGCTTTCTTTCGAATTGCGGGTGCAAAGGTAGAACATTTTTTTAGAACTCCAAAGCATTTCAAACATTTTTCTTATCTTTGTGCCATTATCAACAATATACAATCATTAATATATGGCTGACGATAAAAAAATCATCTTCTCAATGGTGGGAGTGAGCAAAGCTTTCCAACCAAATAAAAATGTACTGAAAGACATTTACCTGTCGTTCTTCTATGGAGCGAAGATTGGTATTATCGGTCTGAACGGTTCCGGTAAATCTACCTTATTGAAGATTATCGCGGGTCTGGAGAAATCCTATCAGGGAGAAGTGGTCTTCTCTCCGGGATATTCTGTGGGCTATTTGGCACAAGAACCTTATCTGGACGACACAAAGACAGTAAAAGAAGTAGTAATGGAAGGTGTGCAACCGATCGTTGACGCACTGGCAGAATACGAAGAAATCAATCAGAAATTCGGTTTGCCCGAGTATTATGAAGATCAGGACAAGATGGATATACTTTTCGCCCGTCAGGGAGAATTGCAAGATATCATCGACGCAACTGATGCATGGAATCTGGACAGTAAACTGGAACGTGCGATGGATGCGCTCCGTTGTCCGCCCGAAGATCAGCCGGTGGTGAATCTCTCCGGAGGTGAACGCCGTCGTGTCGCTCTTTGCCGTTTGTTGTTGCAGAAACCGGACATCCTGTTGCTCGATGAGCCTACCAACCACTTGGATGCTGAATCTATCGACTGGCTGGAACAACATTTGCAGCAATACGAAGGTACAGTTATCGCCGTAACTCACGACCGTTACTTCCTTGATCACGTTGCCGGATGGATTCTCGAACTCGACCGTGGCGAAGGTATCCCTTGGAAGGGAAACTACTCATCCTGGCTGGAACAGAAGACCAAACGGATGGAAATGGAAGAAAAGACCGCCAGCAAGCGTCGTAAAACACTGGAACGTGAGTTGGAATGGGTGCGCATGGCTCCGAAAGCTCGTCAGGCGAAAGGAAAAGCCCGTCTTAATTCATACGACAAGTTGCTGAATGAAGACTTGAAGGAGAAAGAAGAGAAGCTGGAAATCTTTATCCCGAATGGTCCCCGTTTGGGTAATAAGGTAATCGAGGCAAAACACGTAGCGAAGGCATACGGCGACAAACTGCTGTTCGATGATCTGAACTTTATGCTTCCTCCTAACGGCATTGTCGGTGTCATCGGTCCTAACGGTGCAGGAAAAACAACTCTTTTCCGTCTGATTATGGGATTGGAAACGGTAGATAAAGGTGAGTTTGAAGTAGGAGAGACCGTAAAGGTATCCTATGTAGACCAGCAGCATAAAGACATTGACCCGAACAAGAGCGTCTATCAGGTAATCTCCGGTGGTAATGATTTGATCCGTATGGGTGGACGTGATATCAATGCACGTGCGTACCTGTCCCGTTTCAACTTTGCCGGTGCCGATCAGGAAAAACTTTGTGGTGTTCTTTCCGGTGGTGAAAGAAACCGTCTGCATCTGGCGATCGCTCTGAAAGAAGAAGGTAACGTTCTGCTGCTCGATGAGCCGACCAATGACATTGACGTGAACACCCTTCGTGCTTTGGAGGAAGGTTTGGAAGACTTTGCAGGGTGTGCGGTAGTCATCTCTCACGACCGTTGGTTCCTTGATCGTATCTGTACGCATATCCTCGCTTTTGAAGGAGACTCTAATGTATTCTACTTTGAAGGTTCCTATTCAGAATATGAGGAAAACAAATTGAAGCGTCTAGGCAATGAAGAGCCGAAGCGTGTTCGTTATAGAAACCTAATGACTGACTAGTATTTGCTGACAGATTACAAGTTAAATCTCACTTAATATACGAAAGTGAAAGGCTCTGCAAACATTGCAGGGCCTTTATTGTTTTCGAAAGCAATAAAATGTTTATCTCTCTTAAAAGAATGTAGCATAATTGTCATCTAAGTCTAAATAATATTAATTATCTTTGTGCACAGTTTCAATGAAACAAACAATTAGTATTAACTAATAAATTACATTATGTTGAAGAGAATGCGGTCTTTTTTAGTGGTCGTAATGTTACTGATTACTGCTACGATGAGTGCGCAAGTTACCACAGCAAGTATGAGTGGTAAAGTAACAGCACAAGATGAACCTATTATTGGAGCAACGATCGTTGCTATTCACGAGCCCTCCGGTACCCGCTATGGTACAGTGACCAATGTCAGTGGGCAATTCAATCTGCAAGGTATGCGTACAGGCGGTCCTTACAAAGTCGAAATCACCTATGTCGGCTATCAGTCAGCCATTTACAAGGGCATCCAGTTGTCATTAGGAGAAAACTACGTATTGAATGTTTCTTTGAAAGAAAGTTCAGAGTTGTTGGATGAAGTAGTAGTAACAGCACCAAAAACTATCGAAAAAATAGGTACTGTTACTAATGTAAGTGAACGTCAGATGAACACTTTACCTACTATTAACAGAAGTATAACAGATTTCACAAAGCTCTCTCCTTATGCAGGTGGAAGCAGTTCTTTTGCGGGGCGTGATGGACGTTATAACAATATAACGATTGATGGTGCTTCGTTTAATAATAGTTTCGGATTAAGTTCTAATAATTTACCTGGAGGAGATTCTCAACCCATATCTTTAGATGCAATCGATGAGATTACTGTAAATGTCTCTCCTTACGATGTTAAATATTCCAACTTCACAGGTGCTTCTATTAATGCTGTAACAAAAAGTGGAACAAACTCATTTTCGGGTACTGCATATACCTATCATAAACCAAGAGGATTTGCAGGGAGCTCTATTGACGGTGAGGATATTCTTAAAGCAAAAGAATACAACTCTCATTCATATGGTGTAACTTTTGGAGGTCCAATCATTAAGAATAAGCTTTTCTTCTTCTTGAATGCTGAAATTGAAAATAAGGAAACTCCGGGGGTAACTTGGCTTCCTAATCAAGATCAAAATGGAACAGGGGATAGCGGAAAACGTATCTCACGTACTTGGGTGGGTGATATGCGTACTATCAGTGACTTTGTTAAAACTAAATATGATTATGACCCCGGACAGTATGAGAACTTCAATAATTTCCAAAGTGATAATTGGAAGTTAATGGCTCGTATTGATTGGAATATACATCAGAATCATAAGTTGACAGTGCGTTTTAATTCTGTTTCCTCAGAAGATGACAGAGAAGTAAGCGCTAAGTCCACTATTATAACTAGTACTAATTCTAATCGTTATGGTTTGGATGCCTTTTCTTTTGGTAATTCAAACTATAAGATGAAAAACGTAGTAACATCGATAACAGGCGAGTTAAATAGTCGTTTCTCGAATAATGTTCAGAATAAACTGTTAGCCACATATACTCATATTAGTGATACACGCGAGCAGAAAGGCTCTGATTTTCCTTTTGTCGATATATATAAGGACGGAAAGCAATATATAACTTTAGGTACAGAAGTGTTTACTCCTAATAATCAGGTTATCAATAATGTATTTAGTCTTGTTGATAATGTGAGTATATCATTAGGAAAACATGAATTGCTTGCTGGCGTTTCTTTTGAACGCCAATATTTTAAAAATTCTTATTTGAGAGGCCCTTACGGATATTATCGTTATGATTCAATGGATGATTTTATGCAGGGAAAAGTACCTACCATTTATGGTATTACATATGGGTATAATGGTAATGATGCTCCAGGTTCTGAGTTGACATTCGGAATGGCTGGTGTATATGCCCAAGACGTATGGTCTCTTACTCCTAATTTTCGTTTGACATATGGCTTACGTCTGGATATGCCAATATATATGAATTCATTGGATTCTAACAAGTCAATAGAGGAATTAGCTTTTGTAAATAATACTCATGTCGATATTTCTAAGTGGCCGAAGACACAAGTCTTGTTTTCGCCAAGAGTCGGTTTTAATTGGGATGTAAAAGGTGATCGCTCCGTAATTGTATCAGGGGGTACAGGAATCTTTACTGGATTGTTACCTTTTGTATGGTTCACTAATCAACCAAGTAATTCGGGCTTATACCAAAATATGGTAGAGTATAATACACAAAAAAATCCGGGCTCTTTACCTGCTGACTTTGGTTTTAATCCTAATTATAGAGAAACTCTGCAGAAATATCCCAGTTTATTTCCTTCTACACCTTCAGAGCAAGCACCTGATGTTATAGCATATGTAGATCCTAAGTTTAAGATGCCGCAAGTTTGGCGTAGTAATTTGAATGTGGATATTCAACTGCCGTATGATTTTATGTTATCTGTTGGAGCAATGTATACAAGAGATATTTATAATGTTGCGCAGATCAATATGAATGAGGCTGAGCCTACGGGTGTGTATAATGAACAACCGGATCGTATTTATTGGGCTTCAAAAAAATACGAGTATAATGATTATACTAATGGTAAGAATGTAGTAGTAAAACTTTCTAATGGAGAAGATAAAGGATATCAATATTCTTTTAATGCTATTTTGACAAAGAAATACGATTTTGGTTTTACAGGGTCTATCGGCTATACTTATACAATGGCTAAAGATCTGACTGCAAATCCTGGGTCAGCACCTAATTCAGCATGGCAAAATAATGTGGCAGTAAATTCATTGAATGATCCTGGAGTATCTTATTCTTTATTTTCTACGCCCCATCGTATTATTGCTAATGCTTCTTATGAAATTAATTATGCTAAATGCTTAAAGACAACGTTCTCGTTATTTTATTCAGGATATCATACAGGACGTTATTCCTATACATATTATAATGATATGAATGGTGATGGCAATTATTCGGATTTAATATACGTGCCTAATTCTCAGGATGAAATGACCTTTGTTGATATTACAGATAAAAGTGGTGCTATTACTTATTCTGCTGTAGATCAAGCTAAAGATTTTTGGGATTTTGTGAACAATGATTCTTATCTTAAAGATCGTAAGGGAAAATATGTGGAACGTAATGGATCTTTAACACCTTGGATTAATCGCTTTGATTTTAAAATTGCTCAGGATTTTTATGCAACTTTAGGTGGGCGTAAATATGGAATACAGGTTAGCCTTGATATGCTGAATGTAGGAAATATGATTAATTCAAAATGGGGAGCATATCAATCTTGTGGTCTCAAGAGTTATGACAATGTACAGTTATTAAAAACTGCTAGCAAAGTTGGTGAACCCTTGACTTACCAGATAAATGCTAATTCACGTGAAGCTTTTAAAGAAAGATCATCATGGCAATATACCAATACCATTGGTAGTGCATGGTCTATGCAATTAGGAGTAAAAGTTACTTTCTAATACAAGTTTTAAAATTAAAAAGAAGGATTTTATTTTAATGGGAAGCCAGTTAATTCATAATGAGTTAACTGGCTTTTTTGTAAGCATCCGATAAAGTACACATTGTAAAGCCAAAAACTCTTCTATTACTTTG
>ERZ791865.2237-NODE-2237-length-14636-cov-6.879638_pt1 | contig 14636 bp, 13 predicted proteins | sample MGYA00509942_ERZ791865 | MGnify/ENA primary metagenome ERZ791865 (study PRJEB30046, sample SAMN00792098) | human gut metagenome | study: EMG produced TPA metagenomics assembly of the A metagenome-wide association study of gut microbiota in type 2...
TCACGAGTGAAAAGCCGCTCTGCTCTTTTGTGCAATTAGGAGGCTATCAAACACAGGACAATCGACTCCTGGCTCGACAACGACTGCAGGAACTGGCACAAGCAGCGCCATGCCGCAACGCGGGTCTACGGGAGGCTGCACAATGAGGAAGGGTTACCGCGGTAGCCACTCGACGGTCCAGCGCTACATGAGGCGCCGCGGGGAGAAGATGGCTCGGGAGCGGGAGCGGCGCGACTCCCAGAGTTACCTGCAGCTCGGCTGGATTGCGGGCGAGTGTCAGGAGGACTTCGGGGAGGCCGAATTCAGGGTCCGCAGCGTGGTCGCCAGGGGTAGGCACCCCGCCGTCACTTTCCCACACCCCGACGTGGGGCCCGCCCGGATCTTCTACGGCGAGACCTCCGGGTGCGCCTGTCAGGGGACTCCGCAACGTCTTCGATTTCTCCGGAGGCGTCCCCCGCAGAGTGGTCTTCGACAACGCCGCCGAGGTCGGCGTGCACGTCGGGGGCGAGACTACGAGAGAGAACCAGCGCCGTGATTCTTGTGGGCAACGCGGCGCCGAGCTCCTGGGACGGGTTCCTCGCAGGAGACGAGGCCCTGCTCTGCACGCTCGACAGAGCGTTCGACGAACCGTCGGTCTTCATGATGCGCAGCCCGAGCTTCTACGGCAGTGGGCTCGGCACCCACTCGGCCAAGGCGGTACCGCACGCGACGAAGGTCAGGGGATGCGGCCCTAGGGAGTGTAACCACAACATGCGTCAGGCAACCGGTTGCCGACGCATTGGCCAGAATCGGCTGACCGGGATTGGAGATTATCGCCCGGCTGGATGTACCAAACCTCTTCCAACGATAATGATTTTTCTCTCTTCGGCGTGAATGCGATCTTCAACATCTGCTGTATCCCCAGCATTACCATCTCGCGCTTTGCGCCCAAGCGGTAGCGCTTGATAGCCTTGGCAATCATCTCAATGATGGCAAGTTCGGAGGGGGTCGGCCTTCACCGTTACCAGAACGAAGACGTCCTTGCCTATGCGCTTTCGGCCGGACTTGGCCTTGGACTTCTTTGAAGTGATGCGTCATCCCGCAATTACATCGTCATCCAATCGTCTCGCTCCTTCGGGACATGAAGCCTTCGGCATCTCTGTCAGCCATGCACGTGCGGACACCATCGGACAGGCACCCCAGCAGCGACCGCAATAAACGCAGGCACTCTGATCAACAGTGGGAACGATGAAGCCACACGCGTCCTCAGTCATCGATATGCACCCTACGGGACAGACAAGCGAGCAAACGCCACAGCCGCAACATAGGCCGTCCTCGACCACAGAGGATATGTTCTTTCTCTCGCCGCTCATCAGCACCCCCTCCCCCGGAGGCGCTTCAGGATCCCCTCGGGCAGAACAGCCTTAGCGAGCCTCTTCAGTGTAATGGGCACCCGCATCTCCTCGTCGAACACGTCTCGCAGGCGTCCGCGCGCTAACTTCTCCGCCATGGCCTCCATGACCGCAGATCTTGTGGCGGGGCGTTCGGACGGCGAGTTCAGGTTGTGGTTGTACCTTGCGGCGGTATGCGGGTCGACCTCCATGAATGAGCAGGCAGACGCGCACTCCCCGGAGAAGTACCGCTCGCCCTTCTCCGTGTTGGTCAGCACCAGCGAGACGCCATTGGGGTTCATAGCGGCGGGAAGCACCTCCTCAACACCCCAGAAATCCCCTATGGTGACGTCGGAGACACGCGCAATGTGCGCAAAAGGACACGAGTAGCAGCTCTCGCGGAACGTGAGACCCGCGTTGAAGGCTCTGAAGTAGGGATCATTGGCAGCAGAGTCCAGGACCTCATGTCGCTTGCCCCTCCGAAAGAAGGAGTAATTGTAATAGAGGCCCCAGCCGCGTTTCTTGCTGCGGAACTTGTAGTCATGTATCCCACCGTCAGCCCGGTTCCTGTCGGAGAGCCACTGGAAGTAGGCCTTTAGCAACTCTTGATTCGGAACGCCGTGGCAGATAAGGTCACACAGGACAAGGTTCGAGCAGCTCTCCAAATCGTCTGCAACCCTCTCGGTCTTGAGGAACCCGACAAGGGCAGCGGCCTGGCATGGCGTACCGACGAAGAGGGCTCTCCTGCCGGAGCGCACGGCTTCGGCGCATCTTTCGAATGCGGCGCGCGCGTCGCTCTGCGCGTATACCGACCCTCTGAAGTTATGAAGCTGCTCCTCGGATGTGATTGCCTCGTGCCTAACGGTCCCGTCATCGTAGAGCCGCGCCGCATACACCACGCCGCCGGCGCGAAGAATCGGCGTGGCAAGCGCCGTGAAGGCCCCGCCCGAGGCCGAGTCCATGAGCACGGTCGCATCCTGATGCGTCAGCGCGTAAGCATGTACGGGTTCGCGGAAGGGCATCATGCGCGCCTCCCTCTCCGGAGGATCATGTTGAGGGCGCGCCTGCGCTCGCCGGGGTTCAGCAGGACAACGATTAGCTCGGTATAACCGACAAGCGCCGAGAGCACGCACGACGCAAGGAGGGCGCCCCACGATCCGAACGGCAGGACCTGGGCGAGGGCGTAAAAGGTGGCGAGCACGATGCCCAGGCCAGCAAGCTCGCGCAACAACGGCCTGAAGAAAGTGCGCATCCGCATCCCTAGCACCCGGGCGGCGTAGACGGGCTGTACGATGCAGTGTCTCACGGTCATGACCACCGAGCTCGTCGCCGCAATCACGCACAAGCCATCGAGAGAGCTGAAAAATAGCAGACTGAGCTCGATTGCGAGAGCAGCGAGGCTGAACCCGAGCGTAATGAGCACCGAGTCACGGATGCGGTTCGCAAGTGTGTTCGCGTAGTAGAGGGGCTCCACCAGAGCGCTCGCCACGAGCGAAATCACCGTCAACACGGAGAGCAACTGTATGATCGCAATCTCGTCGGCCGACCTCTCAGGCACCCAGAGCCGGTAGAAGAAGATGCCGTAGATGATGAGTCCGGCGAGCGGCACGAGCATGATGCCAGCCGTAAACCTCATCGCGAAGCTAAAGCCATCCCGCAGCTCGTCATGCTCGCGCTTCGCGTAGTGCTCGGCGAGCTTGGGATAGAATAGGTTCGCAAAGCTCGAGCTCATCGAGAGAAGCGCGTTCGGGACGGTCTTCGCCACCGAGAAAATGCCCATCTGGTAGGCGCCAAGAAAGAGGTTGGAAATCCAGAGGTCGAGACCGGTGAGGATGATTTTGTTCAGACTCTCAAGGCTCACCCAGATGCCACCCTTGAGGATCTCGAGTACGCTCGCCAGCGAGAAGTGTGACCTGCGCACGCGGTACTCGGGTGTAAGCCTCCTGGTCGTCGCAACCTGCGCGACGGTGAAGGCGACGCTCGCCACCACGGCCGAGACGCTGTAATACCACATGTGTGGAGCTATGCAAAGGAACAGGAAGCACAGCAGGGCTGCTCTGATGACCGACTGCAGGAGCTGCGCCAGGGAGTTGAGGTAGAGCCTGTTCTTGATGAACGCAGCTATGCCGAAGACGACGGCTACAAGCCCTATCGCGGAGTTAAGGAACGCGAGCAGTATCATCACCTGCAAGTCGCTCAGGAGCTCATCCGGCACGACGGCGATGTTGTTGATGTTCGCGGCGAGCACGACAGCGAGCCCGAGCACGACGACGGCGAGGAAGCAGTCAGCGAAGAACACCGAGGAGAAGTACGTCTCTGCTGCGTCCCTGTTGCCCCTGTGGTGCGCGAGCGTAATGTAACGCCCAGCAAGGGAGTTGAGCGCGGTCGTGATGACGGCCGCATAGCTCACGAAGTTGTTCACGAGGCCGACGAAGCCGTATGCCTCCGCCCCCATCTTGCTCAGCACCACGGGCGTGAGGAAGAGGCTGATTACCATCTGCGCGGCAATGGAGGTCACCTGTGCAACAAGGTTGAGCGCGAACTCCGCCTTACCGTGGATGCACAGCGCGCCCTTAGGCTTAGACCCTGCCATGGTCACCTCCGACGACTGCGACGTCTAGCTGCTCCCGCAGGTACGATATGGAGCGCTCTGCCTCGCGCTGCCTTATCATATCAACCGCTCCGAAGTCGATTGGGCTGTCCATGAGCCTATCCAGGTCTTCTAGTGACGCGGCCATTCTGTCCTGCAGACCGAGGCTTCCGAGCAGGGATGTAAGCTTCTGCACGTTTCCGCCCTGGCTGTCCCTGTCACCGCGGGGCAACGTAATGAATGGGCGGTGGGTCACCACGGAGAATATCGTCCCATGGAACGTGTCCGTCACAACGCAGCTTGCCCTCGAGAACAGCGGCAGTACCTCGTCGGGTCTACAGCGCAGATGCTCGTCCCTCGCGTGCTGATCCTCGCCGACTGCGAGTACCTTAAGGCCACGCCGGCGCGCGAAGTCCATCACGAGCTGGCACTCGTCCGTGCTGAAACGCATGGAGTAGCCGTAGAGGATAACGTAGCCGCTCCTGTCACAGGGGCGCCATACGTCCTTCTCAGCACCGCCGACCAGGACGGGGTCGAGATGGACCAGGGGCGAAGTACCGGTGAGGGAAGTGACAATGGAGCACGAATTCTCGTCACGGACGGAGATGGCGTCGAGATTCCGGAGGTAGCCGGCGACCTCGTCCGCGACCCCGTACCCTTCGAGCTTCTCGAAGGTCGTGTTACCGAACGACGCGGCATAGCTGAAAACGCGTCCAGCCCTTGCATGTGCCCCGAACAGTTCTGGAGAGAACCCGACATTATCGCCCAGTTGGAGACAGTTGAAGACCTCGTCACTGCCTATCACGAGCGAGTCGCATCGGGTACGGAAATGGTAGCTTTCGGTAACCCCAAGCTGATCGTCGCATGAGAACATTGTTGCCCGATCGGGTTTTACGGGCTTGTTCAACGCCTTCCTTAAGGCATGCGCAAAGGTGGAACCTCTGATGTTTCTGAAAACGTCACGTGCGCGTAATTTCACCTCAGCAGAAACATTATCTCGATGTTCAATATCAGGCTTCACGTGATAATCGACAAAAACAACCTGATATCCCAGCTGCTCAATCATTCTCTTGAGCGAATAAGCTTGCATGAAGGAGCCATAGTTGGGCACCCTCTGCATTGTCATGATGCCGACTCTCATTCCGGACACGCCTCCGCCGACTGATTCGCTGCGCATATGAGAGCAATGGCAAATGCAAATTGCGTCGATAGGTTGATTTCAACCGCTGAGCCAATGACCATTGCTATTAGATAGGAATAAATGCCGAAAGAGACGTGACCATCATTCGAATTGCCGACCATGGCAAGAAATAAGCCGAGGAAATATAGGGTCGAACCAGCAATGCCACACTGGGTAATCATGTGAAAAAGACCATTTTGCGCGTTGCCGTATCCAAAAGTGTCACGGTAAATATCGGTAAGATATCCCCAACCCCAGAGAGGTTTCATTGCCACAAAACCGAATGTGGCATCATATAAACGCTGCCGCCCTGTCATATCTGCGCTTTTCCCAAGCACGTTGACTATGAAATCTTGTACATAGGGATTCTGAAAGAGATTTACGGTCCCCCAGATAAGAAAATTAAGAATCGCAATTAGGGCAAAGGCAAAGATGGGATTGCCTACTACAGCCTTAGCGGGTTTTGGGAGAAGCGAAAGCACAGTAACAAGCAAGACGATAATGGTTCCTGTCGCCGACCCAGAGACATATGCCATAACCGCGCATATAATGCCAATCAGCAAAACTCGAAAATGTTTCTTCGGCCAAGCGACTATGAGCATCCCAACGAAGAGGGCGTGCGCATAGGACACTGTGAACTTATTGCCAAGCAGATACAAGGTGCTTGAATCCTGGTGGTCATATGGCAGAGTGACCATCATAAGGTCATTGATTAAAAGGAACACGAAAACAGATGCAGCCAAGATCTTAATAGTCGAGAGAAACGTAATGCGCTTTGCAGCATCCAGATAAACGAGCATGAAAGCAAGTATCTGAATGCCGAACATAAACCCAGAGATAGCGCGATTGACGTTATGCGTATTCGCGTAGGTTGAGAAAGCCAAGGCCACAGAGAAAACCGACAGGACGATGACCGGAATGCGAACATGCTTAGCTTGATTGAGATACTTTATAAAAAGATATGCCACTAGTAGATACCTAATGACTGTATACAAGCTATTCGGAATTCCTCCGGTAGGATCGAAAAACAACAAGCAGCCTAGGACGATATCAATATCCTTTATTTTGATATCGCCAACCGTAAAGCGTCTGTTTTTAGGAGCATCAATCGCTCCGTTGGCAGTCTCAATCTGATTCATCTTCTATTATCCATCAGTACTTATTGCCATTAATTACAGTCCTCAAGAAACTTCTCATAGCTCTGGTACGGCCGCCCCTCGCGCAACACGGCAAGGCTCTCCTCCCAAGTCCCCATGAGCCTCATCTGGGCCTCGAAGGTTGGGTTAAGATGCTCGGGGTCCGCGAACAGGAAGAAGTACTCCGGCACCTCCTCCTCGCGCGGGTCGCGGCCCCAGCGGTCGCGGAAGGCGCACACGAACTCCTTGGCCTCCTCGACCTGAGCAGCCTGACGCTTCTGGCGGTAGTGTTCCAGCGAGCAGATGCGGCGAGCGGGCACCCCCCCAAACAGAATCGCCCGTCACGTGGCCGCTCACGACGGCGTGCGCGCCGATGATGGTGTTATCCTCGATGGTAGTGCCGCACAGGATGGTGACGCCCCAGCCCACGAACACGTTGTTGCCGATTTTGACAGGTTTTTGGTTGCCGAGAATCTCGCCGGTTAGCCCCTTGATTACCGACCATGAATAGTCATGCGTTAGGATGGTGATGGGACCCGTGAGGTTCACGTGGTCCCCTATGGTCAGCAGGTGTGGCGCCGTAATGTCCACATGGGATATGCGGGGACTGTGAAACGTGACACCTTCGCCAATCGCGACCCCCTTCTCCCGCAGGTATCTCACAAAGCCATCTGATTTCACAAAGAACCTGTTGTACAGCTCCCTTACTGCTTCTTTCTTGGACATTCTCCTGTCCTTCTTTCCAAAGTTTCGGTCCCATGGCAACCAACGACGCGCTAAATCCCCAGCCTCGTCTTCCCGGCCATCACGGCTTTGAGCGCACGTGTGTGACGGCCCATGATTAGGTCGTTCACAATGCGGTTCTTTTTGGGCACTGGGTACGCCGACAGCCTCATGAGTGCCTCTCTCAGGTAGTCATCAGAACAGATGCAGGCCATCTCCGACAGAAGCCCACTTCGAGAAGACTGGCAGGAGCGGGCATGCAGGTACTCGAGCTTTATGCAGTAGCGGGCGATGGAGGCGAGAGTGTTGTCCAACCGCACGTGGGCCTCATCCCCAAGGTTCAGGTCGTCCGCGACCTTCCAGAAGCGGGCATGGAGCTCCTTTTGCTTCTGGAACCTGTCGGGCCTGTACTTGTTTGTGAGAGATCCCTGGTTGTCGCAGTAGTAGTAGCCGACGCTACCCGTGCATAGCGCGCTGCCAACGTGCTGCAGGTAGCGGGAGTTGAAGTCCAGGTCCTCGCTCAGGCACTCGCGCTCGGAGTTGAACCAGATGCCTTCGCACTTGATTAGTGATAGGTCATACAGCCGGGCGCAGGCGGACATCTCGATGTAGTCGTCCCTCCCCGGGTAGTTGCCAAGCATGTGGGTGAAGATTGACTCCATTACGGCGTGGTTCCCCTCGATTGCGGAGCCCACGTCGGGGAGAGATCTCGGGGAGACCTTCTCACCCTCCACCCGCGTGAAGCCGGAGAGTGTAAACTCAGCCCTCCCCTCGAGGGCGGGTTTGGCAAGGTTGAGAATCAGGTTCTCATCGTAGTAATCGTCGGGGTCGAGGAAGACCACGTACCTGCCCATTGCGGTCTCCATGCCAGTATTGCGGGCGAAGCCGAGCCCCGCATTCTCCTTATGTACGACCTTCGTACGGGAATTCTCGGCCAGGGATTCGCAGATCGAGCCTGACCCGTCCGTGGACCCGTCGTCCACATAGACGATCTCAATGTTGGGATAAGTCTGCTTACGCACGCTCTTGTCGCAACGCTTTAGAAATCCGCTCACGTTGTACACGGGAATGACGACCGAAATGAGAGGCAAGTCGCTCATGCCCGATCACCGACCTTTGCAAATCCCGACGGGTCACCCGCGTAGAGCCTTTCCAGGCTCTTGATCACCTCACATACGTCGAAACCAGCATCGGACACAACACGCTCGGCGCCTGGGCGATTCTTTGACGGCTGGCGTGGGATGGCGTCGGCCCAAGATTGGTCGCTCTCATCCAGCCCTATTACTGTGCAAAGCGTGGGATTGATGATGGAATCGCGCGAGATCGTGTCTGACATGATAACGGGAAGACCCGAAGCCTGGGCTTCCACTAAGACAACCGGAAGTCCCTCGTAGAATGAGGGCATAAGGAAGCAGTCGAATGCTGAGTAAAGCGCTGCAGTGTCGCTACGCGCACCTAAAAACAAAACCCTGTCCGCGATGCCCAGCTCATCCGAGAAGCGCTTCGTGTCGTCCATAAGGTCACCGACGCCGACGAGACATAGGTAGGCGTTCGGGACGAAATCGAGATAGGTCTTGAAAATCGTAAGGATTCTCTTATGGTTCTTCACCTCATGAAACCGACCCACATGGCCGATGACCATCTCGTCGCCGATTCCCAGGGAGTTCCTGATTGCGTCTCTGCTCTCAGGGTTGTATGAAAAAGCGCGGGAATCGATACCGTTGCGCACCATGAGGCTGTCCTCGGCCAGCCCGTCGCCGAAAAGCCACTCTGCGGCCTTGTCTGAGCAGGCGAGCTCGTAGGTGGACCGGTGATTGATTATCGTCCGTGCTGCTCTCTGGACAGCATTATCATTCCCGTCACCAGTGTGGCTGTGAGCAATGAGTCCAGTCCTGCCATGCAGGAACGACAGGGCGTAGACGACCTCAGCAGGCGACCCCGTGTTGAGATGCACCCAGTCGAAGCGGAAGCCGATACCATCCCTCAGACGCCGCATCTCAGAGAGGCTTTTGATTGGGTTGCGCTTGAACGGTTCTATGTAGTGGATATGTTCGCGGCTGTCACCCGCATAGAAATCGTCTATGGCGTCCGAGTACACAGCGTTCTCGCTTCCGTCGTGAACGAGGAAGTCAAACTGGACCATATCCCTGTCAGAACTGAGAGTTATGTTCTTGATAAAAGTTTCCACGCCGCCCATGCGCCCTGAGAGTCCAATGGTTAGCACGTGCTTGGGTTCCACGCTATTCGCCCCCCTTCGCGAGCCTGGAGAGGATATATCGGTATGGCAGAGGAAAGCCGCACAACAGCCGCTTTGCGAACGCGACCTTCCAGCGGGATGCAAGGAAATCCTTCTTGAGCTGTCCAGGCCGTATGAGATAGTACCGGAGCCTCTCCGGTGCGGCAAGCCTACTGACCTTGCCGTCATCGAAGAAGCGGAAACCAGCAAACATGTCGAGAATGTGCCTGGTCGGGTTCGCCCCTGCTGCGTCGATGCCGCAGAAGGCCTCTTTGGGCGTGAGACGAGCAAAACTCGCGACATCCGACGACACCGCGTCGCGCAGGAAGTCGAGGGCGCCCTCCTGGAGCTCCTTCACATCCCCCGCCTCGTAGAGAGCCCCTCCTTTGCCGTCCACGTACTCGTAGTCACCGCGCAGAGCCACGGGCTTGCCTGCGTCGTCGGTGCCATAGCCGACAACCGTGCCGTCCTGCTCAAGGAATAGAGTCTCGAGAAACCCGACGTAGAAGCGTCTGATATCGGCCTGTGGACCGTCACGAAGGCAGTCGAAAACGTAGCCATTGAGCTTAAGTGGCGCATACTTCACGTTGCGGGTTGCGTAGGCAACGATGCCAGTGTAGTAGCCGGAGACTTCGCAGGAGATTCCCATGCGTCGGAGCGCGTCCTCGAGGTAGCGCTGCATTCCGCCCGACCAACCGATATCGACGATGGCAAACCTGCCGCCTACGCCGATTGTGGCAAGGTAGTCTTCTAAGGCGTCGAACTGCGCTTCCGAGGCCTTCGAGAACTCGGGACGGAGAGCCTCAATGAGCCTCGAAACGCGGACATCCGTCGAAAGCTCGTGCTTGTTGATCGCCTCATCGGCTGACAGTCCGAGCGATTGGAGCAGCTCCTCGCGACCCTCAAGCCGAAGGCCGAGCGAGTCGAAGATGTCTGCGACGCTCACTTCCTGCGAGGGGGGCATCACGTCCACGACCTGCTGTGTGGTCTCCAGTTTGCCCAACATCGGGATTCTCAGACTGCGGCGGGAAACCTCCAGATACTCGCAACCACCACGATCAGGGTAAAGAATCTCGAACGCCCGCTTCAGGATGTATCCGTCACGCGAGAGGAAATAGACTTTCTCGATTCCCTCCCGTTCGACGCTCTCTTCAAGCCACTTGGAAAAGCCCAGGAGGTAGGGGCCGAAGCACTCGTAGCCGAACGCATAGTAGTCCACGCCTCCCGGACCTGCATTGGAGATGAGCGAGGACACCATGCCGGCATCCAAGGAGCCGCAACGCCCGAGCACGGCGGCAAACTCGTCGCTTGTGCGGGTCTCCCGATCGACGAGGATGGAATGTGCTCCAACCTTCCGGGGGTTGAGGTAGTCGGATACGAGCGAGTCGCCGACGTGCATCACATCACCAGGATCGACGCCGACCTCTGCGAACGCCTCGGCGAAGAGGGTACCGGAGCGCTTCGTCGAACCGCCCTCACATGAGATGAAGAGCCTCTCGTAGCCCGTGACGCCGCACTTCTTGAGCAACTCCTCCATGACGTACCTAGGCAGGTAAATGTCCGAGATGATTACGACACGCTGGCCTCGGGCCTGGCATTTGTTCAGAACCTTGAGCATGGGCCTGTTAGGCATCGCGAGTCGGACCTCGAGTTCGCATTCGCGGCGCTGTGCCCACACGCGAACTTCCTTGGCAAAGCCCATCAGGTCGTAGATTTCGTCCAGAGTGACCTCTGCGACGCCCTTTGCCTCACGCGCAATTGCTTCAGCTCTGACCCTTTTCTCGGCAAAGCCAGCCGCCTGGCTTTGACCGAACTCGTCGAAAAGTTCCCGTTCTAGGAGATGGAACACGTCTGATGGCCTTCTCAGGTTCCGTTTCACCAGGGTGTCGAAAACGTCGAACGAGACGACCTTGGCGGAGGCCAGCTTCTTGTCAATCTGGTCGATAGGCGTAGCGAATAGCCGCTCGATTGTCCTGTTGAGTCCCGACACGACCTACAGCCCCTCTATCAGCTTGGTGAGATCGTGACAGAACTCCGCGTTATGGCTCTTGAATGCCTCTCCTGAGGTCATCTCACGGGCCTTGGCAATTGCCTGTGGCAGCTCACCCACGTCGAATACGGGCACAATGCCACCGATTCGCTCTGCAACGATGCGGACGAAGTCGGCCTGATGATCGTTCACATGCTCGCCAAACTCGGCACGACGCGGCACCACCACGGGCGCTCTGCCGGCGGACATGGCTTCCACGAAGCTGGACGGGCCTCCATGCGTGATTACAACGGACGCCTCGGACATTAGCTCCTGCATCCTCTGAGCAGGCACAAACTGGGAGTGTTCACAGTGCTCAGGTATATAGGTAGAGTATCCAGTCTGCTCGAAAACAGGCTCTGTTATGGTGCCGTTTGCGACCAGGTCATCCATAGCCTTGACAAGGCGATTGAACTGCTGCTCGTGAGTGCCCACGGTGACGAATATCATCAGCCGCCTCCCTAATAAATCGAGCCGAGATCGACAGCGTTCTTGTACACGTCTTTCATCTCGGGCCACTGAACCACAAAGAGATCGGCGATGCCATTGAGCATGCGCCCAGTGAGCGTAGACCTGTCCACGCGGTCAAACACCTCAACGTAAACGCACTTGGCGCCCAACATTTTGCCGACCACGAAAAAAGGCACCGCCACGGCCGCACCGCTAGAGATTATGAGGTCGGGACGCTCTTTGCGAAGCACCTTGATTGCAAGCCCCGTGTTGCGCATGAGGTTGGGGATATTCCGGTTCGTGGGAAAGAAGCAGTGATACACACGCTCGCCTGCAAGGAGAGTGTTCGCATCCTCCTTATCGAACGTCACCCAGAAGCGATCCGCAGCCTGCTCCCAAACAGGTTTAAGCAGCCACATGTGAGTTAGATGCCCCCCCGAAGACGTGGGGATACAGACCTTTGCCTTACTGAGGTCCATTTCCTATCGCACCTCCTCGGAGACGGCTGACCCATCGCATCTGTTGATCATATCCATACTTGCTAACGACACAAACAGCATCCTGCCCCCATGTTGGGCGGGATACCAACAATTGCACGATTTTGAGCTTTTCAAAAACATGGACCTTACAACACCTCACCATAGGGAACAGCGCTGGGACCGGCAGGAAGACTCTACTCGGTACAGCCGCATTTGACACACGCAATACCGAATTCTCGGACAGGAAGCGCATGTCACCCGACGAGACATTCGATGGTCGCCTAGACCATGCCGGTAATACAAAAGACTAGTGAGCATGACAATCAACTTCGCCCACGCTGCATATGCCATCCACGGCACATGCAACGTGATGATTGATTTCGATGGATTGATGTTTTTCCGTCAGTTTGTCAACGAAGGTCTCGTAACCACCGTACTGCGCAGGTATCCCCTTCGAGCCAATAATAAAAACGTGTTGCAACCTAGCTCCCCTGCGCAGTAAGAACGCACCCGACGGTCTGAATCACAATCTTGAAGTCCGCCCAGGCGCTGCACTGATTGATGTAAAGCAAGTCCAGATCAACCCACTCGTCAAAGCCAATGGCATCGCGATTTTTCCTCGTCTGCCAGTAGCAGGTAATGCCCGGCTTCACGAGCAAGCGCTCGCGCTGGTGCGGAGTGTAGAGGTCGGTCTCCCTCCTAAGCGCGGGACGCGGACCCACAATGCTCATGTTCCCGAGAAGCACGTTGAAGAACTGAGGCAGCTCGTCGATGCTGGTCTTCCTGATGAAACGACCGACCCTTGTGATTCTTGGGTCGTCCTTAATCTTGAAGACCGGGCCGTCCTTCTCATTAAGCTCCTTTAGCTCGGCCAGGCGTTCCTCGGCGTCCGCGTACATGGAGCGGAACTTGAACATGTTGAAGGGCTTCTCGTCCTTGCCCATGCGCTCTTGAACAAAGAAGACGGGACCGGCCGGGTCATCGACCTTGATCGCAATGGCAACTATGACGTAGATCCACCAGAATAGGGCGAGCACCAAGAGGCTGAAGGCGATGTCGAAGGTGCGCTTGGCAAAGCGGTAGCCATAGCGGTGGGCAAGCCGCTCCACGGAAGCCTTGACCTCCTCGTCATCCTGATATTCAACGCCGGTGATGCGGTCCTGGGCAGCACCCGTTACCTCGGCTTCCTCAACCACGTGAAGCTTGGGGTGCTTTGCGGACTTGTCGTTCTTGGTGGGCAGCGCAGTGGCCGATGCGCTTGGCATGGAGCCTGCATCGGCCAAGCTTAATTGTTCACAGCTCTGCTGCTCCACGAAGACCCCCCCCCCGAAACGTTTTCGGGGGACACAGTTTATCTGGTAGTTATTTTTTATTCTATGCTTTGGCTGCATTTCAGACCAGTGTTGAAGGCATTCGGTCTCCCACGTCACAATTATCACACCAATATGTTGAATGCTTGCAGTAAACTTACACTTCCAGCCCGGATTCCAGCTGCTGCCGTCATGCCACACCCGCTCTACGCGAGGTACTCGCCGTACTTTCTCAGCGCCTTGGCAAGATACTGATAGTGCTTCACGCAATGCGCATCGCTTGCGATGAAGGTGTAGAGCCCCTGCTTCAAGAGCTCTATTGCCGGGCGCTTCTCGGCACCCAGACGCCCGCCCGCAATGAAGTCCGCGGACGCCTGCAGCTTGCAGCCCATGTCCACCAGCTCGCGGGCCAGGCCAACGTCACGCTGCACCGCCACGTAGCGCTCCGGGTGGGCGATGATCACGTTGTAGCCCATCCCCTGGAGCTCGAAGATGGTCCGCTCGTACTCCACAAAGCGCGAGGGCGACGCGTTTACCGAGAGTTCCAGCAGGAAGTCTGCCGTGCCGTAGCAGCCAAGCACCCGCGCCCAGTCCATGCCAAGGTCCATGAGCTTGTGGTGGTTCACCTCGAAGCCCATGTGGAGGGGGAAGTCTCCCGCCGCGTCCTGCAGCTGGTAGAAGGCCTGCCACATGGCGTCGTAGTCAAAGTACGGGTCGCGGCAGTGCGGCGTGCAGGTTATCTCCGTCACGCCGGCGGCACGCGCGGCCTTGAGCATAGCAAGCGACTCCTCCATGGAGGAGGAGCCGTCGTCTACGCCGGGAAGTATGTGGCAGTGGATGTCGTGCACGATGGCGCTTCCCTACCCTTTGCTAGTAGTCCTCGTCGTCGTAGCGGGGATAGCTGCGGCCGGCGCGCGCAACGCGGGACTGCTCGGCCAGGCGCTGGTACATGGCCGTATCGCCGGGGCCGGCCACGTGGGTGCGCTGGGACTGCGGCTGCGTTGCCACCTGAGGCTGCTGGACGGGACGCTGCGCGGTTCCCACCTGCGGCTGGGCTGCACGAGCCTGCGGCTGTGCGGGCTGAGCCTGGCTCCTGCGCGGGGGCGGGCCAGGTTCTTTAAGACATAAGCCAG
>ERZ791865.2245-NODE-2245-length-14596-cov-31.556014_pt1 | contig 14596 bp, 7 predicted proteins | sample MGYA00509942_ERZ791865 | MGnify/ENA primary metagenome ERZ791865 (study PRJEB30046, sample SAMN00792098) | human gut metagenome | study: EMG produced TPA metagenomics assembly of the A metagenome-wide association study of gut microbiota in type 2...
CCGATGAGGTTTATAGAGAAAAATAATGCGTGACACAGTTTATTTTACACTACCGATAGAAGATGTTTCCTATAGCACGGTAGTTCCCTTCACCGTTTCTTCGGGCTATCAGTATTTGCGAACCGACTGTAAAGCCGAATCCGATCATGAAGATTGCCAGATAATATACACCGGCTATGGCAGATGCTCCTAGTTCTATCTCACCTACATGCCCAAGAAATGCAGTATCGGTGATACCGATCATTTGCTCCATAATCAGGCTGATGAGAATGGGATAGGCAATGAGCCAGATATCTTTATAGGTATAACTTGTAGTTGACTTCATACTTTGGGTGAAAGATTAGAAACGGTTCTTGCTTTTTGCACTGATTTCTTCTATGTCCAACCGGATAATTTCTGTACGGTGAAAGGATTTTTGTGCATATTCCAGCCCTTTTATTTTGTCGTTGGGGCAGTATTTGCTTAAAAACAGTGACAGGGCAGACATACGTTCTGCTTCGTGCAGACTGTGATGTGCCGTACAGCGAAGTACGATGCTTTCGTATGCAGTGGTAAATTCTCCGGGAATGACTTTTGTGCGTCCTACTACGCAGAAGGAAACATTTGTGCATGCGTCTATGCAATTCAGCTTTCTGCCTACTGGGGCACAATGGATATAAATGGAGTTCCCTCTGTCCCATACATAACTTAGTGGAATGCCATAGGCTCCTTCACCGTCTTCTGTACGCATGGAGAGTACGCCGTATTCTCCTTCTTTCAGGATTTCGTAAGCACGAGCTTCGCTGAGCAGTCTGTCTTGTCTGCGGATTTGATTGTTATTGAATTCCATAATGAATGTATCGTTGATGTGGTTGGTTTATTATTATTTTCTGGAATGTTTGAGGACAAAACAGGCGGACTAACATTGGTCTTTGTATGTACGCAATGTTAATCCGTCTGCGTGGTATGTAAGTAATCGGTTATGTCAGGTTGATTTATCTGGCTAATTCGTATATCTCACGGCTTGCCTGGCTGTCAAGATGGACATAATTGCCTGCCACTTTTCCTTTATCTTCGTGGAATTTTCTGACCAGTAAGTCAATGTCCGGGTTTTCTATTCCTAATTCTCTGAGGGTAACAGGCATACCTATGCTGTGCAGGAAAGCCTTAAATCTTGCTATTCCTTCCATAGCTACGGCTTGCAGGTCGTCTGACTCCGGTACGTCCCATACGCGTACTGCATATTGGGCAACCTTACCTACATTATGTTTGGCTGCATAGGTCAGCCATGCAGGGAATATAACGGCAAGTCCTGCTCCGTGAGTTACGTCGTAAATTGCACTGATTTCGTGTTCCAGACCATGAGAAGCCCAGTCTTCTTCACAGCCTACTCCACATGTACCATTATGAGCTACTGTACCCGCCCACATGATATTGGCACGTGCATCATAGTTATCCGGTTCGCTCATTACGCGGGGAGCTTCGTTTACGATTGCTTTCATTACTCCTTCACACATACGGTCGGCTATTTCCACGCCTTGGGTATTGCTGAAATAACGTTCCATGATATGCGCCATCATATCCGTAATGCCACTAGCTGTTTGCCATGCTGACAATGTATAAGTCAGCTCCGGATTCATTACGGCAAAGACTGGTCGGAGAATTTCCGGAGTGCGTATGCCTAATTTTCTTAATCCGTCGAGCTTAGTGATTACAGCGTTTCCCGAACCTTCACTTCCGGCTGCCGGAATAGTAAGTACAACTCCGATGGGCAATCCTGTCTGTGGTACGGATTTTCCGATAAAGAAATCCCAGAAATCTCCTTCATAGGGAATACCTATTGCAATGGCTTTGGCCGTATCTATTACAGAACCTCCTCCTACGGGCAACATGAAATCTACATGTTCCTTACGACCTAGTTCGATACCTTCGTACACCTTCGGGTCAGTGGGGTTAGGTTGGATGCCTGCCAGTTCTACATAATCTATTCCAGCAGCTGTAAGCGATTGCTTCACCTTATCCAGTAATCCGCTTCGTACTACCGAACCGCCTCCATAAACAATCATGGCTTTTGTGCCGTGATATTTTTTAACCAGTGTTCCTGTTTGTGCTTCTGTAGCCTTCCCGAATACAAATTCGGTAGGGCTGTAAAATGTAAAATTATTCATAAATCAGAACTTCTTCTTTTTTAATTCGATTCTAAGTTGTGTGTGACAAATCCTAATAGTGGAATGTGATGCCGCAAAGTTATGGAATTTTTCTTATCTTTGCGCTTTCATTTTCAAAATCACTATGAAATCAGATATCGAAATTGCACGCAGTATTGAACTGACAAAGATTAAACAGGTAGCACGTGATTATGATATACCTGTAGAGGAAATCCATAACTATGGACGTTATATCGCAAAAGTTCCTGAAACTTTGATCGATGAGGAGAAAGTAAAACAAAGTAATCTTATTCTGGTAACTGCCATAACACCTACTAAAGCAGGTATCGGAAAGACTACGGTATCAATCGGTCTGGCACTCGGACTGACAAAGATAGGCAAGAAGGCTATATGTGCGCTTCGTGAGCCTTCACTTGGTCCCTGCTTCGGTATGAAGGGTGGAGCTGCCGGAGGAGGATATGCTCAGGTTCTTCCGATGGATAAGATTAACCTGCATTTTACCGGAGATTTTCATGCGATTACTTCGGCGCATAACATGATTGCTGCCTTGCTGGATAATTATATGTACCAGAATCAGGACAATGGATTCGCTCTGAAGGAGGTACTTTGGAATCGTGTTCTTGATGTGAACGACCGTGGCTTGCGCTATATCATTACTGGATTAGGAGGAAAGACAAACGGTATTACCCGTGAATCTGGATTTGATATCACTCCGGCTTCTGAAATTATGGCTATTCTCTGTCTGGCAAAAGATGAAGATGACTTGCGTCGCCGTATTGAAAATATTTTGCTGGGCTTTACTATCGACAATAAACCTTTTACAGTAAAAGATTTGGGAGTAGCTGGGGCTATTACTGTTTTGCTGAAAGATGCTATTGCTCCTAATCTGGTACAGACCACAGAGCATACTGCTGCTTTTGTACATGGCGGACCGTTTGCTAATATCGCTCACGGATGTAACTCGGTGATGGCAACAAAACTGGCTATGACTTTTGGTGATTATGTAATTACAGAAGCTGGTTTCGGTGCAGATCTTGGCGCAGAGAAATTCTATGACATCAAATGTCGTAAGTCTGGATTACAGCCGAAACTGACTATTATTGTAGCTACAGCACAGGGACTGAAGATGCACGGTGGAGTTAGTCTGGATCAGATTAAAGAACCTAATGCTGAAGGATTGACTAAAGGTCTGGCTAATCTGGATAAGCATATCGAAAATCTTCGTTCGTTCGGTCAGACTGTAGTTGTAGCATTTAACCGCTATGCTAACGATACTGAGGAGGAAATCGATTTGGTTCGTCAGCATTGTGCTGCTCAGGGTATTGGATTCGCTGTAAACAATGCTTTTGTTGAAGGCGGTAACGGAGCGGTAGAACTGGCAAATCTGGTTGTTGATACTATTGAAAACCAACCTTCAGAGCCATTGCGTCTGGCATATAATGATGATGACACAGTGGAAGAAAAGATTTCGAAGGTAGCATGCAATCTTTACGGTGCTAATATGATTACCTATAGTGCTGCGGCCAAGAAGAAACTGAAAAGAATCCAGGAACTGGGTTATGGACATTTCCCAATCTGTATTGCTAAAACACAGTATTCGTTCTCTACAGATCCGAAACTTTATGGTGTGGTGAAAGATTTTGAATTCCATGTTCGCGATATTGTTCTGAATGCCGGAGCTGAGATGCTGGTGATTATTGCCGGAGAAATTATGCGTATGCCGGGATTGCCGAAAGAGCCTCAGGCACTGCACATTGATATTGTGAATGGCGAAATAGAAGGTTTGTCTTAAGTATAAAGACTCTATCAGTTATTCTTGATAGAAAATATATCTATAAAAAAATCATGCAGACTTGTATAACAGGTCTGCATGATTTTTTATGGATAGGGTTGTTTTATTCAAAGTCGCTTTGCTGTTTCTCGACTTCTTTTAATCTCATTTGACTTTGTTTTCGTGCTTCATCTGACGATTGACCGTGATCGTACGATGATAAGTTTTCTTGATTTCTGTGAGTTTTTAATTGAAGATTTAGTTCATCCTCATCGGCAATAAGCGGGTGTATAGCTTTTGTTGTTGGTATAATGAGCTCAGCAGATATCGGCGTGTGTATTCCGTTGGGCACAACAGACGCTTTGACTTTAATATTACCTGTTTGAGCTTTGGCACGTACAAGTATTGGAGCTGTTCCCCATTGCACTTCACGAGGGTTGGTGAATGTTTCTTTGCTTGCGACAAGTTCTCCTGGACCTTCAATTTCAAATTTAATATGATAATTGTTTAATCGCTTGATATTCCCATTCTCATCAGCAATAGCTGCAATGACGGTTATTAGGTCGGAACCGTCGGCTATGGTTTCCGTTCCTTCGTTGTCAGCCCAAAGTATGATTTTGGAAGGACGTCGTGCAGGCATCACTTTATGGGTTGCTACGACTTCACCGTCGACGATACCTTCAGCTAATAGATAAGATTCTTCATGCTTGTTCTTCCTTGCCAATTGTTTGTCGTACATTACGTCCCATACATTTTTAAATGTGATGATAGGGGATGGCATGCCTTCATCTGTTTTTTCTTTTTTATAAATGAATTGCTTCCCGTTTTTACAGTAGGTAAGGCGTACTTCATCACAATTACTATATACGGTTACGTCTTTTGGTGAAAAAGGAGTCATGGCATTGGCGATAAACACCATCGGACCGTTTTCTGCAATCAGCCGATTATTCTTTTCTACTGGACGTTGTGCGCAAAACATGTAGTAGGATAGTTTGGGTTGCCGGAAAGCATCCATGATACCTCCGTAAAACGGGTCAGGATGATAACCACGCTGATGATCGAAAGAATGCCATAAACATCCGCCCATATGTTGGCGTGTATTACGGTACAAAACATCATAGCAAGTGTATTTATAATCGGTCTTTGCATAGCCTTGAGCCTGTACCAGCATTGGAATTTCTCCCCATGCTCTGTTTACGCGGCTTGGAGAGTTGTGTGAGTTCCAATCGTCTACATTATCTCCCCATTCGCGGGTAAAATACGAAATCTTGGGATCCATTTTAGATGTATTAAATGCACCTCCGGCTCCATTGAGTGGGTGAGTAAAGTGTATCGGAAAATATTCATGTCCCTTTGCTGTTACATCGCATCCTGCATAACAATATGGGTATGGATATTCTTCGTGGAGAATATCAACTACGTTTTTAGCAAAATCTTCCGGATACCAAGTTTCATTTAATATAGGTTCCCACATCCATACAGAAGGATGGTTTCTGTCGCGCCTTACCATATTTCGGATATCACTATATACTCTTTGAGCAAATATTGGTTCCTTATTCCAGAACTGCCACCCCGGAGTGTTGACTATGACGAAGAGTCCTAACTCATCGCAAGCATCCATAAAGGCAGGATCCTGCGGATAGTGTGCATTGCGGATGACCCTGAGGCCTGCATCGCGCAGCTTCTTTGCATCTCTCCAATGAAGGCTATTTGAGAGAGCATTACCTATTATGGCAAAGTCTTGATGCCTGTTGGCTCCTATCAATGGGTAGGGATAAGGCTTTCCGTTGAGCCAGAAGCCGTCTTTCCCTTTAAATTCAATGCTTCTTATTCCAATACGTCTGCGATACCCATCTACAACATGTCCCGATTTATCTTTTAGAAGAACATGCAATTGATATAAATAAGGAGAATCCGGTTCCCATAATTCAGGCTTTTCTACTTTGATGGTAAGGGAGGTGTTGCGTGCTTTTCCTTTGCTTACCGAGAAGGCTTTACTAGCTTGACATACACGTCGGTTGTCTTTGTCGAATAACTGATATTCTATTTTACCAGAGAAATATGTGTTTGATGAATTACGGACATGAGCATCCAGTCTTATTTCTGCCTGTGATTGGGAAATATGGCCAAATGAAACGAATAATCCTCCGCCGGCAGTTTCGTTTTCATAGTTTGGGTCTGTGATAAATACGTTGTTGTGTACTATCATCCAGCAATCTCTATAAATTCCTCCGGAATAAGTAAAATCTAACATGTCCTGTGGTTTTCCGGGAGGATAAGAAGGATCGTTACTATTATCTGCCCATACAGCTATAACATTATCTTCTTCATAGTTGAGGTATTCAGTAACATTGGCAATCACGGGCAAGAAACCTCCATAATGCTCGTTGACTAATGTTCCGTTAATCCAGACTTTTGCTTTACCCATGATAGCCTCGAAATGCAAGAAAAGTTGTTTACCTTTCCATGTTTCTTCTGGAGTGAAATGTTTTCGATACCATACCTCTCCCTGATAATTGACGCATCCGCTGGCTTCTGAAGGTACATATTCTATTCCGTCGGGTAGCGAAACCAGATTCCATTCCTTATCATTGAAATCCGGTTGTTCTGCCCCTTCCAGATGGCCTTTATACATGCGCCAGGCAGGATTCATACTGTAAACTGTTCTTCCGGTATTGGGTAACTCGAAAAAACCTGCTGTGGAGTATTCTGGTTGACTTGCAAAGCTCTGTTGGGTGAGAAATATTATCAAACAACAGGTGATAAAATAAATGTAGTGGGTTACTTTTTTCATGTAGTATTATTTTAAATGTTAATCTTCTCCTCTTTGATCAGAATTTTTCTTCTGATAGAAATTAATCCGTTCTGTCCAAGCCTTATCTTCTAATGGAAAAACTTTGTGAGTATTGGCCCAGTTAATCCATTTGGATTCAAGCTCTTCTACTTTTTCTGGATATTTCTCCGCGAGATTACTCGTTTCAAAAGGATCGATAGTCAGATTAATCAATTCCCATTGGCTGTTCCTGTCGGCTCTGACTAGTTTCCAGTTTGCGTCTATAATAGCACAAGAACTCTGATGTTCGAAGTATAATGTTCTTGGTTTGATAGGCTGTCCTTTCAGGAACGGGAGCAGACTGGTACCAGGCAGATCTGAATGAGAGAATGTTTTTGGATATTCAATTTTTCCTAAAGCCATACATGTTGGCATGATATCAATAATATGTGCAGGCTGTCTACAGATTTCTCCTTTTTTAATATTCTTTTTCTTGTCACCGTAAGTCAGTATGAAAGGGGTACTGGTTCCACCTTGGAATACCCATTTTTTATAGCTCCTGTAAGGGGCATTCGATAAGTCAGACATCAGCTGTCCGATAAATCCTCCTTCGCTGATTGCGCCATTGTCGCTCAAGAAGAGAAAAACAGTATTCTCATATATACCTTTTTTCTTTATTTCTTCAACTAGTTTTCCTATGCCTTCATCCATTATTTCAATCATGGCTGCATATGTAGCCATATCTTTTATCCATTTGTTTTGCTGTTCTGGAGTTAGCTCTTCCCATGCCGGACGTTTCCCTCCAAATTCTTTATTGAATACAGGAAGTTCCATATTGTCGGGTATGAGTCCGATTCTTTTTTGTTTTTCAAATCTCTGTTTGCGTAGTACGTCATATCCTACTTTATATCGGTCAATGCATCTTTTTACATATTCTGCAGGAGCTTGTAATGGAAGATGAGGCGCGTAATGGGCTACGTATAAAAACATAGGTTTCCGAGTGTCGTGTGCCTGAACATAACTTGCAGCTGAATCTGTTATAGCTTGAGTATAATAATAATCATCAGGTAAATCAGTTACTTTTTCTAAATTATTGTAGACAGGAGATGGTTTGTAGTAGCTTCCTCCTCCATGCAGGCATCCGTAATATTTATCGAAACCTCTTTGCACTGGATAACTTCCATTGGGAGAATCGTATCCGCCAGTAGTGGTTACGTGCCATTTACCGCTCATATATGTAGAATATCCCCCGCTTTTCATTACTTCAGCAATAGTAGGATATTCTTTATCAATTTGCCCTCTGTAACCGGGGCGATGTTCATCTACCTCGGCCATCCAGCCCATACCTACTTCGTGCTGGTATCTGCCGGTCAGCATGGAGGCTCTGCTTGGACAACTTCTTCCGGTATTCTTAAATTGACTGAAGCGTATTCCTTCTTGAGCTAACTTATCAATATTGGGAGTTTGGATTTCGCTTCCATAGCATCCGAGATCAGAAAAGCCCATATCATCGCAAAGGATAAGGACAATGTTTGGTGATTGAACTGACTGAGCATTTACATATTGGTTAGTGCCACATACAACGAGAAGGACGAATAATAGCTTGTTCATTATAGTATTAGTTTAATTGTGTTTAAATTTAAGGCGGGCTCTTCTGAGTTACAGAAGAGGCCCTAAGGTGAATATAGTTGTTATTTTTTGCAAAGTGCCTTAAAGTCACAATAGGCACATTTGTCTTCTATTTCAGTCTGGGTGAAAGAGATATCTGGATTGAATATATCTTCCAACAATGTCTTCAGATTTTCTCTGAAGTCTCCTTCATATTGTGCAAAGTTGTCTACCGGTTCTTTAGGTTTTCTAGGTTCTCCCATTTGGATAACAGGAGAGTAGTTTTCTGAAGCTGCCCGATGTATGTAAAGAAGAGCCGGAGCCACCAGGCGGCTGTCATTTTTTTCTCTTAGTTTTTTGCAAACAATAGAAGCATAGAGGAATGTCTGGAAAACATAGTTCGAACGTTTCTTGTCTGGAATGAAGAGTGACTGTACATTGGCTGGCGTATCGGCATCTCCTCCTGTTTTATAATCTACAATTCGCAGACTTTCTCCTTTGGAATCAATTCGGTCGATGATACCTCCGATGCGGGATTGGATATCCCCGGTTGAAGTGCATATCTCTATATTTTCAAAAATACGTTGCTCGGAACCGATGAATGTAAAAGGAGCATATCGCAGGTCGTTACGGAGAAGTTGCTGGATGTATTTTACAATTACTGCCGAGTTGATCAGCTGAATACCGTTGTATTCAGGTTGCTCGTTTTGGGACAGATTGAAAAATAATTCCTTAAATCCATTGTCAACGTATGTTTGCAGACGGACTTCATCTTTCAGTAGTGTTTCCAGGTTCTCTTTGCTGATTAGTTTTCCGTGTGCGGTAAGATCTTTATATATATGTTCTGCTGCATAGTGGAAGATACTACCGAATTTTGCTGAGTCAATGTCTGCCGTAACTTCGTCTGGCGCACTGAGTAATGCCACATATTTGTAATAGAATTTTAAAGGACAATCCAGGTAGCAATTTAGTGCAGACGGTGATATAAGAGCTTTTGGGTTGTTCCGGATATCAAACACAGATTTCATCCGCTCCATGACATCGGGAGTTTTCTCAATGATGATAGGAGTTGAATCTTGAGGAGATTGGGCTGCTTCCAGTTGTTTGCGTAGAACAGGATATCCCCATTCTATCAGGAACTGGAGCATGAAGCGGGAAAGTTCTCCCCGGTTAATACCATCGGTGGCTGTATTGTAAACTAATGTTACCTTTTCTGCCCGTTGCATAAGACGGTAGAAATAGTAAGCATATACAGCGATTTTATGGTCGATTGTTGTCATACCGAAAGCTTTCCGTAAGTTGTAGGGAATGAAAGAAGAATCACCTCCGGCTTTGGGTAATTGTCCTTCATTTACCGAGAGCATGATAAGATGCCGGAAGTCGAGGTTACGAGTTTCCAGAACTCCCATTACCTGCATGCCGATGGCCGGTTCGCCGTGGAAAGGTATGCTTGAGGATGACATGACGCGGGTAAGCAACCGCTGGAAAGTTCCTGCCTGCACGTTGAGCTCTTTGCTTTCAATCAGTGTATGAAAACGGTTGACCAATGTATAGGTTTTGAATAATGATTCACGGTACAACTGGTCGAATGCATCGGAATGTGATGCTGCCTGTTGCTGATAAATTACTGCAACTTCTTTTAATGCCTCCGATAGCATACTGCATAAATCGGGGTTGTTTCTGCGTGGAGTAAAAAGTAATTCCAGCACATTGTCTTGTTTCAGTTCCGACGGGAGCGGGTAGAAGCGGTTATCCCGGGTGAGAGTCTGTTCCAGTTTTTCCGCTTCGGGTGACAGTTGTCGGGTATAGGGATGTTTCAACACACTGATAACCTCTGCGAACAGATACCGTCCGTTATTCGGGTTATATCCCGAAGTATGAAGTTCCATCAGTGCGTTGACAAAACTGTATGCAGGAGTCTGTGAAAGCGGAAATCCCATTGTGATGTTTATATGCTTTACATTGTCGGGCAAAGCATGCAATACGGGCTGGAGCAATGCTTCATTACATAGCACAACGGCAGTTTCTTTTTCCTGGGAAGTAAGATTTTCCCGAATCCATTGAGGCAAGTATCGTACTTGTCCGTTTTCTGTCGGCGACTCGATAAAAGTTACTTCTTTAGGCTGATTCAGGTTGTCGAAAAAAGAAGCGGGCAACTCTGATGGAAAATCCCTCAGATTGCGGCGGATAAATTCTCCGGCCTCATGAGGAGTCTTATTGAGATAAAACGTGTCGTAATCCCAATAGAACATGGCTTTCCCTGCTTCATTCAGTTTCTTAAACAGGGTATGCTCTACTTTATTCAGTACATTGAAACCTACGAATATGTATTTATTGTAAGGAAGAGCTTCTACATCCAGCTGTTCTATGACTTGCCTGTACAACATGCCTTCGTATGCGATTGACTGGCTTTCCAGCAATGCTTTGTATTCCGTATAGATATCACCCAGTACATTCCACATGGAGATAAAGCGCTGTTTCAGTTCTGTTACCTGATTGATTGAGAAATTATGAAAGAACTGACTTAATGCTTCCTTTTGTCCTTCCTCCAGAAAGTCATAGTTATCCATCAATTCATTCAGATCTTTGAGGTTGCTGAACAGTGCATGTGTGTCGGCCATATTCTTGTCTGCATCGTCAAAGTCGGCAATAAGCATTTCTCCCCAGAAATAAAAATCGTCGAGTGTCTCTTTACTTCCAGTAGCTTTTTGAAAAACCTTATAGAGGTCGCATACCAGTTTTATCGGATCGGCAATCGATAAGTCGGATGATTGGCGGAACAGTTCGCTGATGCTGACATAAGTCGGCGACCAGATAGGACGATCGCTTTCCTGAGCCAGATATTCATTGAAGAACAGACTGGCACGCTTGTTTGGGAATACAATTGCAACTTTAGTAAAGTTACCTTCGGTTTTGTTATATAAATCGTGTGCTACTTGTTTCAAAAAAGTTTCCATATATCCAGATGGCTTTTGTCGTTTATTTAACTTCTTCCAGTTCATTGGCAAAAACATACCACAGATAACCTTTTATCTGTTCATATCCCATGGCAGATAAAAGATCCATGTATTCGCTGACTTGCTGGCGGTAACCGTCTTTGGGCTTTCCGAATTTGAAATCGACAACAATTACTTGTCCGTCTTTCATCATCACGCGGTCCGGACGGCGGGTCTGCATGATGCCTTCATCGTCTGTATAGATAATGCTGCATTCATTGTATAACTCCCATTCGCCGCTGTACCAGTCTTTCACTTTGGGGTTGCCCAGTGCCCATTGGGCCAGCTTATAAATCTGTTGTTCTTGTTCGGCTGACTCAAGAATACCTTCGAAGCGCAGTCGCTCGATAGCCTGCGGTAAGTCGCTTTCCTGTCTGATGGAAGCAAAAACATTGTGCAGTAACTGTCCTTGACGGATGTAGCGGCCTGTTTTGTCATCCTCTTCATCGCCCCGAATAAAATCGGCAGAACGGTTGGACTGCTTGAACTCTATTTCTGTTTCTATCGACTCTATGCGGACCAGAATGTTTTCGGACTGTGCAGCCAGCGGATTTTCCGTTTCTTTTTTCTTTTTCTCTTCCGATACGCAAAGCTCTCCGAATTCATATAGTTCGGAGTTGGTTTTGTCGGAGCTTTCGTTTTCTTCTGCTGCTTCCGGAGATGTTTCCTCCATTGTGAGTGATACGTGTGGCAAAGCTTCCAGAAGCAGTTCGGAAACAGTACCCTTTTGCTTGGCTTTTCCCCATACAATAAGGTTTTTGCATGCACGGGTAAAGGCAACATACAACAGATTCAGATTGTCAACCCAGAGTTGAAGCCGTTCTTCCAGATAACTATCGCGGTAGACTGATTCTGCCATTGCACCCGAATAGTTTACCGGAACGATATCCAGTTCGTTGAAAGGCGGACGGTCTGTATTCTTCCCTGTTCCTGCTACCGAACACCAGATGAGATGACTGTTGGTTTCATTCTCCATTTTCCAGTCGCAGAAGGGAAGTAAAACCGTATGATACTCCAGACCTTTTGACTTATGGATAGAGAGAATCCGAATCCCTTCTATTTCTCCCGAAGGAATTGTCTTTTCGTGAAGGCGTTCGTCCCAGTATGAGATGAAAGCGGTAAGTTCGGAAGAATTATTCTGCATATATTCTGTTACGGCGTCATAAAAAGCACAGATGTATGCATCCTGTTTTTCGATGAGCTGCATGTCGAACAGTATGAACAGTTTTTCCAGAAGCTCGTATAAAGGCATCAGCCTTAGTTCTTCCCGCAGGAGGACAAAACCTGCCGGCAGGTAACCTTCTACTTGATTCAGCAGAACCGTATTTAAGTCGATATTGCGTTTCAGTACTTCACGCTGATAGGCAGTTGCCAGTCTTGCCAGAGCTATATGATCGTCGGGAGATGTCAGATAGCGTAATCCGTCTATCATCATGCAGATGGCAAGAGAAGCATCCAGCCGGAAAGCCTCATCCGATACAATCCTGTAAGGTGTATGCTTGTCGAAATAATCAGCTATGGCAGGGATTGTCTTGTTTTTACGTACCAGAATGGCAATATCATTTGTACGGACTCCCTGATTAATGAGTGAAACAACCTCCGATGCCAGTTCCTCCAGCATTGTTTCGGCATACGGATGTTCCTTTTCATCCGAAATAAAACTTAGCTTTACATATCCTTTTTCGTCCTTTTTGGCTGTCTGCTGGCATACATCGCTGTAAGCGTGCTGAAGCTGTATGCAGGGTTCTCCCATTTCATCTTCGTAGAGTTGGTTCAGTACCTTGCAGGCAGCGGTAAATATTTCGTTGTTGAAGTGGATGATGCGTGCTTCACTTCGCCAGTTAGTCCCGAGGGTACATTCGCGCACACGTAAAGTTTTATCCTCACCCAGTCCGGCAAGAATCTTCCAGTCACCGTTTCTCCACCGGTAAATACTTTGTTTGATATCGCCCACGATGAGACTGCCTTCTTTTTGGGCAAGGCTTTCTTCGAGCAGCAGATGGAAGTTTTCCCATTGCATGCGTGAGGTATCCTGAAACTCATCAATCATTACCGTGTCGATGGTTGTACCGATTTTCTCGTACACAAACGAGGCATCTCCTTCATGAATCAGTCCGTGCAACAGTGCATTGGTATCCGATAATAGAAAACGATTGTGCAACTGGTTTTGCAGGCGTACTTCTTCATCGATATTGGCAAGCAGACGGAGATTGTTCAGATAACGGAGCGAAAGGTCGCAGGAGTTTACCAGTATATTGTTTTTCGGTCGGAAATCTTCCGCAGTTTTCAGCAGAGGAATCAGCTCATTTGCTGCCAGTGAACGAATTGTGTCACGGTAAGCAGAAGTCTTTGTAGTCCAGTTCTCTTCACTTTCCAGACATTTTTCTACAGTTGCGTTGTGTACGTCACTTCCCAGATAACCATTCCCGATTTTATTGAAATAGCTTCCTATACCTCGAGAACCGTTTTTCAGGTCAGCGGGGGTCAAACCGTTTACTTCCAGTACACCAAGAAACTGTTCGTTGAAGCCTTTCATCTCTTCCAGTGCTTCCGTACGGATATCCTGTAGCTGTTTACGGTAGGTAGGAATGAATTGGGGATCTGCCAGCTTTTTTCTCAGTCCGGCGCCTTTTTCTACATAACCTTCATCGAAAATATTACGGCCGAATCCCTTGATTTCGTTGGAAACATTCCAGCGTTTGTCGTCGGCAATACGTTCTTCTATATATTCGAGTAACCAGTAAAGAACCGGTGAACGCCGGTCGAGCTTTTCAATCATGGCATCTACTGCATCCGAAAGGACGTCGGCATTATTCAGTTCAATAGACATATTAGCCCCCAGTTCCAGTTCACGGGCAAGGTTGCGCATGACCGACTGGAAAAATGAGTCTATGGTTTCGATGCGAAAACGACTGTAATCGTGAATGATGTTTGTCAAAGCCTCACGTGCAGCATGCCGTATTTCGGCCTCATTTTTTGAAGTAATTTTCAGCAGCTCTTCCAGATAGCTGTCCGAGCTCTTTAAGCCATTTGCCAAACCAAAAAGTTGCTCCAGTATACGTTTTTTCATTTCGGCAGTAGCCTTATTGGTAAACGTTACGGCAAGAATGCGGCGATAAGCGTGAGTATCTTCAATAAGTTGTTTGATATATTGTACGGCAAGAGTAAATGTTTTTCCCGAACCTGCCGAAGCTTTGTAGACCAGTAATTGTGGATAATCTGTCATTTTTTTAGGTTGTTTCCAGTTGTTATGTAGGTCGGCGGCATTACTGCCGCTTTCCCCATTAAGAACTGTACATGC
>ERZ791865.2253-NODE-2253-length-14529-cov-6.525218_pt1 | contig 14529 bp, 6 predicted proteins | sample MGYA00509942_ERZ791865 | MGnify/ENA primary metagenome ERZ791865 (study PRJEB30046, sample SAMN00792098) | human gut metagenome | study: EMG produced TPA metagenomics assembly of the A metagenome-wide association study of gut microbiota in type 2...
ATTCGATCAGAATTACGGCGGGCGTTGGTGGAGCAGGGGCGTTCAAGGATGAACACCCCTCCGAGGCACCACCGCTGCCTTCAAATACAGACTCTATATCATCCAGCGGGATATTGTCAATACTTAGCGGCTTCTTGCTGGCGTTGATGATGAGGGTAAAGTGGTCGTCATACAGATAGATGGAATGAACAAAGATATTGATGATGGCTCGGCGCTTGTTCACATCGTCGGCGGGCATCTCGCAGACACAGTCCAGAAAGGCCAAAATCTGCGCCTCCGTCAGCGTGATCTTCTTGTTTTCCTCGACAGCGAGCTGTGCCTCCAACTCTGCCTTTTCCGCTATGCGCTTGTTGAGCCGTTCCGTCAGCATTTCCACGGCCTGCCCCTGCTCAATGGCCTTCCAGAGATTCTCAATGGCCTTGTCCGCCTCTCGGATCGCCTTTTTCAGCGCCTTGGCTGTCAGGTTGTCCGGGCTTTTGGCGCACTCCTCAGCCACCTTCTTGGCAATGAAGCGGATTTTCTCCTCGGTCAGCATTTTCAGGCACTCGTTGACCACACGGTCCTCAATATAGGACTTGCTGACGATTTTCTTGCCGCACTTTTTCCTGCGAGCATTTTTGCACATATAATAGTGATACTGCCTGCCGGTCTTGCTGGTGCCGCCGTAACCCACCATCATTTCTTTGCAGTGTCCGCAGAACAGCTTTGTCGTCAGCAGATATTCACCCTCACCGTGAGTCCGGGCCGGTGCATTTTTGTTCTTGTTCATCATCGATTGCACCCGGTAAAACAAGTCATCGTCCAGAATGCGGGGCATTCCGCCGGGTGTTTCCTTTCCTTTGTAAAGATAGACGCCGATATAGCGCTTGTTGCTGAGCAGGCGGCTGAGACTGTTGGGGCTGAATTCCTTGCCGAGAGAGGTCTTGACCCTGCGCCGTTTCAGATCCCGGATGATCTCCGCTTTCGTCTCGCCGCTGGCGTAGCGCTCATAAATCTCACGGACAATGGCGGCTTCTTCCTCGTCTACATAGAACCTCCGCTCGGCATCCACTTTGAAGCCCAAGCCGGGGTTACTGCCGTTGGACAGGCACTTTTCAGCATTGATGGCCATGCCTCGGTGAATCTTTTGGGAAAGCTCTACGGAGTAGTATTCCGCCATACTTTCCAAAACGCCCTCTACCAAGATACCGGAGGCATCGTCCGCAATATTCTCCTTGGCAGACAGCACCCGGACGCCGTTCTTTTTCAGCTTCGCTTTATTGATGGCGCTGTCATAGCGGTTGCGGGCAAATCGGTCCAGCTGATATACCAGAACGCCCTCAAAGGTGTGCTTATCGCTGTCGGAGATCATCCGCTGGAATTCGGCACGGTTATCCGTGGTGCCGCTGATGGCCCGATCGATATACTCCCCGACAACGGTATTTTTGCCAGCATGGCAAAACACCTATATAAATAATGGAATCATTCTATACTTTGTTCGGTAGAGCTCACGAACTTAATGAAGAACTTAAAACACAGGTAGGCATTGAACACGCAGACATTTCTTCAAAGAGTACTGGGCTATCAGCGGATACATTCGATCTGTTAATTACGGATTCCGATTTGAAATCTAAAGTGAAAAAACTATTTCTAGACGGACACCATGCCCGTGCGGTGGAGGAAGCATATAAGTATTTGGATAACCTAGTGTTGCGACTATCAAAGCAGCAAAATATGACAGGGTCTTCTTTGATGAAAAAGGTATTTTCACAAAAGGATCCTGTGTTAAAGCTCAATGAAGGTATTTCTGCATCCGAGCAAAACGAACAACTAGGATATATGGAGATTTTTTCCGGGGTTATGACTGGTATTAGAAATCCAAGAGCACATGATAGTGATTGGGAAGATACGGAAGATCGAGCGTTTCAGCTTTTAGTTTTGGCGAACCATTTAATCTGTAAAGTACGAAGTGCTACTCTAAAAAAGGAATAGTCACGCCATTTGAGCCTTCACATCATAAAAAGCACCGTCTCGGAATCACTTCCAAGACGGTGCTTTTCTGTTGTGGATCAGAGCGAACACTTCACGGCAAAACCGCCGCTGAAGAAGTATGTGTTCGTCCAATACCTGTTTGGTGGACCTGAAGGGATTCGAACCCTCGACCTCTCGGATGCGAACCGAACGCTCTCCCAGCTGAGCTACAAGCCCAAATGATGAATAATGGGGTGGAACGAAATGGTTCCACCCCATTATTATACACACTTTTGCGGGAAATGCAAGTGTTTTATTCAACTTTCGGCAGCTTGGCCATCACGGCGGCGCAGCGGGGGCACAGGGCATCGTGCTCGCCCACGGCCTTCACGCTGTGCAGCACCTTCCAGCAGCGGCCGCACTTAGTGCCCTGGGCAGCCTCCACGGCCACCTTCACCTCGTCGCCCACGGTGAGCTTCACTTGGGACACGATGAACAGGTCGGCTACTTCCTCCTCGCTCATCTCCGCCAGGAAAGCGTCCTCCTGGGGCACGGTCAGATCCACGGCGGCCTCCAGGCTCTTGCCGATGACCTTGTCTGCCCGTGCCTGCTCCAGGGCGCCGTTCACGGCGCTGCGCAGGGCGGCGATGCGGCTCCACTTGGTCATCTCCTCGTCGGAGAGGGCGTACTCCGCATAGGGCTGCACCATCTCGTTAAAGAGAACGTTGCGGGCGTCATCCTCCGCCCGGTGGGGCATGGCCAGCCACACCTCGTCGCAGGTGAAGGCCAGGATGGGCGCGAACATGCGTGTCATGGCGTCCAGGATGAGGTACAGAGCGGTCTGGGCGCTGCGGCGCTCCAGGCCCTCCGCCTCGTCGCAGTACAGCCGGTCCTTGATGATGTCGAAGTAGAAGGAGCTCAGGTCCACTACGCAGAAGTCGTTGATGGCATGGGACACGGAGTGGAACTCATAGTTGTCGTACCAGCCGAAGACCTTGCCGATGAGGTCATTGAGCCGGGTCACGGCCCACTTGTCCAGGGGCAGCATATCTTCGGGCTTCACCAGGGCATTGGGGTCGAAATTCACCAGGTTATCCAGGCAAAACTTGCAGGTGTTGCGGAACTTCAGGTAGTTTTGGCTCAGCTGCTTGAAGATCTCGTCGGAGCAGCGCACATCCACGTGATAGTCGCTGGAACCGGCCCACAGACGCAGCAGGTCCGCGCCGTACTTGTCGAAGATCTCCGCCGGGTCCATGCCGTTGCCCAGGGACTTGTGCATGGCCTTGCCCTCGCCGTCCACGGTCCAGCCGTGGGTCACGCACTCTTTGAACGGTGCGCCGCGGCCCAGGGCGCCCACAGCCACCAGCAGGGAGCTCTGGAACCAGCCGCGATACTGGTCCAGGCCCTCGATGTACATGGTAGCCGGCCAGAAGCCCTGGTCCCGCTCCATGGCGGCGAAGTGGGTGGAGCCGGAGTCAAACCAGCCGTCCAGGGTGTCGCTTTCCTTCTCAAAGCCGGCGTTCTTGCCGCAGTGGGGGCAGGTGAAGCCCTGGGGCAGGATCTCCTCGGCTTCCATGTCAAACCAGGCGTTGGAGCCCTTCTTCTCAAACAGGGACGCCACAGCCTCGATGGTCTCCGGCGTGCAGATGGGCTTTCCGCAGTCCTTGCAGTAGAACACGGGGATGGGAAGGCCCCAGCGGCGCTGGCGGCTGATGCACCAATCAGTGCGCTCTAAGATCATGGACCGCATGCGGTCCTTGCCCCAGGCGGGAACCCAGCGCACATCGTCGCAGGCAGCGATGGCGTCGTCCTTGAAGGAATCCACGGAGCAGAACCACTGGGGGGTGGCCCGGAAGATGATGGGATTCTTGCAGCGCCAGCAGTGGGGATAGCTGTGCACGATCTCCTCGCTGGCAAAGAGGGAGCCGTCCTTCTTCATATCCGCCAGGATGACGGGGTTCGACTCCTCGGTCTTCATGCCGGCATACTTACCGGCGTAGTCGGTGTGGCGGCCCTGGTCGTCCACGGGCACCACCATGTCCATGCCGTAGCGCTTGCAGGTCTCATAGTCGTCGGCACCGAAGCCGGGGGCGGTGTGGACGCACCCGGTACCGGAATCCATGGTCACATAGTCCGCCAGGACCAGCTGGCTGGTCTTGGGCAGGAAGGGATGGCTGGCCAGCATGTTCTCATAGAAGGAGCCGGGGTGGGTCTCCACGATCTCATAGCTGTCAAAGCCGCCGATCTTCATGACCTTGTCCGTCAGGGCCTCGGCCATGATGTACATCTCGCCATTGGGGGCCTTCACCACGGCGTAGCTCTCGTCGGGATGCAGGGCGATGGCCAGGTTGCCGGGCAGGGTCCAGATGGTGGTGGTCCAGATGACGAAGTAGAGCTTGCTCTTGTCCAGGTGGCTCAGCTTGCCCAGGTCATCGTTCATGGGGAACTTCACATACACCGTGGTGCAGGGATCGTCCTTGTACTCGATCTCGGCCTCGGCCAGGGCGGTCTCGTCGTGGGCGCACCAGTACACGGGCTTGAGACCCTTGTAGATGTGGCCGTTCTGATACATCTTGCCGAACACCCGGACCTCCTGGGCCTCAAAGCCGGGGTCCATGGTCTTGTAGGGGTGCTCCCAGTCGCCCACCACGCCCATGCGCTTGAAGCCCTGGCGCTGGACGTCAATGTAATGGTCGGCAAACTCATGGCAGGCGGTGCGGAAATCCGCTACGCTCATGGCCTTGTGGTTGAGCTTGTTCTGCTTGATGATGGCGCTCTCAATGGGCATGCCGTGGTTATCCCAGCCGGGGATATAGGGGGTGTAGTAGCCCCGCATGGCGTACATACGGGTGATGAAGTCCTTCAGGGACTTGTTCAGGGCATGGCCCATGTGCAGCGCGCCGTTGGAGAAGGGAGGGCCGTCGTGCAGGGAGAACAGGGGCTTGCCCTCATTCTTTTTCAGCAGCTCGTTATACAGGTCCAGCTCCTCCCAGTGCTTGAGCATCTCCGGCTCCCGCTTGGGCAGCCCTGCCCGCATGGGAAAGCCGCTCTTGGTCATGTTCAGTGTGCTTTTGTACTCCATGATGTACCTCCATATATGCGTATTTTAAAAACAAAATTGAAAACGAATAAAAGAAACTGGCCTAAAAACTGTCATTGCGAGGGCGCACCGCGCCCGTGGCGATCCGCATCCCCTCGCACGGCACCCCTTGTTTTGTCTCCGACGGGTACTTTCTGCCAACAGCGACAGAAAGTAGCCAAAGAACGCCGCCAAAACCAAGGTTTTGGAATCCTTTCCGCGCCTGGAATGCCGCCCGTGGAAACCCTTCTGCCACGCGAACCGGGCGCTCAGGTGTAACGTCCTGCTTTCGCATGGCCCCTGCGGCACCATCCGCTGGCCGCTCACGCGGGCCCGCGCTGGCCCGACGCGGTAGGGGGTACTCTCTGCGCCTACCGTGGAGCGCGTATCATTTTCCGTCATCGGACCGATGACTGCATCGGCTTGCACGCCGCATTCCCAAAATGAAAAATCGCCTTTGCCTCAATAAGAGACAAAGGCGATGAAATAACCTCTGCGGTACCACTCTTGTTGCCGCCGTAGCGGCCACTCCGTTCCCACCATCCGTGGGCGAGGGTTGATAACGGCCCTCCGCCGTCCGTGCTTACTGAAGGATTCCTTCCCGTTCAGCCGGAAGCTCCGGGGTGATATTCGCCGCGGACCCGGTCTCCGCCTCGCACCAAACCGGCGGATCTCTTGGCACCGAATGCCCGGGGGTACTGATCCCCATCCATGCATTTATGCTGTATTGCTTGTCATTTTACCACAAAAGTCGCTTTTGTCAACAGGGAAATTAGAATACGCCCAAATAGCTCAGGATCCCCAGCAGGCCCATGCCGCCGTAGATAATGGCCATGATGGCCAAAATCACGCACACAACGCCGTAGAGCTTGCTCTCCTTCTTGGCCGAGTTATACTGCCGGGTGTAAAACAGCGCCGCGCAGGCAAGACCCAGGAGCAGGGAGGTGACGTAGTTCATCAGCAGATTGTCCTTGAGCACCGTCATCCGCAGCACCAGCGCCGTCGCCAGCATTGCAAAAAGAACGCCCAGGAATATCTTCAGCCACAGGGGCATCTTGATCCTTTCGGGCTTTTTGGCCGCCTGGGCGGCTTTTGCCTTCTGATAGTCTCCGCCGCCGTAGTTGGAGTTGTTCTTCTTGTGGTGTACGTTTTTGTTGGGGTTGCCCTTGGCCTTGCGGATGGCCGCCTGCTGCCGGACGTAAGGATCCTGGGGCGTGTTATTCTTTGCCATGTTCATTTTCTCCTTTGGCTATCTGATCTGAATTATATAGGTGCCGGTTCAGCAGGGCCAGGGCGTAGTCCGCCGCCTGCTGCCGGATGCTTTCGCGTCCGCCCTTGAGTACAAGATGCGTCACTTCCGTGCCGCCCGGGGCGGCCAGGCCGATATAGACCGTGCCCACGGGATTGCCCCGGTCGTCCCCGTCGGGACCTGCCAGGCCCGTCACCGACAGGGCCAGGTCGCTTTTCATAATGCGTCGGGCGCCTTCCGCCATGGCCTTGGCCACCGGCTCCGACACGGCGCCGAATCGGTCCAAAATATCACCGGGCACCCCCAGGATATTGGCCTTGACCGCATTGGTGTAGGACACCACCCCGCCGGGGAAGACTGCCGATGCGCCGGCAATATCCGTAATGCGCTTGGCAATGAGCCCGCCGGTGCAGCTCTCGGCGGCGGAAACCGTCAGGCCGCGCTCTTTCAGGGCCTTCACGGCGTGGGCCTCTAAGCTGCCCATGTCCATGCCGTAGAGGTGCGCGCCCAGCCGCCGCCGCACTTCCGCCAGCAGCGGGGCCATGAGAGCCTCAGATTTTTCCGCCGTTTCCGCCTTGGCGGTGATGCGCAGCTGGATCTCGGCAGATTTGGCGTAGGGGGCCAGGCTGGGGTTTTGGGCAGAGTCCATGAGGTCTCCCAGCAGCTCCTGGACCTTGGGCTCCGTGAGGCCGAAAACATGCAGGGTGTGGGACAGGATCACGCTCTCCTGCCGGGCCTGCAGATAGGGGAGCAGGGCATGGTCCGTAAGATACCGGCACTCGTGGGGCACACCCGGGAGCATGGCCACCGTCACGCCCTCCGCCGTAAACAGGCAGCCCGGGGCGGTGCCCACGGGGTTGTGGAACACCGTGGATCCTTTGGGCAAAAGCGCCTGGCGGCGGTTGCAGGCCGGCATCTCCCGGCGGAAAACGTTTCTGAAATAGGCTGCGATCTCGTCCATAACGTCCTGGTGGAATTCCAGCTCCCGGCCGAAGGCGGCGCAGACGGTCTCCTTGGTCAGGTCGTCATAGGTGGGCCCCAGGCCGCCAATGAAAATCAGCAGATTACAGCGGCTCCGGGCGACGTCCGTCACCTGGCGCAGGCGCCGGGGATTGTCACCCACTGCTGTGTGGTAGAGCACGTCCACCCCGGCGGCGGCCAGCTTTTCCGAGACATATTGGGCATCGGTGTTGGCCACATTGCCCAGCAGCAGCTCCGAGCCCGCGGCAATAAGCTCCGCTTGATAAGTCATAAGATCCGCTCCTTACAGCTTGACTTTGACCACTTCCCGCTGGCCCATGGCCCGCTGGACCAGGCCCTCAATGTCCAGCACGCTCTCGATCTCCCGGACCTCCTCCACATGGGGCTTGGTCTTGGGGTGCCGGGGGGTAAAGACGGTGCAGCAGTCCTCGTAGGGGAGGATAGAGGTGTCAAAGGTGCCGATGTGCCGGGCGATGCGGACGATCTCCTCCTTGTCCATGCCGATGAGGGGCCGCAGCACGGGCAGGTCCGTCACATCCTCGCTGACCCGCAGGGCCTCCATGGTCTGGCTGGCCACCTGACCCAGGTTTTCGCCGGTAATGAGGGCCCGGCAGTCAAATTCCTTGGCCAATTTGTCGGCAATGCGCATCATAAAGCGCCGGGTGATGAGGGTGAAATACTCCTCCGGGCACTGCTTGCGGATCTGTTCCTGGATCTCCGTCAGGGGCACGATGTGCACGCTCATGCGGCCGCACCAGGGCGTCAGCTCCTGGGCCAGCTGCAGAACCTTCTGCCGGGCCAGGTCGGAGGTATAGGGGGGGGCGGCAAAGTGGAGCATCTCCAGCACCACGCCCCGCTTTGCCATCATGTAGGAGGACACCGGAGAGTCGATGCCGCCGGAGAGCAGGCTCAACGCGCTGCCGCCCATGCCAAGGGGCAGGCCGCCGGCAGCGGGCTCGGCGGGGGCGTGGACATAGGCCGCGTCCTCACGGATCTCCACATACACCGTCAGCTCCGGGGTGTGTACATCCACCTTCAGATGGGGAAAAGCGTCATGGAGCATGCCGCCTACCCACTGGCTGATCTGAATGGAGCTCATGGGGAAGGACTTGTCCGCCCGCTTGCTCTCCACCTTGAAGCTGCCGGCCTTGCGGAGACTGTCGCCCAGGTAGGCTTTGGCGGTCTCCAAAATGGCCTCCTTGCTTTTTTCGCAGGGTACAGCCCGGGCGATGGCAATGAGGCCGAACACCTGCTTGCAGGCGGCGTAGGCTCCGGTGAGGTCGCACTCATCCGACATGGGCTCCACATAGATGGTGCTCTGGCGGGAGTAAATTTTAAATTTGCCGAACTTCTGGGTCCGGCGGCGGATGTTCGACATGAGCTTGGTTTCAAAGCTGTGGCGGTTGAGGCCCTTGAGGACCACCTCGCCCAGCTTGCAGAGGATGATCTCGTGCATGGGGGTTCTCCTTATATAATGTAGTGGTTGGGGATGGGGCGGGCGGACAGGGCCGTCCGTCCCTACGGAAATGTGAGAATACTTATGTAGGGCGGCGTGCCCTCACGCCGCCGCGATGGCGCGATGCTTATGGGGCGGCGGGGTGTGGTCACCCCGCCTTGCGAGTGCTTTTATTTCAGCATACTGCTGCTGCGGTACTGGATGGCCTCGGCAATGTGCTCCGGGCGGATGTTTTCCGCTCCGTCCAGGTCGGCGATGGTCCGGGCCACCCGCAATATGCGGTCATGGCTGCGGCCGGTGAGCCCCAGGCGGTCAAAGGCGCTGTGCATGATCTTTTCGCATGTTTCATCCAGGGCGCAGTATTGGCCGATCATGGGCGGGGTCATGTAGGCGTTGCAGGAGACCTCCGTCCCGGCGTAGCGCGCTTGCTGCACGGCCCGGGCGGCGTTTACCCGCTTCTGAATATCCCGGGAGCACTCCGGGGTGTCCTTGCGGCGCATGGCCTCGTAGTCTACCGACGGCACCTCGATGTGCAGGTCGATGCGGTCCAGCAGCGGGCCGGAGATGCGGCGCATATAGCTCTCCACCTGCCGCTCCGTGCAGGTGCACCGGTGGTCGGGGTGGCCGTACCAGCCGCACCGGCAGGGATTCATGGCACACACCAGCATGAACCGGCTGGGCAGGGTCAGGGAGCCGGAGGCCCGGGTGATGGTCACCACGCCGTCCTCCAGGGGCTGGCGCAGGGTCTCCATGGCGGCCTTGTCAAACTCCGGCAGCTCGTCCAGGAACAGCACGCCGTTGTGGGCCAGGGAGATCTCCCCGGGCCTGGGTACTGCGCCGCCGCCGGTGAGAGACACCGCCGAAGCCGTGTGGTGGGGACTGCGGAAGGGCCGCCGGGTAATGAGCGGGTGCCGGGCCTCCGTAAGTCCCGCCACGGAGTAAATTTCCGTGGTCTGCAGGCTCTCCGTCCGGGTCATGTCCGGCAGGATGGAGGGCAGGCGCCTGGCCAGCATGGATTTGCCCGACCCCGGGGACCCGATAAGCAGAATGTTGTGGCCGCCGGCGGCGGCAATTTCCAGGGCCCGCTTCACGTTCTCCTGGCCCATAACGTCGGCAAAGTCCGGCCCGTTTACCGGCCCGGCGCTCTCCGGCTTCCAGATGGGGGCGGGGGAGAGGGGCGACTGCCCCCGGAGATGGGCCACCAGCTGCCCCACATTTTCCACGCCGTATACCGTCACGCCCTCGGCCAGGGTGGCCTCTGCCGCGTTTTCCGCCGGCACATAGAGCTGCCGGATCCCGGCCCGGGCTGCCGCCATGGCCATGGGCAGCACGCCGCTGATGGGCCGCAGCCGCCCGGTGAGGCTCAGCTCGCCTATAAAGGCTGCATCCGCCGGCAGCGGCGGGATCTCCTCCGATGCCGCCAGGATGCCCAGCAGGATGGGCAGATCATACACGGTGCCTTCTTTGCGCCGGCCCGCCGGGGCCAGGTTCACCGTGATGCGGCTGACGGGGTACTTGGCGCCGCAGTTTTTCACCGCCGCCCGGACCCGCTCCCGGGCCTCCTTCACCGCCGCGTCCGGCAGACCTACAATATCAAAGGCGGGCAGGCCGCCGGAGAGAAAACACTCCACGCTGACCTCGTAGCCGTTGATGCCGCCCAGACCCATAGAGCGCACAGTTACAACCATATAGCCCACCTCCGCCTTACCAAATTATCCTCATTTTACCACAAAATCACGCCGCGTGAAACAAAATTATTAAAAAAGTCGGCAGTCGATGTGAGAATTTTTGTGCAGGACAATGAAAAAGTATTATTGCGGCGAAAGACACAAAAATGACGTTTACATCTCTGCGGATTTGTGCTACTATGAACAATGCGAAAGATTCCTGCAAGAAAACCCGGTAAAACGGATGAATAAAAGGAAGGAGTAAACAACATGGTAAGAAAAATGAAGTCCATGGATGGCAACAACGCCGCCGCGCATGTATCCTATGCATTCTCGGAAGTGGCGGCCATCTACCCCATCACCCCGTCGTCCCCCATGGCCGACTTTGTGGACCAGTGGTCCGCCAACGGCCTGAAGAACATCTTCGGCACCCAGGTCAAGGTGGTGGAGATGCAGTCTGAGGCCGGCGCGGCCGGCGCTGTGCACGGTTCCCTGGGTTCCGGCGCACTGACCACCACTTATACCGCCTCTCAGGGCCTGCTGCTGATGATCCCCAATATGTACAAGATCGCGGCCGAGCAGCTGCCCGCCGTGTTCCATGTGTCCGCCCGTACCGTGTCCACCCAGGCGCTGAACATCTTCGGTGACCACAGTGACGTCATGGCCTGCCGTCAGACCGGCTTTGCCATGCTGTGCGAGGGCAACGTGCAGGAGGTCATGGACCTGTCTCCCGTGGCCCATTTGGCCGCCCTGGAGGGTAAGGTCCCCTTCATCAACTTCTTTGACGGTTTCCGCACCAGCCACGAGATCCAGAAGATCGCCGTGTGGGATTATGAGGACCTCAAGGACATGTGCGACATGGACGCCGTGGCCGAGTTCCGCCGCCACGCCCTGAACCCCGAGCATCCTCATATGCGCGGCAGCCACGAAAACGGCGACATCTTCTTCCAGCACCGCGAGGCCTGCAACAAGTACTATGCAGAGCTGCCCGCCGTGGTGGAGAAGTATATGGACAAGATCAATGCCAAGCTGGGCACTGACTATAAGCTGTTCAACTACTATGGCCATCCCGAGGCGGATCGCGTCATCGTGGCCATGGGCTCCATCTGCGACGTGGCCGAGGAAGTCATCGACTACCTGAACGCCCACGGCGAGAAGGTGGGCCTGGTGAAGGTGCGCCTGTACCGCCCCTTCGCTCCCGAGAAGCTGCTGGAAGCCTTCCCCGCCTCCGTGCAGAAGATCGCCGTGCTGGACCGCACCAAGGAGCCCGGCGCCATGGGCGAGCCTCTGTATCAGGATGTGGTCACCGCTCTTGCCAACGCCGGCTGGAACGATGTGAAGGTCATCGGCGGCCGTTACGGCCTGGGCAGCAAGGATACGCCTCCTGCCTCCGTGTTCGCCGTTTACAATGAGCTGAAGAAGGACGAGATGAAGCGCCAGTTCACCATCGGTATCGTGGACGATGTGACCAACCTCTCCCTGCCCGAGGATGAGAACTGCCCCAACACCGCAGCTCCCGGCACCATCGAGTGCAAGTTCTGGGGCCTGGGCGGCGACGGTACCGTGGGCGCCAACAAGAACTCCATCAAGATCATCGGCGACCATACCGACAAGTATGTCCAGGCGTACTTCCAGTACGACTCCAAGAAGACCGGCGGCGTCACCATCAGCCATCTGCGCTTCGGTGATAAGCCCATCCGTTCCCCCTATTATATCAACAAGGCCGACTTCGTGGCCTGCCACAACCCCAGCTATATCACCAAGGGCTTCAAGATGGTCAACGACGTCAAGCCCGGCGGCGTGTTCATGATCAACTGCCAGTGGAATATGGACGAGCTGAACCACCACCTGAAGGCGGATGCCAAGCGCTATATCGCCAAGAACAACATCCAGCTCTATACTATCGATGCCATCGACCTGGCCATCGAGATCGGCATGGGCAAGCGCAACAACACTATCCTGCAGTCCGCCTTCTTCACCCTGGCCAAAGTCATGCCCCAGGAGGATGCCATCCGCTACATGAAGGAGAAGGCCAAGGCTTCCTACCTGAAGAAAGGCCAGGATGTGGTGGATATGAACTACAAGGCCATTGACCTGGGCGCCACCGCCTTTAAGAAGATCGACGTGCCCGCCGACTGGGCCAATGCCGTGGACGAGCCCGAGCACAAGGCCCTGGAGGGCAAGCCGGAGCTGGTGAAGATGGTGAAGGAGATCCTGGAGCCCGTGGGCAAGATGGACGGCGACAGCCTGCCTGTTTCCGCCTTTGTGGATCATGTGGACGGCCAGTTCGAGCTGGGCGCCTCCGCCTATGAGAAGCGCGGCGTGGCCGTGTCCGTTCCCACCTGGGACAGCACCAAGTGCATCCAGTGCAACCAGTGCGCCTATGTCTGCCCCCACGCCACCATCCGTCCCTTCGCCCTGACCGCCGAGGAGGCCGCTGCTGCTCCCGAGGCCGCCAAGATCGTGGACGTGAAGGCCGGCAAGGGCAAGGGTGTGTACCAGTACACCATGGCCGTGTCCCCGCTGGACTGCATGGGCTGCGGCGTGTGTATCGCCGTGTGCCCGGCGAGCGCCCTGTCCATGGTTCCCCAGGAGGGCGAGCTGCCTCAGCAGGATGTGTTTGACTACTGCGTCAGCAAGGTTTCCGAGAAGAAGGATATGCAGGACAATTCCGTCAAGGGCAGCCAGTTCAAGCAGCCCATGCTGGAGTTCTCCGGCTCCTGCGCCGGCTGCGCCGAGACCAGCTATGCCCGTCTCGTGACCCAGCTGTTCGGCGACCATATGTATATCTCCAACGCCACCGGCTGCTCCTCCATCTGGGGCGGTCCCGCGGCTACCTCTCCCTACTGCACCAATAAGGAGGGCCACGGCCCCGCATGGTGTAACTCCCTGTTCGAGGATAACGCCGAGCACGGCCTGGGCATGTTCGTTGGCCAGAACAAGATCCGCGAGGATCTGGCCGCCGAGGCCCGCCAGCTGGTGAACATCGAGTGGGCCCGTCCCGAGCTGAAGGCTGCCGCCCAGGCTTGGCTGGACACCATGGATGACGGCACCGCCAACGCCGAGCCCGCCAAGGCCTTCGTCAAGGCCCTGGAGGAGAGCATCTGCACCGTGGAAGAGCTGGCTGCCGTGCCTCAGTTCGCTGAGCACGCCGCCGAGCTGAAGGCCAAGGGCGCCCTGTTCTGCGACTGCGAGGCCTGCACCATCGCTGCGGATCTGCTGAGCAAGAGAGAGTACCTGGCCAAGAAGTCCATGTGGATCTTCGGCGGCGACGGCTGGGCTTACGACATCGGCTACGGCGGCCTGGATCACGTCATCGCCTCCAAGCAGGATGTGAACATCTTCGTCTTCGATACCGAGGTCTATTCCAACACCGGCGGCCAGGCTTCCAAGGCCTCCAACATCGGCCAGGTCTGCCAGTTTGCCGCAGCCGGCAAGGAAGTGAAGAAGAAGAGTCTTGCCGAGATCGCCATGCAGTACGGCTATGTGTATGTGGCCCAGGTTGCCATGGGCGCTAACCCCGCTCAGACCATCAAGGCCATCACCGAGGCCGAGGCCTATCACGGCCCGTCCCTGATCATCGGCTACAGCCCCTGCGAGATGCACAGCATCAAGGGCGGCATGATGAACTGCCAGAAGGAAATGAAGAAGGCGGTGGAATGCGGTTATTGGAACCTGTTCCGCTTCAATCCCGCCGCACCGGCTGGCCAGCGCTTCTCCATGGATTCCAAGGCACCCGCCGGCGGCTATCAGGAGTTCCTGATGAACGAGGCCCGTTACTCCCGCCTGACCCGCGAGTTCCCGGATCGTGCCGGCGTGCTCTTCCAGCGCAACGAGGACGAGGCCAAGGCCCGTTACGAGCACTTGCTCAAGCTCATCGAGATGTACGACAAGTAAGCCCATTGGCTCGCGGATAGTACGCATAGAAAAAGGGACACGCTTTTGCGTGTCCCTTTTTTGGGCTTTGGGGGACGGGGGTTACGGATGCCCCTGTTGCGGTGTCCAAAATTTCTGCGCTGCCTAACGGCGGGTGCGTAGGGGCGGGGCTCTGCCCCACCCGAGACGGCTTCCGCGGAGGGTGTAGGGGACGGCATCTCCGACACCCCGCCGAAAGCGGCGGATGAAAAAAGCGCGGCCCATCCGGGCC